>Ga0247611_10000311_pt1 | contig 99862 bp, 73 predicted proteins | sample 177DNAGHGhighgp2_FD_192422 | JGI IMG/M metagenome (GOLD analysis project Ga0247611, IMG submission 192422) | Sheep rumen microbial communities from Palmerston North, Manawatu-Wanganui, New Zealand - 1770 DNA GHGhigh gp2 | ecosystem: Host-associated > Mammals > Digestive system > Stomach > Rumen... | reverse complement strand
TTACCATATTAACCATAATCATATAGGTTTTTTTATTACATATTCGAATCACGACGTTAATAGCGTTGATTCATGTTTTACATCCTTCAGAAAAGATTTAGGCGATAACAATTATCTGTATGCCTGGGTAAGATGGTCGCGTAAGACCAGGATGGACAGCGTTATTCCGTCACCTAATATTTACAGAAGATTCTACAGACATGTATGCGTTATTCATGACTACGCCTACTGCACCATACCCAATTATCCGCTCCGTATAGGCCAGACCAGCTTTGACTGGGGCGTGGAGGAAAACAAGAACACATTCACCATATATCCCAACCCTACGACAGGCAAGGCATGCATAGCCCTTCCGGACAATAACAACGCCATAAACAAGATAGAGGTCTGCAACACGCTCGGAGCCACTGTGCTTGAAACCGCCAACCCGCAAGGCAACACACTGGATGTGTCAGCACTGCCATCCGGAGTTTACATCGTGCGCATAGTCACAAACGACGGAAAACAGGAGTTTGCAAAGTTGGTGAAGAGGTAGGAACTGTTGAGGTAGGAACTGATGAGGTAGGAACTATGACAATGACTGTGACACTGACCAGATCGTCAGGGAGACTCGTGTCACGAAGTCAAAAAATCCCTACAAAAAACTTGCATAATTCAAAAACAAGTGGTAACTTTGCGCTTGAAAATGATAACAAGAAACATCATCACGATTACTAATTTTAAAGTTAAATTATATGAAAAACACTACATTCAGAAGCATCATCGCGCTGGTAGTATTGCTTGCGATGGTATCATGCACAAAGGAAGGCGGTACCTTCTCATTCTCAGGTAAAATGCAGAAAGGTCCGTTTGTGACGGGAACGACCATCACCGTCAATGAACTCAACGAAAACCTCGGACAGACAGGTAAGTCGTTCACTACTTCCATCACCTCCGACGACGGCAGTTTCAGCATTGGCGACGTCGAGATGGAATCAAACTTGGCCTTGCTTTCAGGAAACGGCTTCTACTACAACGAGGTGATTGACAAGCTGTCGTCGTCACAAATCAATTTGCAGGCCATAGTTGACCTGTCGGACAGCAAGACCCTCAACATCAACGTGCTAACACACCTCACCAAGGCCCGTATCGAGAAACTCGTCGGTGAGGGAAAGAGTTTCTCGGAAGCCAAACGACAGGCTGAAGGCGAGTTTCAGGATTTCCTTGGTGTGTCGGAGCATTTCAGCCAGGGTTTTGAGCAGATGTCGATAGCCTCGAATGGCGACTTCAACGCCATGCTGCTCGCTATCTCCGTCATACTGCAAAGGCCATCCTATGAAGTGACCGAGGTAGGCACTCTTCCTGCCGAGCTGACCTGGCTCATGACAAACCTTTCCACCGATTTTGCTGACAACGGAGCAATAGACAACAATGCCTTGATCGACACACTGCTCTACAACATCTCGATACAAGACCAAGTGTATATCAGGCGACACATCCAGAACTACTATTCTGGTCTTGGCCTTGATGTTGAAATCCCCGACTTCGAGTCATACATCGCGATGTTCCAAGCCGCACATCAAGAGCTTGTCACTGAATTTACCTATCCCACCGAAGCCTCGCCATTACCTGGAAATCCTTCTGGCGCAGTGCCAAACATACTCGTGAAAGGCGTCACACAGTTCGATGGCACACAAGCCTTTGTTGTGGCTGCTATCACCCCTCTGGGAAAGAGCCTTAAAATCAAGGTCACAGGCGATGCCCACGTTGACACAAGTGTAAACAACGGTTGGGTCGTTACTGAAAAAACAGACAACAGTTTCACCATTGAGGCCCAACGCCACAACGTACTTGTTTCCATGTTGGTTTACCTTCGCTCCGACAGCAAAGACGGATCGGCCACAATAGAGTATTATGAGGACTCTGACACCCCGACTTTTACCAAGCAAATCACCTGGACGGGAAATTGGAATTGACGGCCTGAAAATATAAAAAACATTGTTTTTCGTTCCGTTCAAGAAAAATTTCTATCTTTGCGGAAGAAATTAAAAAATGATTAAAGATATGAAACTTTACAAAACGTTATTTGCTGCGGCCTTGGTGCTTGGCATGGGGTCGTCGGTTTTTGCGCAAAGTGCTGACGCAAAGAAAGAAAAAGAAACAGAAGGCTTTAAGTTCGACACAGTGAAGATTCTTCCTATCACTTCGATGAAAGACCAAAATCAAGCTGGAACCTGCTGGTGCTACTCTTCAATGGCCTTTTTCGAGGCAGAACTGCTCCGTATGGGCAAGCCAGAATACGACTTCTCGGAGATGTATATCGTTTATCACACCTACATGGACCGCGCCAACGCTGCTGTACGCACCCATGGCGATGTGTCGTTCTCGCAAGGCGGTTCGTTCTATGATGTTATCTATGGCATGAAGAACTATGGTCTCGTTCCCGACGAGGTTATGCCCGCTGGCAAGATGCACGGCGACTCACTGTCGAACTTCAGCGAGCTGTCAGCCGTCACCGATCCTTTCGTTTCGGCCATAGCCAAAGGCAAGAAGATTCAGACCGATGCTGACGGTAATCCGCTTTGGAAAAAAGCTCTTGCCGGCATCTATGATGCATACCTCGGAACCCTTCCGGAAGAGTTTACCTACAAAGGCAAAAAATATACTCCCAAGTCATTCTACGAGTCAACAGGCCTCAATGCCGATGACTATGTGAACCTGTCTTCGTTCACTCACCATCCTTTCTATGAGAAGTTCGTCATCGAGGTTCAGGACAACTGGCGCTGGGGTCAGGCCTACAACCTGCCTATCGATGAACTCATGCAGGTGTTCGACTATGCTATCGACAACGGCTATCCAATCGCTTGGGGTGCCGACGTGAGCGAGAAGGGCTTCCTCCGTGGCAAGAATATGGGCGTCATCGTGCTTCCCGACCTCGAGGCTAAGAGCAAAGACCTGACTGGCAGCGACATGGCTCACTGGACAGGCCTCTCGGCATCCGACCGCCAGAAAGAGGCTCAAGAAGGTCCTACACCTCAGAAGTGGGTCACACAGAAAGAACGCCAGATAGGTTACGACAACTTCGAGACCGGCGATGACCACGGCATGATGATTTACGGCAAGGCCAAAGATCAGATTGGCAACGAATACTACATCGTCAAGAACTCATGGGGCGATGCAGGCAACTACCATGGTACATGGTTTGCTTCGAAAGCATACGTCCGCTACAAGACCTTGAACATTGTCGTCCACAAAGACGCACTGCCAAAGGACATCAAGAAAAAACTTGGAATAAAATAAGTGACAAGGAAAAAGGGAAAGTCATTGCGGCTTTCCCTTTTTTGTTATGCTATGACCGTCGCCAATGAATGTGAAATGAAAAAAATAATACTGATGCTGGGAATTTTTTCCTCGATCTTCTCGGGCTGCTCCCAAAACGTAAAGCCCACCGAGCCGATGACCCTCTTCGAGTACAATCGTCACAACAGCATGAGGATCTATAACGGCATGTCTTATAAGGTAAGCCTCCTCGATGACGGGCGTGTAAACATCCTAATCAATGAGGGCTTCCCTGACGAGAAGGAAATCGTCACTGACGACAAGACCGTTTTCGAAGAGTTGCAGGCTTTGGTCGATAAGTATGGGATGCTGGATTACAAAAACCACTACCAACCCAAGATGCACATCACCGATGGCGACTCTTGGCACCTTACCATAAAATATGGGTCGGGCTACAAAAATGTTTTCAGTTCAAGTGGCTATATGGCAGGCCCCAGTAACCATAGGGAGGCTGAAAAAGCCATAGTCGAGTATTTCAATAAGTGGAAGGAGATACCTATTCCTGAAAGGAAAATACAGGAGTTTGAGTTCACCTGCCACAACGACCGTGGCCTTGACATAAACTATCATCTCATGTGTGAAGAGGATGGCAATGCTACATTGACCATGTACAACACCGAGCATCCTGTCGATGGCAAGCCTTTCGAGGGGCGTTTCTCCTTCAGCGAGGACTATTTTGATGAGCTGGAAGAACTTGTAAAGACGAGTCGCCTCAAAAAGTGCGAGGGCAGCAGCTACCAATCCGATTCGTCCAATACCCAATATTATAAGGTGTCGTTCTCTGACGGAACGGTCTATGAAGGCACTTGCTACTACGATAGCTTTATGGACTTCCAAGGCCGCAATATATGCACTTTTTTCAAAGACTGGCTGCCTGTCCGCGGACATTTGGCCAATTTCGAGTTCTCTTGGGAATGCCGTTTCAATGACAGGGTGTGTTGCATACTCAAGACCGTGAACAACGGCTATGGAGAGACTTTGGGGGAAGGCGAAAGGTATATTTACTATAATGATGAATATAAAAGTATAAAATTTGAGCACAAATCATCTGATGCTTTCGACGACGACCTCATGCCCAAGATAGAGAAAATGCTTGACAGCAATGGCTTTTCGCCGCGCTACAGGACAAAAAACAGGCCTGGCAACACAGGCACATGGAACTTCAGAGCCCAGTTCGACTCGGGAGACAGCTACAGTGTCATTGAGTATATAGATGAGAACAAGGAGGCGGAGGGACGTCGTGTTAAGGAGTCCTTGGAGAAGATACTGAAACCTTATCTGAAATGAGACATAAATACAATCTGGCATGTCTTGTCGCGCTTTTTCTGTTTGCGTTGGCCCTCGACTCGTGTGCACAGTATGCACGTAAGTCTCGGAAAAATAATGAGACAATATTTGTTGAGACTCCTAGAGTTCCTCAAGGAACGGTTGAGCAGATCATCCTTCACAAGGGCTTTGTCGTATCGTATAACAAGTCCATGTGTCTTCCAAACTGGGTGGCATACGAACTCACCTCGGCCGAGGTTGGGGGACAGGTGCCTCGCGCCCGCCATTTTGATGTTGACCCAATGGTGAAAGGTGTCCAAGCCACTAATGATGATTACAGAAACTCGGGCTGGGACAAGGGCCATCTTGTTCCGGCAGGCGACATGAAGTGGGACAGCCTCGCAATGCGCGAGAGTTTTTATTTCAGTAATGTGTGCCCGCAGAACCACAACCTCAATGGCGGTGACTGGCGCAGTTTGGAGGAGCTTTGCCGCGATTATGCACGCCGTTATGGTAGTGTGTGGATTGCTGCAGGCCCTGTTGTAAAGGATAATGTCTATGGCAAGATAGGTTACAACAACGTAGTTGTTCCCGATGCTTTCTTCAAGGTACTTATGGTGAAGACCGACGGTCGTTTTGAAGGTGTTGGCTTTGTGTTCCTTAACGAGGCGGGGCACCGTAAGTTGACTTCTTATGCCATGTGCATCGATGAGGTGGAGGAGCTGACAGGCATTGATTTCTTTTACACCTTGCCTGATTCAGTCGAGAATAAGATGGAGAAAGGCTATTCCCCTGATATATGGTTTTGGTGAGAATGAGAAAACAATGAGGGCTGCCAATCGGCAGCCCTCATTGTTTTTGTATGGGTGGTTGTTACATCACAACAACTTTGTGAATGGTGTTGTCAGTCATAGTCTCGACCTTGACAAAGTAAACACCCTTGCCGTATTGTGAGAGGTCGATGGTGGTGCAGCGGCTGGCTGGGATGACGGCAATCCTCTGTCCGGCTGCGTTTAAGACTTCCATTTTGACAACAGTTTGGGTGGATATGATGTTAAGCTGTCCTCTTGTCGGGTTGGGAGTGATGCTGATGTCGTTTCTGGCCTCTGCTGTCGAAGTGACTATGAAGTCGGCGCACACCTCGTTGCTGTGTCCTGACTTGAAGTTACCGTAATTGCCTGTCACAGTGTAGCAGTAGGTGTTGCCGGCCTCTACGCTTGTGTCGGTATATGAATTAGTCGGGTAGTTTGTCGCAATTTGCTGTCCATCGCGGTAAACATTGTATGATTCAGCTATTAGTGACTCGTTCCATGCTATGCTCATCACGTCGTCAGCCGACACAATGTGCAGGTTGAGTGGCAATATGGTGTTGTTTATCTCGAGATAGTTCAATCCGCTGTCGCCTGCTACTATTGCTGGTGCCGATTCGCAGTTGCCCGTATAGGAGGCTGTGATGCAGAACTGATAGACATGACCAGCCAAGATTGTTGGGCTCATCTTGTAAGAGGTGGCTGTTGCAGATGTCAGTTTCTGTATCTCGTAGTCAGCACCTTCAGTACGTTTGTAGATTGTGAATCCGCGCAGACCTTGTGTGTTCTCGGGTTTGTCCCATTCAAACTGAATCTTACCGTCGCTCAGTGTTGTGTAGCGGAAGTTGTGAGGTGCCTCGCAGTTGCCCTCGCTCCCATAGACGGAGTTGCTGTGTTCTGACTCGCCGCCGCTGCAAAAACCTGTCACTGAGTATGTATGGTTTCCGCTAAGAGCGTCAACGTCAGTGTAGTTTATCCCACTGACGAAGTCGTAGAGTATGCCGTCGCGATAGATGATGTAGCCATATTCGGCATCGGTGTTCTCCCAGCTTAGGTTCACGTCATTATTGTTTGGCTCGATGCTTAGGGTCACTGGCTGTTGGCAGGGCTGGCCTCCCTCGCAGCTGTTGTTGATGCTCAGGAAGGTTCCTTCAGTTATGTCGCCTAACCTGCCGGTGTAGGAGAAGACGGTCTGGTTTTGCGAGTTGCGTATGTTGAATCCTACCATGTCGTTGGCATGGCTGTCGTTTTTGGGCGTTTTCCATGCAAAGGTCATGTTGCCGACGGGGACATCAACCATTTTTATCTCGGCAGTTGAGCTGAGAGTGTTGGTGCTGAGAGTGTCGAAAGCCGAGTTTCGCACGATGATGCTTCCTCCATCCCATCCATTCGAGGTGCTTGACGACATAGTTATTTTCCATTCGCACATCGGGCCTATCACTATGGACTTTGTCCTCGGGCGTGTGCTGATGCGGTTGTCGTATTCAACATAAATTTCGTATATAACTTTTATGGGCATTCCTACATGGTCGACGAAACTCATTTCAGCACCTATCTCCACGTTCTCAGCCTCGTAAACTATGTTTCCGTTACGTAGCAGCACCAGTCTGTCAATGGATGGCAGAGGTGTTCCGTCGCGGAGTGTGGTGGGATTGACCCACGAGATGGTGGCGTTGAAGTCGGAATTGGCCGATGAAAGGGCGTTGAAGTTGGCGGGTGGGTTGGGGGTGTTCTCGTAGATGTCGCGTGGCACCATGTTGAAGATGGCTGCTTGTTCGATGTTGAAGTGGGAACTGCCCAGATTAAGTGCGTCGATTGCGAAGAAGGAGTTGCCCGAGCCGCTCCATCCCCAGTTGAAGTGGAACATGTCGTTGCTGTCATAACCGTCACACACGAAAGCATGACCTCCACTCGGTCCTGCTCCCGAGTAATAAAGCGGCCAGCCTTGGTCGAGTTCGGCTTTCAGCATATTTTGCCATTCTTCAAGTGAGTAGTAGTCGCGGTAGCGCAATTCGGCATCCTCGGTGAACGAGAAATGGTCGATTATGGCATCGGGTACGTCGAATGAGTAAGCCCCGCTGCCGTCGGTGCCGAACATCATTTCGACCGACACGGCGCAGTGGTACATTAATGTTGCTATTGCGTCAATCTGTTCCCAGGGTGAGTTGGAGTATATTTGGTTTGGCATGTTTTCCCAGTCGTAGTATGTTGTGTCGAAGTTGGCCGAGAGGGTGCCGAAGCTGCCATAGTGGTACTGGTGAGCGCCTGTTCCGCGTACTGGACTGTCCCAGTATTTCATCACTTGCGACATGGCGCACGCCACACAGCCGGCGTAGGTGCGTTGACCATTGTCAAGAGGTGCGTAGTAGTTGTAGGGATAGTTTTGGTTCCACAGTGTCTCAAGCAGAAAGAACTCGCTCTTTCCGTTACGGCTGATGGATTCACCGTTCAAAAGCGCTGTCCACTCGCTGCTGGCCGACTTTCTGTTCACTTTTGGGAGATAGTTGCGGCCTTCTATCATCTTGTTGACATAGTATGCCATCTCGGGCGCGATGTTGTTTGCGTCAAAGACTCCCTCTTTCGAGTAGGCCACTATTGGACGATGGACATCGTCAGTCGACACCATCACAAATCCGTCCTTGAAGTTGAAGACATAGACGCCCTCGCCTTGACTTGTGTCGCCGAATGTGTAAACCAAAACGGCATCCGACATGGTGGCTTTTGTCGAGAAATTATTGTTGTGGAAGTTGGTCGCTACGGTACGCGCCTTGGCGGTATCGACCTTTTCTGCTCTTATGCTGCCTATGCAAAACAAGCATAGCAACAAAAACAAGTATGTTTTTTTCATGCTTTGGTATTTTTACAAATGTTTAAGAATGCAAAATTAAGTATTTTTTTTAATATATCCGGTCATTTCTTCGTATGTTGGCACTTTTTCAACGTTTTCTATGCCATTTGTCGTTACTTTGAAGCAGAAAAGGCTTATCCCGTTGGTGAGGATGATGTATTTAGGCTTCAACGCTGAGTAATATCGCACAGCTTGGTCGAACACTTTTTCGTCGATGGTGACGCTTGCAGCCTTGCATTCCACAATGACGAGAGGACTTCCGCTTTTGTCGAACACGACGATGTCGCAGCGTTTGTCCAATTTATTCACTTTTATGGAATATTCTACGGCTATAAGCCCTTTGGGCACAAGTGCCTGCTCAATAAGCATCTTGAGTGTCCATTGTCTGACAGTTTCCTCTGGTGTGTGTGCCACATATCGCCGCCTTAAAGGGTCGTAAATCAGCTGTTTACCGTCTTTACAAATTGTTTTGAACCATTCAGTCATATTGCGTGAATATTAACGCAAACTTACACAAAAAAACAATCCTTTTTCGTCCCATAAAAGGTTTTTCGTTAAATTTGCAGTCTATAAGAAAGAGAAAGATGAAAAAAGTCCTTGTATTTATAAGCCTCGTAGCACTTTTTGCCTGTGGAAGCACACCGAAAAACAAAACTATCCTTACTCAGACTTTCGACGCTTCGGGGTGGGAGAGGTTCAGCCCCGTCTATTCTGACATGGAAATATCCGAACCCACCACGTATGATTTGAGCCTGAAAGTTGGATTTACAACAGATTATAGTGACAAGGACTTCAATGTCGTCTTCACTGTTTTTGACTCAGAAGGAACGCCTTATCGTGCCAAGTCTTATAGTTTCAGGTTGAAGGATAACGACGGCTCTTGGAAGTCCGAATGCAAAGGAGGCATCTATGAGTTTGAGTTCCCTATAAACAGCAGCCTTTCCATAGGAGACCCCGGCAAATATCGTTTCCAGTTGGACAGCCGTATGCCTATAACTCCATTGCTTGGAATTCATAAGCTGGAGCTAATCAATAATGGTAAATAACTATGGTTGAAGCCGAGAAGAGGTGGCATGCCTTGTATGTGAGGCCGCGCGCTGAGAAGAAAGTTGCCGCTGAGCTTGTAGATTTGGGCTATGTGGTATATTTGCCGCTTATCACTGTGGTGAGACAGTGGAGCGACAGACGCAAAAAGGTCATGGAACCGCTTTTCAAGTCTTATCTTTTCGTCTTATCCGAGGAGAGGGATTATTATCCGATTCGCAGTGTTTATGGTGTGGTGAAGTTTGTGAGGTTTGAGGGAAAAGTGGCTGATGTTCCTGAGAATCAAATTTTTGCTATAAAGAAATTTGTCAGGGAATATGAAGGGACGGATTCGTTGAAAGACTCTGCCGACCTGCAAGAGGGTCAGATGGTGCGCATTACCACTGGAGGCTTGAAAGGCCTTGAAGGACACCTCGTCTCGTTCAATGGCAAGAAACGTGTTTTGATACATATCGAAAGTGTTGGACAGTACCTTCCCATTGACATCGCGCGCTCGAAAGTGGAGCCTATTTGACACCCTTGTGTCCTTTATCTTGTTTTCTCCGTGCCTTTTTTTATTAAAAAAATGTCTGTGTGTCATTTAAATCTTTACCTTTGCAGACTTAAAAACAAATGTCATGGAAGAAGAGAAAGAAATAAAAACGATGAACAAACCCCTGCTGATAGCAGCTGTTCTGCTTGCATTGGCAGTTATTGGGTTGGTAATCTGGTTGGTGATAGTCAAAGGCGATGTCAAGTCGTTGCAAGCCGAGAAAGAGCTGCAAAAGGCTGATTTTGAGGCTCAAGTCGATAGCATGATGCGTGTCCACAATGACTTGAAGGAATCGTATGGACAACTCAGTGCCGAGTTGGCCGAGAAGGACAGTATCATCCAGGCTGATGCCGTTGAGATTAAGAAACTGCTTGACTCACAGTGGGATTATAACCGCATCAAGAAGAAACTCGCCGCTTTGCAGACAGTCTCACAGGGCTATGTCCGTCAGCTTGATTCTATTATCAATGTGAACAAGGAGCTTGTGGCTGAGAATGAGCGCATTATGGAGGAATATAATGCTGAGAAACAGCAGAACACTGTTCTTGCACGTCAGAAGCAGGAACTCACCGACAAAGTCAATACAGCGGCTATACTTAAACCCTACAACCTTGAGGCAACGGGTATGAGGCTTCGTGCAGGCACTACCGAGACATCAACCGACAAGGCATCGCGCTGCGAGAGGATAAAGGTGACGTTCACGCTGCCTGAGAATGAGCTAGCCAAGTCTGGATACAAGACGTTCTATCTGCGTATAGCCGAACCCGATAAACACATCATTTGTAAAGACGAGAGCGATGCTTACTCGTTCCCGTTCGGTGACGGCCGTCTCCAATTCACCGAAAAACTCACAACAAATTACGACAATACCAAGTCAAGTGAGGTGTCGATGTGCTATTACAAACCAGCAGGCAAGGATTTGAAGTCAGGTTTGTATATGATCGACGTTTATGACGAAGGTGGCAATCTAGTGGGACAGACTTCACTGACATTGAAATAAGTCATTGAAATTGTTGGTGGGGTATGTTACCCCAGCACTTGTCGAAGAATCTCGTGCGACTGTATGATTCCCATTACAGGGGTGTGCAGTCGCACGTATGTTATAAGGCCGTCAAGCATCTCACGGCGTATGTCGCCGCCTATGTGTTGTGACAATGGCTCGTAAATGTCGTCTGTAAGGAAAGAAGCCAGCAGACAGCTTTTCTCAATATTGAAAAAGTAGTTGTGCGAGTCGGGGGCTTGTCGTGTGAAACGCCCCTCAGTCATGTCGAAATATGAGTTTTGAGTGTGGTTGTTAAGCGGAGCGAAACCAAACATGCGGCTTAGTCCCACGATGAAGCAAAGAGGGTAGTTGGCAATGCTCCCGTCCATCTTGTCAAGGCGTAAAAGGCTGTCTTTGACAAAATCGTAAAGCAAGTCGTTTCTTTCCTGGCCAGCTATGGTCTTGGCGCATAGCTCGCTTATGAACAAGGCTGTCGCCATTTTGCTCATATCGTTCGGTATGGATTTGTAGAAACAGCTTATCTCAATATCTTTGAGTTGACCTATGGATGAGCGCAGTTTGCTGTGTGTCGTGACAAAGTTGATTATGTTTGTGTTTTGCAGTAGGGCTGCGCGGCTGCCTTTCTTGTTTCCATGAACGCCTTTTATGATATAGGCTTGCAGTCCCTCGTCGTGTGTCAGTATGTTGACAATAAGGCTGTTGTCTCCGTATTTTGTCGATTTCAGGACGATGCCTTCTTTCTTGTCGTTACTGTCCATTTTTCATGACGAGTATTTTGGTGGAATATTTCTGTTTTCCATCGTCTAAACTGCTGAAAACGACATATATTCCTGGTCTTACAGGCTCTCCGCTGATGTTTGTCAGGTCCCATGTGGCTTGAGAACCTTGGGCGCGGAGTTGAGTCACAAACATACCGTCAACGGTGGTGATGCGCACAAGTGCGTTGTTGGCCAGGCCTGTGATGCCAACATATCCGTCAAAGTCGGCTCGCACTGGATTGGGATATACCTTCACCTCTTCGTTTTCGTTTGAGCCTTCGGCAGCGTGGCCGCGGAAAGAAATGATGCCCTCGTTGGTGCCGAAAAATATCTCACCGCTTTTGCTGATGGCCATAGTGTTGACTTCGTTGGAGAGCAACGGGCTGTTCTCGGTGTTGAAGTTGGTCATTACTGTCTTGCAGTCGGCCGACATCTGATAAACGCCTGTCTCCAGTCCAAACCATTTCTGGTTTGCCCCGTCAACGGCTATTGAGAGAACTTTTATGTTGTCGAATAGGGGGTCGGCTTGTCCTGTCCCATCATTGCGGTCGATGAGTATCTGTGAGGCAGTGATTGAGGATGACGTGAATATTGTTCTTGTGTCATAAAATACGGAAGGGCCGCTGTCGGTGCCAATCCAGACGGCTCCGTTCAGGTCGGTCGCCATGCTGAAAGCCTGGCTGCCGTTGAGGCCTCCATTTCCTGCTGTGTTGTAAAGCAGTCGCACCTGGTCGTCGTTGGTTACATCGATGGTGCCATTGTCATTGAACACGATGACGCGACCGTCGCCGTTGTTACGCTTCAGTATCCATTTGTATCCATTGGCATCTATCATCAGGTTTGCTATGTCGGTGTTGCTGTTGTTGCTGCCGAGGTAGAACGATTTCCATGTTCCATCGCGTTTCATCACCGATAGCATGTTGGTGGTGCTTGAGTTGGCCACCCAAAGGTTGCCGTTTTGATCGAAGGCCAGCCCGCTTATGCGCACGTTGTCGGCATTCGATGGCAGGCCGCCCAGACTGCTGTTGTTGGCGTTGTAAGTCTCCACTATCTTGCCGTCTTTCATTTTCAACACACCGAGCCCCCATGTGCCTATGTATGTGACTGTTTCGTCGTATGGGTCTATCACGCTGCAAACGGGGTCGTATATACCAGACCATGTTGTCTCTTTGCCTGGGTAATAGTTCTCCCACCACGAACCGTCGAAGCGCGATATGCCGTCTTTAAGGTAGGTGTTCGCCCATGTCGAGCTGTGGCCGCCTGTCGCCACACTCACGTTGTCGCCGCAGGTGGTTATCTCATACACGTTTTTGGAGTGCGGACAGTTGGGCAGTATGTCGGTGCTGGTCCATCCGTTGTTGGTGAGCAATGCTCCGCGTTTTGTGTCGCCAATCCAGAAGGTTTTTCCATCGCTGTCCATCGTTGCTGATGAGGGTGTTATGCTCTTGATGTCATCGTTGTTGGTGAGTTGGTAGATTATTTTCTCCTCATCGCCTTCAGTGTTGAAGACGTGTACTGAATAGTATCTCGACACTGTCATTTTCTCGCCGCAGTTGCGTATTTCCCTTACATTCGATGTAGAGGAGGGCATGAAATAGTCCCAGTGGTTGCCGTCATAAACAAACATTGTGTCTTTTGAGTATTCCGTCGTCGAGTAGTTGGCATAAAGCTTTCCACCGAATGTCTCTATCTCGTTGTAGTTGAGCTGTGGGTAAAGAAGGCTTTGGTCGCGGTGCCAGACGGCAAAGTTGGCCAGGCTGTTTTCGTTCAGTGAGGCTTTGAAGATGCCGTTTTCGGTGGCTGCATATATGCTGTCGTTGTAAATTGCAATATCGTTTATGTTGACATAGCTGCCGTTGTTGCCTATGTAGTAGGTGTCTTTAACCTCGGTTCTTTCAAGGTTATAAACCACAATGCCAAAACTACAAGCTATATAAGCCGTGCTGCCGTCAAAGCATACATTGTTGATTGTCTTGGCTCCAATGATGTTGTGGTCTTTGATGTCTCTCAGGTTTATTATGTCGCCATTGTGCTTTATAAGGTCGATATTGGTGTTGTTGTAGGCGACCAGCAGTGCATCTATGGCTTCATTGTAGCGTATTTTGTTGATTCCTACGTCAGAAAGCCCTTTTATCTTGTTGAGTATTGAAATGCTTTCGTCTTCGCTGTCGTAATAAAAAAGCTCGTATGGCGTGGCGGCATAGTAGTTATCGCCGAAAATCTCCACGTCTTTCACGTTATGATAGGGAAGATGTGTGCGCCAGTTCCCGATAGACACCTCGTTTTGAGCGTAAATATGTGCCGAAATAATGGTTAATATGCAGATTAACAGATGCTTTATTATCTTCATAATGTCATATTTGGTTGTAAAGATACAAAAAAAATCTTATATTGCTTTTTCGTTTTTTCTAAATGACACAATTTGCGTCTTTTTCTTTTGTTTTCTAAGGATAAAAAACCTATGTCCGCACTATCCAATCCTGCTCCAATCGAATGTATGTGAAAACAGGCGCTTGTATTGTTCTCTTAGCATTGCGTTTTCGCTGTGTGCGAGTGTGGGGTCGTTTTGCAGCAAAAGGTCTGCGTCGTATCGGGCTTCTTCTATTATGTCACCGTCTTTTTGCAGGTCGCCTATAATCATGGCTATTTGTCCTGACTGTATGGTGCCGCCTGTCTCTCCCGGACCTCTCAGTTTCAGGTCTACCTCGGCTATCTCGAATCCGTCGTTGGTGCTACACATGGTCTTAATGCGTTCTTTTCCGTCGTTTGTGAGCTTGTGGTCGGTGACGAGGATGCAGTATGACTGGTCGGCGCCGCGACCCACTCTTCCGCGTAATTGGTGCAGTTGCGACAGACCGAATCGATTGGCGTTCTCTATTATCATCACGCTGGCGTTGGGAACATTAACGCCTACCTCTATCACCGTTGTGGCGACCATTATCTGTGCATCGCGGTCGATGAAGCGTTGCATTTCAAAGTCCTTGTCTTCGGTTTTAAGTTGACCATGGCACACGCAGATGCGGTATTGTGGCTCGGGAAAGTCGCGCAACAGACCTTCATAGCCTTCTTGCAACGCTATCATGTCTGTCTTCTCTGATTCTTTTATCAGCGGATACACAACGTAAATCTGCCTGCCAAGTGCTATTTGTCGTTTCATGAACAGCATTAGCCTATAGCGGTCGTCCTGGTAAATATGTATGGTTTGAACGGGTTTTCTTCCTGGTGGCAGTTCGTCTATCTTTGAAACGTCAAGGTCGCCATATTGTGTCATGGCAAGGGTGCGGGGAATTGGAGTGGCTGTCATCACGAGAGTGTGTGGTGGTATTTCGGTTTTGGTTCTGAATCGCGCCCTCTGCTCCACGCCGAAACGGTGTTGTTCGTCGATGATGCAGAGACCTAAGTTGGCAAATTTCACTTTGTCCATTATCAGTGCGTGTGTGCCGACTGCTATTTGGATAGTGCCATCGGAGAAGCCTTTGTATATGTTTCTCCTTTCAACGGTTTTGCTTGATCCTGTGAGCAGGGCTATTTTTACGGGCATGTCGCCGAGCAGCGTTTTAAGCGTTTCGTAATGCTGCGATGCCAATATTTCTGTCGGTGCCATCAAACATGCCTGGAATCCGTTGTCTATGGCTATGAGCATCACCATGAGGGCCACTATCGTTTTGCCGCTGCCCACATCGCCTTGCAGTAGGCGGTTCATCTGTCTGCCGGTGCTCATGTCCTTGCGTATCTCTCTGATTACTCTTTTCTGTGCGTTGGTGAGAGGGAAGGGAAGGTGATGGTTGTAAAACTCGTTGAAGTTTTCCCCTATTTTGGCAAAGACATGCCCAATGGAGTTTGTCTCACGGAGTCTTTTGTTGCGCAGTAATTTTAGTTGGAAGAAAAAATGTTCCTCATATTTGAGTCGGCGTGTAGCTGCTTCTATGTCGGCGGGTGTGTTGGGTGTGTGTATTTTTATATAGGCATCGTTGCGGCTTATGAGTCCTTTTCTCTCGATGAGTTGTTGGGGGAGCACTTCGGGGATGAATCCTGCCACTTGCAATAGTATGGTCCTTTGTATCTTGGCTATCTGTTTTGTGCCTAAACCATTGTCTTTCAGTTTTTCGGTGGTGTTGTAAACTCCTTGCAAGCCTTCGCCCGAGAGTGATGTCTTGGGGTCGTATTCCTCTATTTCCGGATGGACGAAGTTGAAGATGTTTTTAAAAGCACTCGCCTTGCCGAAGAGTACGTATTTCTGACCAGGCTTGAACCTTGTCTTAATCCATTTCAGCCCTCTGAACCATACTACTTCTATGTTTCCTGTGGCATCGTGGAATTGTGCTGTGATGCGAGTGGTGCGTGGCGCTCCGAAGCTTTGCATATCGGAGAAGGTGCCTATTAGTTGATAATAGACGTTGTCGTTGTCAATCTGGCTTACAGTGTGTATGTGGCTTCGGTCGATGTATCGGAACGGCAGTTGGTTGAGCATGTCGTAATAAGTTACCACACCGAGTTCCTTGTTGAGGAGTTCGGCGCGTTTTGGACCTACGCCTTTCAGGTAAGATATGTTGGTGTCAAGCAGATTTACCATTATGCGGTAAAGGTAGTCATTTTTTGTTTATTGTCAATAAAAAAAGCTCCGAAATTTCTTCGGAGCTTTTTTGTCTTTGAATCAAATGCTTAGTATTCCCAGAGGTTTTCCTCGAACTGAGCCATTTCACTTTTTATACGTTCCGACTCGTAAAGTGCGTCGATGTTGAAAGCGTATGCGTTGATGTAGCGGTCATAATGGTTTTCTTCCTTTATGATGTAGCTGTCGAACACGCGCTTGATGAGCACCTCGTCGTAGGTACGGCGTTCAGCTTGGTTCTTCATGTTATAAACGAAGGCGTTGGCGAACACTTTGCGTGAAGCTTCGTAAGGAATCCAGCACACTTGGGTGATACCGTCTTCTTCAACGATGACGGGGCCGAGGGCTATTATTCTTACGAGGAACTGTGACAAATGTTTGTCAAAGTACCAGTCTTCCTTGATTCTCAGGCGCATAACGTCGTTCATGCGGTCTTTGAAGCTGATTTCGTTGGCAACCTCCTCACCGTCTTTCATGATGACGGGCGGGTCGCCAATCTTTGCGCTCTCTTTTTCAAAGTCCTCGCGTGTGAGAGGTGTCACCATATCATCTATGTTGTTCTCCACACGATAGACGGTCATGTCGCCGCTTTGTATTGCATCATACACGACTGTGATGAAGTTTCTCCAGTCTTCGAGCGGGTTCAGGGGATAATAAAACGGTTGGTTGATTTTCTGCCTGAAATCTATCTCGCGTATGATGGTTTTTTTCCACATCACGTTGGCTTCCTGTATCTCAGGTAGTGGGGCCAACTCTTTTTCAGTAACTGTTTGCTGTTGGGTCGACAATATACTGTTCTTGGGCGGTTTTACCTCGGTAGTCTGGGCTTGGAGGCTGATGCCTATTGCTGTAATCACGACTACTGCGAGCATTGAAACGATTGACTTTTTCATATTACCCTTTATTTAAATGTTTTCTTATCCCTTGATTGAATTATATTACTTAATTTCCACCGCTATGGCGTTGTCAAGCACTTTCTCCTTGTTATCGTTACCTCTTACGCGGATGGCTGTGAAAACATACATGTCGCCAGTCTGGGCGCCGTTGAGAACGCTGAGTATTTCGCCGCTGAATTTGCCGCCTTCAACCTTGGTCTCTTTGTTGGAGCCTGACTTGGTCTTGTATTTCATAGTGTAGCCAACCACATTGTAGCTAACGCCTTCAAAGTCGAAGTCTTTCATCTCGGCTATGATACGGCCTGCTGCGATGAGTGCGCTCTTTCCGACCTTGCCGTCAGCACCGACGTTCTCGATGCGGGCTGTAGGTTTGGGAAGGGGCTTCACACGCATCTCGACTGAACCGAGAGCTCTGCCTTCTGCCGAAGCAGTAATCTTGATGGTCTTAGCATTGCCATCGGTGACTTTCAGCATGTAGTTGCCATCGCCAGTTCTGCTGAGGCTTGCACCTGGAGCCGACACGCTGACTTTGTTGTTTGCGAAACCGGCAGCCGACACGCTTATCGGGTTGTCGATACCGCTATACACAACGTTCATCTTGGTAGGTGATATTGTCACTGAAGGAGCTGCCACGGTGTATTTACCGCTGAATGGGTATTTAACCATCTCTTTGGTCTTGGGGTCAAGCATCTCGATAATACCGTGATACTCTTTCTCGCCAACACCACCTGCAGGGAAGCGCAGTTTGATGGTACCGTTCTCACTCTTTATCTCGGTTCCTTGGCTCATGATGGCATCCTCGTTGGCATTGCTTCCGACAAGGACGTGAGCGGTAATTTCCTCGTTCTTCCAAGCGGTGACGAGAGCGTCAGCGCGATATTCCTGGCCGGTGATGATGTAGCTACTTTCGGCAAGCACCTTTGCACCGATGCTGTCGAAGGTGAAGTCGTTCTCGTGGAAGTTCGACAGTTTTGTCAAAGCTGCCGACTCGGCGTTCTGGACTTCAGACACAATCTTGTTGAGCAGGGTCACGTCAGCGGGAAGAACTGTGTGGTAGAAGTTGTATTGTTCCCATGTTATACCGTCGCCTTTGTCGTCGGCACCTTCATGGTAGGCGGTACCTTCTTTTACATCCAGTCCGATAACCTGTCCTTCACCTTGGTATATCTCATCCTCGATGAATTTGCGGTATTCTCTGATTTTGTTTGCCAAGTCGTATGCAGGGCCTTTGCCTTCGTTGCCTGTGGCCACCGAACCCAGCATGAATGCGGTCGGGTCGTTGTAGTTGTCACGTGTACCAATCTTCGATGTGTTGATGTTGTACATGTAACGTTCGCCTTTCATGACATCTTTGTCAATTATAAGTCCTTTTTCCACAGCTTGGTCAACTGTAAGGCCTTCCACCTTGCTTACGAGAGCCCATTTCACATCGTTTTCGATGTAGTTGATGAGTTCTGTTGACTTTTGTTGGAGGGCTTGGGCCTTGTTCCAGTTCTCGATAGCGGTCTCGTTTCCGCTCTCAAGTTCGAAGTTCTTTTTTATTGCGTCGTACTGATTGTCTATTCGTGCGGCAATGGTCACGTTGGTTTCCTGGACACCGGTGTTGACGATGTCGAATGCGTTCAGGATGTCCTTCGAGACGTTCATTGCCAACAGGGCAGTATAGACCAGATACATCATTCCGATCATTTTCTGCCTCGGGGTTTCTTTTGCTCCTGACATAGTGTTCTACTTTATTTCGTTAATACTAAGTTGAAGTTTGGTAGAATATTTATGCCTTGATGTTCATTGCTGAGAGCATACCACCATAAACGCTGTTGAGTGAGCTGATGCGTGATGACAGCTGGCTCATTTGCTGGTTGAGCTTAGTTGTGTTGTCAACTGATTCGTTCAGATTGTTTACATATTTGTTGACGGTCTCAGTCATCTTCTTGTTCACCTCGGCTGACTGGTTGGCTGTCTGGAGTTGCATCTCATATATTGAGTTGAGGGCCGACATGTTGCTTGCCATCTTCTTGAGGTCGCTTGAGTCGAGACCGGTGAGGTCGAAGCTGCCAAGTGATGAGAGAGCCTTGGTGGCACGCTCCATGGCGTTGGTGTAGCCCGATGTTGCGGAAACTGCGTTAGAAATCTCGGCAATGCCGTTGGCATTCTCTGCCAATCTATCAAGACCACGACCTATTCTGTTGAATGTGTCGTCGTTGACGTTCATCTTGTTGAACATCTCTTCCAGAGCTTTGTCTTCAAGTTTCTTCTGGCTGCCTGTTGCGCCACCTTCAACTTGGAAAACGGTTCTTTCTTCTCCGTCCCACTCTTCGTCGAGTTCAACAAAGACGTTGTCCCATGCATACTCGAGGTGCTGTGGCTCGAAAGCTGAGAGGAAGAATATAAGGGCTTCAACACCCAGACCGATACCGAGCATGATGTCAGCACCAGGAATGTGTGTCAGTTTAAAGTAGGCACCAATCATAACGATTGAAGCACCCCAGCCATAGATGTAAGCCATGAAGGTCTTGTAGCCCTTGGTTTGTGTCAGGGCTTGGAATTTTGCAAATCCCGATAGATTTTCTTGTTTTTTTGCCATGATTTTATTATTAGATTGATTGATTGATATTCAGTTGATTATGTAAGTTTTTGTTGGTTATCTGTATACTCTTGACATGTGTGGATTGTCGCCCTTGTTACGTCCAAGGTAGGGTTGCAGTGTACGGAATCCGATATAGCTGCGTGCTGTGTCTTGATACTCATAGTCACGTGTTGTCACTTGGATGTAGTAGGAGATGTCTTTCCATGAACCGCCGCGTACAACCTTGCGTTTCATCACCGGGGCGTCGTCTTCCTTGGCGTTGTAGGTGAAGTCGGGGTTCAAGTCCCATGTGAAGTTGTATGATGTCGGGTCGTATGCGCTGTTTGTCCATTCTGCTGCGTTTCCAGCCATGTCATAGAGGCCGAATGCGTTGGGAGGATAGCAGCCTACGACGAGGGTGCGCAGACCGCCGTCGGCTACGTAATTGCCACGACGAGGCTTGAAGTTGGCAAGGTAGCAGCCGCGTGAGTTGCTGGTATAGGGTCCGCCCCACGGATATGGGTTGAGTTTGTTACCGCCACGTGCAGCCCATTCCCATTCGGTCTCGGTAGGCAGACGGAACTCCGAAAGTGTGATTTCGTTCTTCGACTTGAGGTAGTTGTTCCTCAGTTGTGAACGCCACACGCAGAAAGCTCTAGCCTGCTGCCATGTCACACCGACAACCGGATAGTAGTCGTATGCTGGATGCCAGAAATAGTTCTCTGTCATAGGATCGTTGAACGAGTAAGAGTAGTCGTGGATCCATACCAAGGTGTCGGGATAGACGCTGATGTTTTCGGTGCGCATATAGACCGACCTGTCGGTGTAGCCTTGCTTACGGTTTGCCCAAGCTCCTTTGCGTCCTGGCACCACCTCTGCGTCGTCTGATGTGATGGAAGCGTCGTTCTGGATGAGTTTTTCACCGTCGAACTCTTTCTGAGCGGCGGCTTTCATGTCAATCCAATAGTAGGTGTAATAGAGTTTTCTTGCGTCAAGCTCTTTCACACGGAAATACCGTTCCTGTTCAGGCAGATACATGGGCTCAAGGGCTTCTCTGACCTCTTGGTCTTTGCCTTTCCAGTCAATTTTCTCTTTCCAGTTGAGCATCGGCGGGTCGTATGTCTCGCCGTTTTTTGACTCGGTGATGGCAAATCTATCAGGGAATTGGTCGGCAAGGAGACGTCTTGCGATGGAGTCCCTGACCCAGTTCACAAACTGACGGTATTCGTCGTTTGTAATCTCGGTTTCATCCATGAAAAATGCTGAGACTGAAACTGTTTTGGGCTCGTAGGTCATGGCGCCGGTGATGTCTTCGGCACCCACACCCATCGTGAAACTGCCTTGTGGGATGAAAACCATTCCGTAAGGGTCAGTCTGGTTGAACTTGGTGTGGCCTTTGCGAACTCCGACTAATTCGCCTTGATTTCTGTTGCCACAGGCTGAGAGTATTGTCAGCGCTGCAAGCAGGAATAATAGCTTTCTCATCTTCTTATAATGTTTTCTTACTCGTTTATCTATTATTTTAATCAAATTTTTCTTCAGTTATGAACGGCAAAGCTATGAAAATATTTCATTGGTTTGCAAATTTTTTCCACTTTTTTACAAATACCTCACGCTTCTGTAGTCTTTGGGAGTCTTGTCAAAGTCGAGTTTGAAACAGTAGTTTAGAGCGATTTCGTGCGAACCTGGCACTCCTAATCCCATGATATTCAGGTCGTATGCGTATCCAATGACAAAGTCTTTGATAGCAATGCCAACCATAAAACCGACTGACTCTTTATGTCTGTAATTCACTCCTAATGAGAATATGTTTTTATAGGTTGCTCTGAAGCTTGCGTTGAACTGTACTGCCGAAAAATTTGTCAATAGTTCCACTGAGGGTTCGAAACTGATGTTCGGCAATGCGTTGAACTGGAAGGGGTATCCTGCCTGAAAGTAGAAAGTGCGGTCGGTGATGAAGCTGGCGCTGCTCTCGTTTGTCTCCGACAATGCTCTCGATGTTGACTGGAGCAGGTTGGTGGCCGATATGCCTATATAAAGTGACTCTGGCATCTTCCAGAAAATGCCTGCGCTCATGTCAAACATCATGCGGCTTTCTTCTCCCAGTCCGCTCAGTAGCGGGTCGCTTTCGTTGATGGGTTTGTATTTCGAAAAATCGGCCTTGCGGTTTAGCAGTCCGCCAGTCACGCCTATGCTAAGAGTGGAGTTGCCGAGGTCGACGTGGAAGGCGTATCCAAGGTTGACATTGGTGTTTTTCTCGAAGCCGATGTTGTCCTGCACTACCGACAGCCCGATGCCGCCGTGTAGCACTTTTATGGGCGAGTCGCCGCTGACAAGAATTGTCATGGGAGCGACTTTGTTCCCGTCCTCGTCGGTGAAGCCTGCCCATTGTTGTCTGTATAAACCCAAAATATTGATGCCTTCGCTCATGCCTATGAACCCAGGGTTGGAGTAGGCGTATGAGTAGGCATGTTGGGTGAAGATAGGTGCCTGCTGAGCCACTGTCACACCTGCTGTGAGCAGCATCAGAAGGCATATAATTGATATGTGTTTTGCTCTTGCCATGTTAGTTTTGCAGGCTGCTAAAGTAATAATTTTATGCTTTGGTAGAATAGTTTTTTTTTGAAAAAAATCTTATTTATCTATTTATCAACTATTTAAAAAGTTTGATAATGTCGTTGCCGTTGGCGAATATAACCAGTCCGAGCACTATTACAAGCCCTATTGTTTCGGCGACCTCCATAAATTTGTCGCTTGGCTTGCGTCTTGTTATTATCTCGATTAGCAGGAATAGTATGTGTCCACCGTCCAAAGCTGGTATGGGAAGTATGTTCATGATTGCCAATGCAATGGAGAGGAATGCTGTCAGCGACCAGAAACTGCCCCAGTCGAACTTGTCGGGGAAAATCTTTCCTATCGAGATGAATCCGCCCACGCTCTCATAAGCCTTGGTGCTTGGCTTGAAGATGAGTTTGAGTTGTTTCCAGTAGTCGGCTATGCCGGTGAAGGCCTTCTTTGCGCCTGCGGGTATGGCTTCGAAGAACGTGTATTCGCGTGTGCTGAAGGTGAAGAAGGTGTCGATGGGGGCGAGGCGGGCTCCTATAATGCAGTCGGGACCTAGTTGGAGCTCATAGCGCAATGTGTCGGTTCCACGCAGTGTGGCTATTGTCACTTTGCTGTTGCTATATGCTTTTATCTCGCGTGTGAAGTCTTGGAAATATGGGGTGGCCACGTCGTTGATGCCTATGATGACATCGTTTTCCTTTATTCCAGCTTGTTTGGCCAACGAGTTGTCGCTGAAGCTTCCTATTATAAAAGGTGTACGGAATGTTATAAAGGTTAGGTCCTGGTTGGCTAGAAGTTGTGCGGTGGCATCGTCAGGAAGATTGATTACAAGCCTCTGACCGTCGCGTTCCACTTCTATGGTTTGTGAATTGTCGAGTATGAGTTCTGCTTGTATGCGCTGGAAGTTTTCCACTGGTTTGCCGTTGACTGACAGTATCTTGTCGCCGTTGCGCAGGCCGAATGATTGTGCGAGGCTGTCAGCGTATATGCCGTATTTGTTGACCTCGGAGGTGGGAAGATATTGTTCGCCGCGGTGTGCGAGCATACCTATATATATAAAGATGGCCAGCATCACGTTCATGAAGACGCCTGCAAACATGATTATGAAGCGTTGCCATGCTGGTTTGGTGCGGAATTCCCACGGTTGGGCCGGCTGTTTCATCTGTTCCTTGTCCATCGACTCGTCGACCATGCCGGCTATCTTGACGTAGCCGCCCAAAGGGAGCCATCCAATGCCGTATTCTGTCTCGCCGCGCTTGAACTTGAAGAGTTTGAACCCGCCGATGTCGAAGAACAGGTAGAATTTTTCCACTTTCACCTTGCATAGCTTAGCGGCGATGAAGTGTCCGAACTCATGTATGATGACAAGTATTGATAAGGACAGGAAGAATTGTACTATTTTTATGAAAATGGCCATTGTTATATTGGTTTATGGATTGTTGGTGTTGAACGATATTAGTTCTTCGGGGTCGATGGCGGTACCATTGTGCCATATCTCGAAGTGAAGGCTGTTTTGGTTGGGCGTGTTGCTCGATTTGCCTATGATGGCTATCGGTTCGCCGGCTCTCACGAAGTCACCTTCTTTCTTGATGAGGGCTGAGTTTTGGCGATACAGCGTGAAGTAGTTGTTGGTGTGCTGTATTCCTATGATGTAGTTGCTCTCGCTGCTCCATGTCGCAATGACAACAGTGCCTTCCAGTGTCGATTTCACTATTTCGTTGTCGGGTGCGGTGATGTCGACTCCAAGGTGGCTGTTGGCTAAATCGAATCTATTGGTGACAGTGCCTTTCAATGGAGGATAGAAGTTGAGTGTGGTGGAAACTGTCTTCGAAAGGGTTATGCTGCCCAGATCGTATTTGTAGCCGTCGTATTCTGCGCGTAGCATGCTGTCTTTTTCCGATATGGCTGATGAGGTGTCGATGGCTGAAGAAGGCAATACGGTTAGCGTTTCGTCGATGCTGTCGCTGAGGCGATAGATTGTGTCGTTGCCCTGCAGTATTGTGATGATGTTGTTCAAGAAGAGGTCTTTTTGGCGCAGTTGCTCGTTGATGGAGTCGGCACGAAGGCTCAGCTCCTTAATTTGTCGGTTTATTGAAGCATCGGCATAGCCGGGCAGGTATTCTTTCAGCGGAGTGAAGGCAATTATGGCGATTGTGATGCCCATCACGACAAACACCGACAAGGCAACAAACGTCGTAAGTCGCGATACGCTTGTGTCGATATGGACTCTTTTATCCTTTTCTGATTTGATATTATCTTTGTCCGCCATAAAAACAGTTATGCGTTTAAAACGGCAAAATTACGAAAATATTGGTAATGCAATTCTGTTTTTTTTGGAACATTTTTTGATGTCGTTATTTGTTGATAGGTCAATTTTGTAAATTTGCAGCCGCAAAGACTGATTATGGAGAATAAGAATAACATAAAGATAAAGAATAAGAGGGCGAGTTTCGAGTATTTTGTCTTGGAGCAGCTCACCGCCGGCATTGTTCTTACTGGAACGGAGATAAAGTCGATTCGCGAAGGCAAGGCAAGTCTGGCTGAGTCATATTGCACTTTCAAGAACGAGGAGCTTTTTGTGGTAGGGATGCATGTCGCCGAATATGCCCAGGGTACCTACAACAACCATGAACCCAAGCGCGACCGCAAACTTCTTTTGACCGCCCGCGAACTGCGCAAACTCAAGACCAAAGTTCAGGAAAAGGGTTTGACAATTGTGCCGCTTACCTTATTTATAAACGACAAGGGGCTGGCCAAGCTTGACATAGCCCTTGCACGTGGCAAACACTACTACGACAAACGCGATAGCCTGAAAGACCGCGACACCAAGCGCGAGATTGACAAGGCCACCTATAGAAGATAACCAATAACACTGTATAAAATGAAGAAATCACTTTTAGTTTTAAGCATGATGACTATAATTGCGACGGCCAGCGCACAAGAGATAAAATGGATGTCTTTTGAGGATGCTGTGGCTGCTGCCAAGAAAAACCCCAAGAAGATTTTCATCGACGTCTATACCGACTGGTGTGGCTGGTGCAAGCGTATGGACCAGACTACTTTCAAGAACGAGGTCATCGCCAATTATATCAACGAGAAGTTTTACCCTGTGAAGTTCAATGCCGAAAGCACCGACACAATCACTTTTAATGGTCATGTTTTCACATATCAGTCGAATCCCAACGGCAGGGGTGGGGCTCATGAATTGGCCATTGCCATCTTGCAAGGCAAGATGTCGTACCCATCATACGTGATGATGGACGAACAACAGAGGCTCATACAAAAGATTCCTGGATATCAGGAGGCAAAGAACTTCGAGCCTATTCTGCATTTCTTTGGTGATGATGCGTTCAAGACCACGCCTTGGGAGACTTTCAGTGCTGGTTTCAAGTCGGAGATGAAATAAAAAAAAGCAGCGAAAGCTGCTTTTTTTGTTTTGTGCGTTTTGCTTTTAAAAGCCCCAGCAGAAGCCTACACGGGCAACCCAAGGTGAATTGTAGGGCGACAATGCCCAAGGATGGTCGGTTTCGTTCACAAGGTCGAACACGTTGTAGAAGCCTGCCACGTAAGCAAATCCTGAAGCACCCAGATAAAGCCTGTAGCCTATGCCGATCGGGAGACTGTTGTACCACTGGCCGTCTTTGATTTGTTGGCCTGCCGAGGTGTGTTTTGTGATGCCATAGACACCTTCATATTCGGCTTGTACATAGAAACCGCGCCAGAACTCGAAGTTGATGTAGGGTGCTACACCAAAATAGTTGCATGATTGGCGGTCGGTTGCTGGCATCGGATGCAGTGATCCAGGGTCCCAGGGTCTTGCCTTGCTATATTCAAGGTGATAGACGAGGCGGGCTCCAATCTCCAGCTGGTCAATGATGCGGTAGCCAACTTGAGGGCATAACTCAAAGTTAAGGTGGTTATAATCGTAAGTGCGCCCGTATCCGAAACCTAAATTGGCACCTACAATGACTTTGCCTTTCATGCCGACACCGTCATAATACTGGGCCGAAGCCTGTTTGGGTGCGAAGAAGGCCATTAAAGCGGCCAGCATTGTTAAAGTAAAAAATCTTTTCATAAGCATTTTATTTTCCGCAAAGGTAAGTATTTTTTCTTATATGCAATAGTTTTGCCCAAAAAACGTTAATTTTGCATCCCAATTCCATTCAAATGAAAAAATCGATTCTCGCCATATTGTTCGTCCTGTCGTTGTTGGCAATGTCGTGCCGCAAGGAACCCAAGCCCAACGACGACCCTTCGTTGAAACTCGATTTCTCGGCCGATACCATCACTTTCGACACTGTCTTCACCGCCCTTGGCTCGGCAACAAGGAGTTTTGTGATCTATAACCGAAGTTCCGATTATCTTAATATCAGTTCCGCCCGCCTTGTGGGAGGGGAGAGCTCGCCTTTCCGCTTCAACCTTGACGGCGAGGCTGGCTTCGAGTTTTACGACAAGCAGATTCCTGCCAGGGACAGCCTCTTTGCCTTCTTGCGCGTGACAATAAACCCCAATGACCTTAACACTCCTTTTGTTGTGGAGGATGAGCTTGAGTTTGTCACCAATGGCAACACCCAGACAATCAAGTTGGTGGCTTGGGGGCAGAATGCAGTCTATATAGTTGCTGACCAGGAAATCAACGGCTTCCCCAAATTCAAGATCATAGCCGACTCGCTGCAAACCACCTATTGGACTAACGAGAAGCCTTATGTCATCTATGGCTACGCCCTTATCGACTCGTACGGAACCTTGCAGATAGAGCCTGGCACGCAGGTGCATATTCATTCTGGCGGCGGCTTGTGGGCTTGGAGCGAAGGGCAGCTTATTATAAATGGCACTTCTGAACAGCCTGTTGTCATCACCAGTGACCGCCTGGAGCATGAATATAATGATGTGGCAGGAATGTGGGACCGCATTTGGCTTATGGATGCTCGTGCCGGTGCCGACCATATCATCAACCATGCCATCATACGCAATGGCTTCATCGGCGTGCATGCCGACTTTTACGAAAAAAACAGCGAAGCGCCGCTCAGGATAGCAAACACCATCATAGAGAACCATTCGGGCTATGGCATTCTTTCAAGGAATTTTCCGATTGTGGCATACAACACCGTGGTTGATAACTGCGCAGCAGCACAGCTTGCCATATCGGGAGGCTCATGCCGTTTCGTGCATTGCTCCTTTGGCGACTACGACATGGGAGCGGCCAAATCGACGGCTATATATTTGAGCAACTACTGGGAAACGAATTACTTATATGTCTCAGACCTCAATTTTGAGATGGACAACTGCATCGTCTATGGCAAAAACGAGGAGGAACTGGTGACTAGTTTCTACGCTGATGCCGACTCAACCTACAATTTCGACCATTGCCTTTTCAAGACGAAAAAGACCACTTGGCCTTGCTTCAATAGTTGCCTCTTCAACGAAGACCCGCTCTTTGTCGATGTCAACGCCTTTGATTTTCACCTTGGCGATATGGCATCGCCTGTCGTCGGCACTGGCAATCCCGCCACTGCTGCCGAAGTCCCGACCGATTTGGACGGTGTGAGCAGGGTGGGTGCACCTGACATGGGAGCATATCAGTATAATCCTGCACCCTGAGCCAGTCGAAGGAAAAAGGGTGTTAAAGGATTTCGTAATAATCAATTGCAATCTGTTTTTCGACAGTCACGAATGTAGAATTTGAAACTCTATTGAAGAGAATACATTTTGTAAAGCTGCGACTGTTAGCTGAAAGCATGATGAAATACCTATAAGTCTTTCGCTAAACGTATTGAGAAACCGTTGTAGCGGTGTGTGTCGTTTGTATAGAGGTACTGGTTGTCGAAACTCAGAGTAAAAGCGTAATGCGAGGTGCTTGGTCTTGAGGTCCAGTAGTGGCCTATTGAACCTGTGTAGTTGACGGTGTTGCCATAACGAAAACCTGCAGCAGGCAGAAATACCGCTCCATTATCTTCAAACGATTTGTTCCAATCATTCAAGTTGATGTTGTTGGTGGTAAAGGCCGCATTTGTGGTGTTTATGTTGTTTAGTGTATAGTAGTCGTTGTTCCAGTCGTCGGGGAGGAGGATGAGTCCTGGAATTTCGTTCACCATGGCTTTGGCGTAGCGAATGCCTGATGGGGTGTTGCGCGTTGTGGTTATGTAGTACCAGTCGTTGTCGCTCAGTGTGCGCCATTGGTTAGGCTGACCGCCTCCGTTGGTGACGGGGTTTTTGCCCCAGTCGTTGAAGGTGCTGTAATCGTCATCGTTTGTTGAAATGTTTGTTGGGTGATCGCCTGTTCCCCAGCCGAAAAGGTCTATCCAGCCGTTATAGTAGGACGATATGCCCGTGTTGTCAATTCCTATAGTGTCCCATTGGTGTTCGGCGAAGCGCCATGTGTCGGTAGTGGCCTGGTATTGCAGGTTTCCTTTTGAAAAGTACACTTTGTCGCCATTGGCGTTTATGGTAAATAAGCCGTTTATGGCGCCTTCTGGGATGGAGTCAATGGCAGGTTTCTCGAAAAGGAAGGTTATTGTTTCATCATTGTACTGCGCCTGCATTATTATGTTGCTGCCGGTAATAGGGGAGCCGTTTTGAAGTATGATGCCGATATAGCTCATCATGTCGCCAAGCGAGAAAAAACCATTTCCGACCTCCTTGGTGGGGGCTGATTTATTTTCGGTGACGCTGAAAATGTCAATTTGGTCGTAAGAGCCTTCTATGCACAACAGCTTGATTATTTGACTGTTCTGGGGTGTTGTGATGCGTAGAATGGCCATTTGTGCTTTGGCAAGGCTGACTTTGATGCTGTGCTCGTCGGCGGTGAGAATCGCGTTTTTTTCGGCAATAATACTGCCGTTTTGGTTTATAAGTTGTATGCGTGTTGGCGTTGCTTCAGTGAGAGTCAGTCTGACATCGGTTGATTTGTGGAAGGGGTTGGGCCCGTGTTGTTTTAGTCTTGCTTCATTTGTTTCGGACACTCCGTCTTCGTAGTTCAAAACAAGAATGGTGTCGGGATAGCTTAATGTCTGTCCCCAGACTTGTGTATGATTTTGCACTTTCACGCTGTCCAGACGGCAATAGCTGCCGTCGCTATATTGGGCTGTGAATCTTATGGTTATGCTTTGTGCAACGGCTGTTATTGTTGAAAACAGCACCGCTAATAAGGTGAAAAACGTTTTCATGTCACCTGTTCACTGTCGCCTTAAACACTTTTTCATTGCCGACATCGTCGCGCACAACGACTTTGAGGTTGTTCTGTCCTGCTTTCATGCGCTCGTCTATGTCGTAATAGAGGAGGTTGTTTTTGGCGTCGTATTGGCCGAGAATCCATTTGTCGTTGAGGTACATGTTGTAGCTCTTGATGCCTGTCATGTCGTCGCTGATGGTGAGTTTCAGTGATTTCAGCTTCGAAACGTCGCTTCCGTTCTTGAAGTTGACGGGCGTTATGCGCGGTGCGATGGAGTCAATCTTCAGTGTATAGATGCCCATGGTGCGCGTGTCGGTCTCGACCCATCCGTCAACAAGCTTGCCGCCAAGCGAACTGGTCTTGCCATTCTCGAGGTGTGCCACATACAGCCGTTTGTCGCAGCACCAGTGTTCATCGGGACGGAGCCTTACTTTAAGTGATTTGAAGGTTGTCATGTCCCATTCGCCGTATTGGAATATACGAGAGGCGCATCCTTCTCCTGTGCTGTCGGTCAGTGCGACCACTTTAACAAAGGTGTCGCGGAAGAAAGTGCCTTTCTCAGCCGTCACTTTAAGTCCATCGAGGCATACTGTGCCATTTAGGCTGCCGTCGCCTTTCACGAGATAGTAGCTGCGTGTCAGTTCAGGTGGGGTGACATCGGTGACAGAATCGCCGACGAGGAAGAAATCGACGCGTGAGATGTTGCCCATATAGTCGCCAACACGGTAGGAGATGGCAATGGTGTCGCCTTCGTCGATGTTGATGACGCCTTTCTTCATCTCGTACATGCTCAGCTTGTTGTATGAGTCAACCTCAGTGCGGACATAGCGGTTGCCTGTTCTCTTCCAATGAGCATAGTCGATGAGGCTGTTGATGTATTTGGGCTCGGAGTAGGAGAAGCTGTCGCATTTGACCTTGAAGCGTAGCGTGTCGTTCACGAAGAGCTCGTAGCTGAAAGGACCGTTCTTGTTGGTCGAGGTGCCCACTTGGTCGTGGCAGCAGATGCCGAAGGCTATCTTTCCATTGGCTTTTACATACTCCTTTTCAGGAATATAGTTGCCATTGGCACCTTTCACTTTCAAATAAAGGTTTCTGTTTTCGCCTTCCACGGTCGATAGCTCAAGTGGATAGATTGAGACACCTGTCAATGTGGGTTTTACGTCATCGCTTATCCTGTAGCCGAAATACATGGCGTTGACGGGTTTCTCGCTGCCGTTGTGTCTTATCTCAAAGTGGAGGTGTGGTCCGCCAGAGCCTCCCGAGTTGCCTGACAGTCCTATCAGGTCGCCTTGCTTGACGGGGAACTTGCTCTTGTCGGGATAGATGTTTGCGGCAAAGGTCTTGTGGTTGTATTGATAGTTCTTGACGTATGTTGCTATCTCGTTGTTGAAGCGTTGAAGGTGTGCATATACGGTGGTGTAGCCGTCATAATGGGTGATGTAAACCACGTTGCCATAGCCGTATGGCGACACGCCTATGCGGCTTATGTAGCCGTCGGCAACAGCATACACGTTCTTGCCCTCCACACCTTGAGTCTTGATGTCAAGTCCAGCATGAAAGCTGTTGGTGCGAAGCTCTCCGAAGGTGGCCGACAAATAAATGGGTATGTCTAACGGGGATGCGTATTGCGGGAATGAGTTTTGTGCCTTTAAGGTGCTGAAAAACAGCAGAATCGTCAATGATGCTATCAGTTTACGCATAGGTCAGCTTTGTTGTTTTTCCGTGTTAAGATGCATTTTCACTCTCGATGCCAAAATGTCGACTACCACAGGGCTTGAGCCTTGCGGCAAAATGATGTCGGCGCATCGTTTGGTGGGCTCTATGAACTGTTGGTGCATGGGTTTGACAAAGGTTTGGTAGTGACGTAAAACGTCTTCCCAGGTGCGACCACGCTCAGCTATGTCGCGACGTATGATGCGCATCAGACGCTCATCGCCGTCGGTGTCGACAAACACCTTGATGTCCATGCGTTTGCGCAGCTCTTCGCTGGTGAAAATCAATATGCCTTCCACAATGATGACTTCGGTGGGGTGGACGTAGATGACCTCCTTTGAGCGCGCACAGGTGACGTAGGTGTAAATAGGCATGGGTATAGTCTCGCCGTTACGGAGCATGTCGAGGTGCTTGACAAGCAGGTCCCACTCGATGGCATCAGGATGGTCGAAGTTGATGCGCTTCTTCTCTTCGGGAGATTTGTCCCCATTGTCGTAGTAGTATGCGTCTTGCGAGATGACTGAAACAGAGTTCTCTGGAAGCTGGCTTACCAGTTCTTTCACTACGGTGGTCTTGCCTGAGCCCGAACCACCTGCTATTCCTATTATTAACATGACAAATTCGTTTTACTCTTTTTGCAAAAATACTATAAAAAATGGAAATGGTATTCAAAAAAGACTAAAAACGTAAATATTTAGCCTGAAATCCTCATCTTTAACAATAAAAAATCCTCAATTTGCCCAATGAAAAAACCTCAACTTGCCCAATGAAAAAACCTCAACTTACCCAATGAAAAATCCTCAACTTACCCAATGAAAAATCCTCAACTTCCACAATGAAAAAACCTCAACTTCTATAATGAAAATTATAATTACTTTATAATCAATTTATTATATTGTTTTGTATGCTATCATATTTTTGCTCTAAAAAAGATGTTTTTTTTGCTGTTGAAAATAAAAAAAGTATTAATTTTGCAGCGTGATTAAAATCTGTTGAATTATGGAAGGAAAGGATAGTTATAAGCCGAGGATAGCAGATGAGCTTCTCAAGGAACAACTTGAGGCGGCAGGTGCTGTGTTGTTGCAAGGGCCAAAGTGGTGCGGCAAGACGACAACGGCAGAGCAAGCGGCTAGAAGTATCGTTTATATGGACGACCCGTTGAAGAAAGACGAGTATATGATGATGATGGAGAACAATCCAGCTTTGTTGTTGGATGGGGATAATCCTCGTTTGATTGATGAGTGGCAGTTGGCACCGCAGTTGTGGGATGCGGCTCGTTTTGTCATCGACAGACGTAAGGCGCGTGGTTTGTTTGTTTTTACAGGTTCGGCAGTTCCTGCTGATATGAGCAAGGTCAGCCATACGGGTACAGGAAGGTTTGCATGGATGACAATGCGTCCGATGAGTTTGTGGGAGTCGCAGGAATCGAATGGTTCAGTTAGTCTGTTGCAGCTTTTCGCCAAACAGATGAAGGCTGCCATTGCCCCTGATATGTCGTTGGAGGAGATGGCTTACATTGTGTGCAGGGGTGGATGGCCTGGTGCATTGGGGCTTAAGAAACAGGCTGCTTTGCGTCAGGCAGCGAATTATGTGAGTGCGATATGTCAAAGCGATATCTCAAGAGTCGATGGCGTGGATCGTGACCCCGCTTTCACCCGGCGTTTGCTTCGTTGCTATGCTCGTCATCAGGGCGGCCAGGTGTCGATAAGCATGATTCATGCGGACTTGGCGGCAGGAGGGAAAGAGACGATGAGCGAGAATACCATTTCATCGTATATTTCAGCATTGAAAAAGATTTTTGTCGTCGAAGATATGCCTGCGTGGAACCCTAATCTTCGCAGCAAGTCGGCCATTCGCACTTCCGACACCCGCTACTTCGTTGACCCTTCAGTGGCTGCAGCGGCTTTGGGAATAGGCCCCAAAGACCTTATGGGTGACTTGAAAACGTTTGGTCTGCTCTTTGAGACTATGGCGGTGCGCGATTTGCGCGTTTATGCAGAGGCTCTCGACGGCGAGGTCTTTCACTATCGCGACAGCAATGGACTTGAATGTGACGCTGTGTTGCATCTTCACAACGGCAACTATGGCTTGGTTGAGATTAAGCTGGGTGGCGAGACCCTCATTGAAGCCGGAGCCAAGACGTTGAAGAGACTTGCCGGCAAGATTGACACCAACAAGATGAAGGAGCCTTCTTTCTTGATGGTGCTTACGGCAACGGGATCTTATGCATACGTCAGGAAAGACGGTGTGCTGGTTGTGCCTTTAAGCTGTTTGAAAAACTGACGTTATTGCTTGATGAATCGAAAAAAACATTATCTTTGTAATAAAATTATTGATATGAAAAGAATAGCTTTGTTTGCGGCCGTTGTTTTGGCCTTGTGTTCTTGTGGAAGAAAAGCCAATTGGCCTGATTTGCCTCTCGCCGAGGTGACCGATGTGTTTCCTGATGCAACCTCTGTCGAAACGATAGACACTGCATACTACAATGTAAAGAAAGGTGATGCTGTGTTGGGCATCGTTCTTTTTTCGTCGCCTTATTCCGATGCTGTGACGGGTTATGCTGGTGCCACGCCTTTACGAATCGTCCTTGACGAGAATGGTAAGATAAAAGAGGTGAAACTCCTTGAAAACAACGACACCCCGCGTTTTGTGCAACGTGTCGCCGATGGTGGTCTTTTTGAGGCATGGAACGGCATGACTGTCGAAGAGGCGTTAAAAGCCAATGTAGATGCTGTGAGTGGAGCGACTTTCACATCAAGTGGGGTGAAAGACAGTTTGAAGGCGCGTCTGGAAGCTTATCTGAGGCAGTTGAAACAGTAGTGCCAAAAGGCAGAATAGGAGAGACTGCGATATTTTTCCATCGCTTATGTCTTGTGTTTGAATAAACATTTGTTTTCTTGGTACGATTTTTGTATGTTTTCAAGTTGAACACTAAAAAATTGATGCCATGAAAAGATTGATGATAACCTTGAGTTTGTTGGTGATGATGGCGGTCTCGGCTGAGGCGCAGTATCATCGTCCATCGGGACGTTATCACCGTCCAATGCACAACTACACGGCAACACGTGTACGTGCACCGCGTAATCTTGGCTTAGACCATAACACCTTGAGGCTTCATGTGATGGGTGAGGTGGGATTGACTGATATAGGCTCTGTCTTCTACCATGATGGCATCAGCCATTTCGGAGCGGGAGTTATGCTCGAGTATCAACCTGCCCATATATTCTCGTTTGGTATTGGTGCCAACTTCGACGCCGGTTCGAATGTGCGGAGGCCTTATTTCGACAACTTCATGTACAGTGTGCCTGTGTATGCCAACTTTAAACTGGCTACTCCCGGTTTCGTGCGTTTCTTTGTGGAGGGTAGGATAGGAGGAGCACTGCCGCTATACATAACAAACACCGATTATGTGGCGAAAGGCTTGTTTACAGGTGGCGGCGTTGGAATTTCGGTGGGTGGCTCTCACATCAGCACTGGTGTGAATGTCACCGACTTGTATCCGACAGGCAACGAAACACAATGGCGCTATGGTTACCACGGCGACATCCTCGTCGAGTTCTACCTGCGCTTCTCATACGCTTTCAGACTGAGATAGCAAATCACATTACTGCACAAATATAGATTGATGTTTTTTCCATGGAAGAAGTTCGCCAAAACGGCGGACTTCTTTTTTAATGCGGGAACAGCCTCTCGAAAGCCTCTGGGAACGGGGTCTCAAACTCCATGTCCTTCTCTTTCAGAGGATGGCGGAAACACAGCTTGTAGGCGTGCAGGGCAAGGCGGCCTATTGGGTTGTCGCCGTTGCCGTATTTGCTGTCGCCGACGACAGGATGCCCAATGTCTTGCATGTGGACGCGAATCTGGTTCTTGCGGCCCGTCTCAAGATGGAGCTCAACGAGCGAGTAGCGTTTGTTGCTTACCAAAACCTCGTAGTCGGTCACAGCGAACTTGCCGCCATTGTCGGTGGGAGAGGAGTAGGTGACGAAAGCCTTGTTGTCTTTCAGCCACGACTCCACCGTGCCGATGCGCGGCTCGGGCGTTCCGCTCAAAACTGCCACATATCGGCGGTCGTAAACGATGTTCTTCCAGTCTTCCTCGAACATAAGCGCCACCTTTTTGTCTTTGGCGAAAAGCATCAGTCCTGAGGTGTCGCGGTCGAGGCGGTGTATGGTGTGTGCACGGCAGCGTTGTTTTGATGCGATAAAGTATTGGTTTAGGACTGCCTGTGCAGTGTCTTGGTCTTTCGTAGGGCTGTTGGTGAGGATGCCCTCGCGCTTGTTTATCACAACGATGTATTTGTCCTCATATACTATGTCGAGCCATTTGCTCTTGAAGCGCTCGCGTTCACTTGGCTTCTTTATCTCGACGACGGTGCCTTTTTTAAGTTCATAGTCGTATTGCGTGACGTGCTCGCCGTTTATTACAATATATCCGTTGGCAAGCATGCGTTTTGCCTTGTTGCGGCTAATGCCATCAAGCTTTCTCATGATGAACTCCATCAGCTTGGAGTCTTCGTCAACATTTAATCTCAATCCTTCGTCCTTCGGTCTTCTTTCTTTTTTCTCTTTCATTGTGTTTGTTATTAGGTTTAAAATAAAGCTCCTGCGGAGTAAAATATTGGAAATTGTATTTTTTAAGACTCGAGACTTAGTGACACGAGACCTGTGGGTCTAAAACTATCCTCGTGTCTCGCCGTCTCGCGTCTCGTAGTCAAAGTCATGGTCATGGCTGATTAATTAATATATCTGATTCTTGATTATCACAATGGAAAAAGTTCCACACTATTTTTGCTTTAGCCTGTCCTATAATGCTGCTAAGTGTTTCTATGTCGGCCTCTTTTATGTTCTTTACTGATTTCAGTTCAAGCAGCAACTTCTCGGCGGTGGCTTTGCCTATGCCTTTTATCTCGGCCAACTCCGAGTGCATGAAGCCTTTTTGGAACTTCTTGCGGTGGTGTGTTATGGCGAAGCGGTGTACCTCGTCTTGTATGAATGTCAGCAGCCTGAACAGTTCGGAGCCTGCTTTCACACCCACCACCTGCGGCGGGAATCCGTAGAGCAGCTCGTTGGTGCGGTGATGGTCGTCTTTGGCTAGTCCTGCTATGGCTATGTCGATGTGGAGTTCGTCTTGTATCACCTGACGCACTATCTCCATCTGGCCCTTGCCGCCGTCGGTGATGATAAGGTCGGGGAGGGGCTTCTGCTCTTCGAGGAGGCGGCTGTAGCGGCGGTGTACCACCTCGTGCATCGAGGCATAGTCGTCGGGACCGATGACGGTCTTTATGTTGAAGTGCCTGTAGGCGCTCTTGTTGGGCTTGCCATTCACAAACTGCACCATGGCGGCCACGGGGTAGTCGCCTTGGAAGTTGGAGTTGTCGAAGCACTCAATCACCTCGGGCATCTTGTCCAGGTGCAAGGCCTCTTTCAGCTGTGTCAGTATGCGTTTGTTGTGACGGTCGGGGTCAACGAGCGAACGCTGTTTCTCAAGGTCTATCTTATATTGTGTGGCGTTGCGTCTCGATAGTTCCAGTAGCTTCAGCTTGTCACCTCGTTTAGGAATGGTGAATGTCACACCGTCAATGCTGTATTCGGGAATTATGGGGACGATAATCTCATTAGCGTGGCTCTCGAACTGTTGCCGCAGGTCGGCCAAGGCAATGACGAAAAGTTCCTCGACGCTCTCGTCAAGTTTGCGCTTCATCTCAAAGCTGTGTGATTGTATGACGGCTCCTTCGTTCACTCTCATATAATTGACGAAGAACGATTCCTCATCATCGACAAACGAGACGACATCGACGTTGTGTATCGTCGTGCTGACCACCGTAGAGCGGCTTCGGTAGTTCTCGAGCAGGTCGTATTTCTCTTTTATCTGTTGTGCCTCCTCAAACTCCATCTTGGCGGCGTGGTCCATCATCTGGGTTTTGAGTTCATGCAGTACATGTTGCATATTGCCTTTTATCACCTCTTTTATCTCGCTTATCATGGCGCAATAGTCCTCGCGCGAGATGTGTCCCTCGCAAGGTGCGGCGCAGCGGTGAATGTGGTAGTCGAGGCAGATGGAGTGTTTGCCACGGTTGATGTTGAGCTGGGTGAGGTTGGTCTTGCACGAGCGTATCGGGAAGGCCTGTCGCAACAGGTCAAGCAGTATGTGGGCGGTGCGTACCGAAGGGTAGGGACCGTAGTATTCTGAGCCGTCGTTGACTTTCTTGCGGGTGAGGAACACGCGCGGGAACTCCTCTTTCTTGATGCAGATCCATGGGTATGTCTTGTCGTCCTTCAGCATCACGTTGTAGCGGGGCTTGTACTGCTTGATGAGGTTGTTCTCGAGCAGAAGTGCTTCCGACTCGCTCTCCACGACGATGAACTTCAGGTCGGCGATGCGGCTCACAAGAAGCCGGGTCTTGCCGCTCTGCTCCTTGTTGAAATAGCTCGTCACGCGCCTTTTCAGGTTTTTGGCCTTGCCGACATATATCAGCTCGCCGTCTTTGTCATAATAGCGATACACCCCTGGACCGGTCGGCAGGATGGCAAGTATGGATTTGATATGGTCGGAAGTGGGCATGGGTGTTTGTCTGTTGATTTGTTGAATTGTTGATTTGACACGAGACTTCGGGACACGAGCTGATAGCCGAAAGCTGATAGCTGAAAGCCAAAAGCTAATGGCTAACAGCTAACAGCTTATCGCTTACTGCTTCTTATAATGATCCCATCCCTGCGCCTTTAGCGCTATCACATGTTTATCGGGTGTAATTAACTCTGCTTTGCCTTTGTCGGCGGTCATATAGCCTATGATGGTGATGTCGGCGGCGTGGTGCGTTATCTTCTCGTAGTCTTTCTGGTCAACGGTGAAGAGCAATTCGTAGTCCTCGCCTCCGCTGAGTGCTGCTACGCTGGGCACTATCTGAAACTCTTTCGATGTCTTGACGGTGAGCGGGTCGAGCGGTATCTTCTCCTCGTAGAGTTGACAGCCTGTGCCCGATGCCTTGCAGATGTGCAGTATCTCTGATGCCAGTCCGTCGGATATGTCTATCATGGAGGTTGGTTTTATGCCTTCGTCGTGGAAAATCTCCACTATGTCTTTTCTCGCTTCGGGGCGCAGCTGGCGTTGCAGTATGTAGTCCAAGCCTTTCAGCTGGGGTTGCATCTTCGGGTTGGCAAGATATTCGGCTTTCTCTCGTTCAAGTATGAGGAGTCCCATATAGGCGCCGCCAAGGTCTCCGCTGACGCACAACAAGTCGTTGGGTTTGGCTCCGCTGCGATAAACGATGTCTTCCTCTTTGGCTTTGCCGATGACGGTGATTGAAATCATCATGCCGCTCTTGCTGCTGGTGGTGTCGCCGCCCACTAAGTCCACGCCGTAGTTCTCGCAGGCGAGTCGAAGACCGGAGTAGAACTCGTCTAAAGCCTCCACGGAGTAGCGGTTCGACACTGCAAGACCTATCACTATCTGGGTAGGGGTGCCGTTCATGGCATATATGTCTGAGAAGTTGACCACTGCCGACTTGTAGCCGAGGTGTTTCAATGGTGTATAGACCATGTCGAAGTGAATGCCTTCCACAAGGAGGTCGGTCGAGACCAGGGTGCGGTAGCCGTCATGGTTTATCACGGCGGCATCGTCGCCAACGCCAACCTGTGTACTGCTGTTGTGGAACTTCAATCCCTCTGTCAGTCGGTCGATAAGACCAAATTCCCCCAAGTCGTCAAGCGAAGTGAAACTGATTTTTTCTTCTTGGTTGCTCATGCAATGATATTTTTTGCAAAGATAAATAAATTGTTGATTTGTTTGGTGTTGATTTGTTTATTTGTTTTTATGACGCAAGACTGCGAGACACGTGACACGGATATAGCCCACAGCTTACAGCCAAAATTTTTCCTCCATGACGTAATTTTTTGTACCTTTGCCCGTTTTTATTGTCGTATGAAACTGTCTGTCATCATAGTCAACTACAATGTGGAGCATTTCCTCGAGCAGTGCTTGAACTCCGTTAGACGTGCCATGCAGGGCATTGACGGAGAGGTGTATGTGGTCGACAATGACTCTGTTGATGGTTCTCTGAAGATGCTGGCATCGAAATTTCCTGAGGTCAAGGTTATTGCCAATAAGGATAATGTGGGGTTTAGTCGTGCCAATAACCAAGCCATACGGGTGTCAACCGGCGAATATGTGTTGTTACTAAATCCCGACACTGTTGTGGAAGACGACACATTCAGCAAGACGATAGCTTTCATGGACAGTCATCCCGATGCTGGTGGTCTGGGCGTGAAGATGCTTGACGGCAAGGGCAACTTCCTGCCCGAGTCGAAACGTGGACTGCCCACACCCGAGACGGCTTTCTACAAGATGACAGGCTTGACGCATCTTTTTCCGCACTCCAAGCGTCTGGCACATTATTATATGGGTAACCTCTCCGATAACGAGACAAACGAGGTGGAGATCCTCGCTGGTGCTTTTATGCTTTTGCGCCGTGCCGCACTCGACAAAGTGGGCCTTCTGGATGAGACGTTTTTTATGTACGGCGAGGACATCGACATGTCATACCGCATCACGCAAGGCGGCTACAAGAACTACTATTTCCCCGAGACACGCATCATACACTACAAGGGCGAGAGCACCAAGAAGACCAGCGTAAACTACGTCTTTGTGTTCTACAAGGCCATGGAGATTTTCGCTAAGAAGCATTTCGGCGGCAAGTCGGCCTCTCTGTTCTCGTTCCTTATCAATATCGCCATTTACATCAAGGCGGGACTGGCTATCGTTTCCCAGTTCTTCCGCAAGGCGGTGGTGCCATTCCTCGATGCCGTGCTGGGTTACGGCGGTTTGGTGGCCATCAGCTATCTGTGGGGCAGGAGCTTCTTCGGTTGGGACGACTCTTATCCGATAACCCTTTTCGCTGCAGTGTTGCCTGTCTATACCTTTATCTGGCTGATTATAACCTATTTGTCGGGAGGATACGACAAGCCTTACAGCATACCCAAAGCACTGATAGGCGTTTTCGGAGGCGGACTGATAATACTTCTGATATACGCCCTTATCCCCGAGTCGCTGCGTTTCTCACGTGCGCTTATCCTTTTTGGCACGCTGTGGTTCGCCATTGTGATGAGCATTGTGAGGCTCGTTGGTCAGCTGACAGGTAGCGAGATGTTCCTCTCGCGCAAGAACTCCAAGAAACGCTTTATTATAATAGGTGGAGAAGACGAGACCAAGCGTGTTGAAACCTTGCTGGGCAGCACCTCCATAAAAGCCGATTTCGTGGGTTTCGTGTCGGTTGACGAGCAAACACCTGAGAATTTCATCGGAAACATCTCGCAGGTGCCCGACATCATCACTATTTATAAAATCTCGGAGGTCATCTTCTGCTCGAAAGATATTTCAAACCAGACGATTATAGACAAAATGGTGGAGTGGAACGCATCCAATGTGGACTACAAGATTGCCCCCGAGGATAGCCTCTCCATCATCGGCAGCAACTCGATAAACACACGCGGCGACCTCTATACCGTTGATATCAAAGCTATTGACACCCGCGCCAACAAGCGCAACAAGCGCCTCGCTGATTTGCTTTTGTCGTTCTTCTCGCTGATTTTCTGGATTCCTTTGGCATTTGTGGTGAAGAAACCGTTTGTGTTTCTTGGTAATATAATTAAGGTGATGTTTGGCCGTATGACTTGGGTCGGCTATGCCCATTCCGACGGCTCTCAGAAACTGCCGCATATTAGAAGAGGTGTGTTCACGCCGTTGTCAGTGTTGGATGTGGAAGCGGAGAAGATTGATAATGAGTTTGTTGACAAGATAAATCTGTTGTACGCACGCGACTACACCGTGTGGAAGGATTTTGAGATATTTTTCAAAGCATTGCCGAAGTGAACTTTTTAGGTGGAAAGTAAGAGGTAGGAGTTTTGAGTTTTTGCAGAACGCTGAAAAGCTAATAGCTAACTGCTTATAGCTTACGGCTTTAAAAACATACAGAAAATGATCGATACAAAAGATAACATGGTGTTTGGCCTGCATCCTGTCACTGAACTGATAAAAGCGGGCAAGGAGATTGAGAAGGTTTTTGTTCAGAACGGTGTGCGCTCGCCCGAGATGTCGGCCATCTGCAACCACTGCCGTGCCAACGGCATACCGCTGCAGTTTGTCCCTGTCGAGAAGATGAACCGCCTGACGCGCAAGAACCATCAGGGTGTGGTGGCTTTTATATGTCCTATCGAGTACCAGCAGCTCGACAAGGTGTTGCCTATGGTTTACGACGAAGGCCGCGACCCTCTCATCCTCATGCTCGACCGCGTTACCGACGTGCGTAACTTCGGAGCCATTGCCCGTACTGCCTACGCTGCCGGTTTCGATGCCATTCTTGTGCCTTCGCGCGGTACTGCGCTCATCAATGGTGACGCCATGAAGACCTCGGCTGGAGCCTTGTCGTCGATAAACGTGTGCCGTGCCGACAATCTGAAAGAAGCCTTGGAATACATGAAAAGCTTTGGCATTCAAGTTGTTGGCTTTACCGAAAAAGCTGATAAATCGCTTTGGAAAGCCGACTTGACCGGGCCTATCTGTGTGGTGATGGGCTCTGAGGAGGATGGTATAAGCCAGGCTTACATGCCTTATCTCGACCAGCATCTCATGATACCCATGCCCGGCGACATCGACTCGCTAAATGTATCTGTTGCCACTGGAATAGTGTGCTTCGAGGTGGTGAGGCAGCGTGGACTTTAGCATGTCGCGTTTCATGCTATGACTTGCCAAGTCTTCTTTCCTTTGCTTCGACAGGTTCAACCGACAGCAAGCGGTTTACTCCTTGTATCCCAGTACTCAGGCAGCATTTGTGGAGTCGTAGCGCGCTACGACACTGCAGGGCTTTGCCATCCTGAATTCTGTCTTCTGAATTCTGACTTCTTAAAAAAAAGACACGATACTCGAGACACGAGTGTCATTTTTAACTTCCCTTTTAACTTCTATCGTTACTTCCTCTTTAACTTCTATTCTGTATTCTGATTTCTTGAAAAAAGACACGGGACTCGAGACTGTGAGTACCCATGGCGGGCAGGGATTTCCCCTTGCGAGGAACGAAGCAATAAGGGGGCCAGGGGGATTGGCGGAGGCCATGAATGTTAATGCAATATATTGCCAGACTCCCCCGCCTGACGGCACCCCCTCTGAGAGGGGGACGAGGAAGCCGTTTTAACTTCCTCTTTAACTTCTATCGTTACTTCCTCTTTAACTCCAATTCTGACTTTTGACTTCTTGAAAAAGACACGAGACTCGAGACACGAGGGATGTCTTAAGTTAATATTTATGAGTTGCGAGTTAGAAGTTAGAAAAAGTGGTGCGTTTGTAGTGTCGTAGCGCGCTACGACACTACAAGGCTTTGCCATTCTGACTTCTGACTCCTGTCTTCTGACTCCTGTCTTCTGAATTCTGAATTCTACCTTCTTTTTCACGTTTTATTCCTCGTCATTGTCTGAAATTATTTGTTTGATTTGTCTGTTTCCCCGCGTAAGCTTATTTTTTCAACATCTATAGATGCAGATGCATGCGTAAATTTTTTTATACCTGTGTAATGTTTTGTAAATCAAATGTATATGCAGTTTTGTTGGAATAATGTTTAATAACTTCCGTTTTTGGTTAAAAACTTATCATAAAATTACCTATCTTTGCACTGCCCAAAGTGGCGTAAAAATAATGTAAATAACTGAAAGATAATAAAATACATAATTTACATGAAAACAAAAACTATTGAACTTTCAAGACGGCGTGACTTTTTCTCTTTCTTCGCGCTGCTGCTTCTGACCTTCACCGTTCTGCCCGCCACGGCGCAGATGATGTATGAACCACAAAATGAGGAATTTGACTTTTCGAGGTATTACTATGGTAATGAAGACAAGAGTGAAGGCGCTAAAGCGCTTAGTTATTTGACAAACAGCATTGGAACAGCTACTGCTGGGGATGCTAGTGATACTGAAAGACCTTTCTCTATAGGAAGTTCCTCTTGTAATTACCATCAAATAATATATAGAAAAGCTAATTTTTCATCAACAAGTCCTTGCGTAATATCCACCATAGGTTACAGGGTTCATACTGAGGCAACCAATGCATCTAATAAAGACAATGTTGATATTTATATGGGTGAGGTGGAAGACGATTATTTTGTAACAAATACTCGTTCATTTGTTCCTCTTAGTGAGTTGACATTGGTAAGGAGCGGAGCAATGGTGTTTTCTACGACTGGATGGGTTGATTTCGAATTAGACACACCATTCACGTATTCTGGAGAAAATAATTTGGTTGTTGCAATCTACGACCATAGTAAAAAATATGCTTCTGGGGCAAAATTTTATGTATATTCTGGTAGCACTTCTACGAAAGCTCACATATATGTGCTTGGTTCTGGTACCAATGATTTGAACTTGAATAATTATGGCCCAACATCGTCATTTAGCAATTCAAGTTATAAATTCCCGCAGACAAGATTCGGTTATGAGAAATTGGATGCACCGAATTTATCATTGCCTTCTGGAACGTATAATGAACCAATGACATGCACTATTACTGCTTCAAGCGGGGCAACTATTAGTTACAGCACAACATCGAATTCTGGTCCTTGGACAACAGCTGAAATTGGCCAATCGGTTACTCTTGATATTAACGAGAACGTTACAGTGTGGGCTAAAGCTAGTACCTCTAGTGCCGTTTCATCAACCGTGAGTGCGACATACGAATTAAGTCCTCTTGCTCCAATTATCACCAATGCTGGTATTTATGGCGAGACTATTAATGCTATTATTGAAGCTGGTGATGCTGATAATACAGAGCATATATATTATACTATTGATGGTACAACACCTTCTTCTTCAAATGGTTATGAATATACGGTTCCTTTTACTGTAAGTTCAAGCGTCGTTGTAAAAGCTGTAGCTGCACATGATGGGTGGACCGACAGCGAAGTGGTTTCTGGCGAATACAGGATATTGGATATAGATGAAAATATGGATCCGGACGATAATCCTGATGGTCTTGTTTTAAATAAAACATTCATTCCTGCGGAGCCAGGCAATAATAACAGGGGCATGTTAAGCCTTTCATCATACGTGACAGGTGAATCAGTTACAACAGGCGAGGTTGTTCCTCCGACTGACATTGTGTTGCTTTTGGATTTTTCGGGTTCTATGACTAATAATGACATTCCCCATGGGAATGGTACAATTCATCGCTATGATGCTTTGCATGATGCTGTTGAAGCTTTTTTGAATTCCTTGTCACTCCCTGCGACTCAGCCTACTGGCTCTTATGCAGGAGCATATTATCATCGTGTGGCTTTTGTTACTTACGGCGATAAAGGAAAACTATGGTATAATCAAACAACATCTCCAGATCATTTTGACTACGCCAATACAACCAGTGTGACAGGCCATGCAAGTGCTTTTAGTAGTGCTTTCTATACCATGGATGGCTCAACTACGGCTTTTGATGCTTTTCATAATTTCTGGATAACTCTTAAAAATGGTGATGGTGAAACGGAACTACAATATACGATGCCTCTTGTTGAAGGCATTTTTGAGAATAATCCTACAGCGATAACAAACGGTAATCGAGCAAGAATGGTTGTGGTTTTTACTGATGGTGGTATAGGAGCAGGTCACTGGGGCGGTTCTACCGATGTGTATAATTTGGGTTATGCGGAAGGAAAAGCAAATTATGTCTTGCAAAAAGCGAAAGCAATGAAAGATGATGGAGTGACTTTCTTCTCTGTCGGAATCTTTCCAGCAAACCCACAGGGACATTCAGGTGGTCATAGTCCATACTATTCGAATAATTTAGCACCTTACCATGAATATACAGGAACAACATTTAATGAATACAGTCAAGAATGGGCTGATAATGTTTCTCGTTTCATGGCACTTCGTTCATCCAACTACCCTAATGCCACGAGTATGACCAATACGGGATCTGGTAGTAATAGTAGTGGATATTTCATAATAGCATCAAATGCAGACCAACTTACAAGTGCTTTTACGTCAATATCTGAAACAGTGGCAACGCCTTCGTTGACGTTATCTAGTGAAACGGTAGTGCAAGACGTGGTTTCTGATGCTTTCATTATACCAGAAGGAACTGACGCCAGTGATATTAAGGTTTATACAGCCGCTTGTACTAGTGTGAACCCTTACACTTTTGCTGATTCAGTCTTGTGGAATGGTGCAACCGTTACTTTGAACGGCAATAGTGTGTGTGTTTCTAATTTCGATTTTTCGGAAAATTGGTGTGGCCAAAATACATCCACTCATGAAGTACACGGCACCAAACTTATAATCAACATACCAGCGATAGAACGTAATTATGGGACTACAGTTGCTGGTGGTGAGGTCGAAACAAATGCTGCAGGTTCAGGTGTCTTTAATGCAGCAAACCAACAAGTAGGCGCATTCCTGTCGCCTCTTGTGTATCTGTCCGCACCAGAAGGCTGCTTCGACTTTGAGGATGTCACACCAACTGCATGGAATGTTGAAGGTTCCCTGCCTAGTGGCTGGCATGGATATATTACCAATGGTTCAGGTGCGGGAGGTGTTACACTTTATCCTCCGCATGTGGTTTCCGGTAACTCATACGATGGCGACCAGTCGCTTCTGCTTGCCTCTGGTTACTATACTAATGGTATTTCATACGTCACCATGCCTGCCATGTATTTCACTTATCTATTCGACAAACAAATAAGTTTTTACTATAAGACTCCTGGAACTGGTAATGGAGAATGTATTTTGGAAGTTGGTTATGTTACATCGATACCTGCTGACAATGCTTCTGATTGGGCATCGGCATTCCATAGTTTGCAAACATTGCCCGCAAGTTCTGAAAGCGAAGCAGGTTCTGTTTTTACAGTAAGCCTTTCAGGTGTCCCGACTTATGGAGATGTATATGTCACCTTCAAGTGGTGTGGTAATCCTTCGGGTCCAGTACTTGGCGCAGATAGGTATTGTTATATAGATGGTGTCTGCGTAAAGGATCCCGTTCGTCTTTGGACAGAGGCGGTGACAAGTATTAATGATGTCCCCTCAGGCGGTTTTGTGGTTGATAGTGAAACAGGCGACATTACAATAAACTGCGAGAAAGGCCTTGCATGGCTCATCAGCTACGTGAACGGATTCAACGGCAGCGACCCTCACACACTTGAGGGCAAGACGGTGACTGTTACGAAACCTTTGATTGATATGTCAGAATACATCTGGGTGCCTATAGGTTACGACACAAGTCATCCTTTCAAAGGAACCTTCGATGCCTGCGATAATTTAATTAGCGGTGTGCATGTGGATGGAAGACAGCATGAATTTATTTATGTAGAAGATAAATACGGTCCGATGATGTATGCCGGTATGTTTGGTTACACTGATGGTGCGACGGTAAAGAATATGTCATTATTGTTAAGTGGAGATGCAGCGCATCATGGGAAAGACCATATTAGCAGCAGGTGTGAAAACGGTTATCTTGGCGCATTGGTTGGCTATGGCAAGGATCTTAATATGGAGCTTTGTTATGTGTTTAACGGCGTTGTGGCGTACGGCAACCTTGAAAGTGTGGGAGGACTCGTAGGTCATGCCGAGGGTACCGGTGCAATCAAAGCATGTATGTCGGGTGCACATCTTGGCGCTGGCCTTTGGAATGGTAGTTCTAATCAAATCGTTATTGAAAATTTGGGCGGTATAGTGGGCAGTACCGGTGAAGGTTATGCCGTGAAAGATGGTTTCTCCGCTTTTGTGGATTTACAATTAAAATACTATGGTTCATCGTTGACTGCAGCAGGAGTTGAAAACTTAGGCGCAGTGGTGGGCAAAGGCTATGCGACATCAAATGTATACGTGCATCCTTTATCATTGAGTCTTTCTACCACTGTCGATGGCGGCACAGCTCCAACAAATAGCTATTGGTACGCTTTGGAAGATGAGAACTTTGACAACGTTACCAGGTTTACTGAGGCTGTTCCTCGCACCTATGACAGTTATTCGGTGAACAACACTATAAATGGTCGTCCTTTGGTCGATGTCCTTAACGACCATGTGACTCCAGGCTTCAAGTGGATGACGCCTCCCTCACCCGATGTTAACTTGGGATATCCTGTCATTGTGAAAGAAGACGATGAAGCCTATGCTTATTTTTCTCTTGCTGTTTTGGACGAACATTTCTTGTATCTCATGCGTAGTGATGTGAATAAAATAGGGACTATTGCCACGCAATTATTGTCATCAAAATCTTCGGGAGAAAAGGCTGATGATGAATCCTCTATGGGTATTTATATGTATAGCAATGGTAATATTAGTTTGGGTATTCCTGCTTTAATAAATATGCACATCGATGAGAATGTTGCTGTGACACAAAGCACTGCGGAAGATGTGAATACCAGTGTTGGTATTACCATAAAGAACCCCAATGGCAGTGGCGCAGAACATCGCGACTGGCATACCTTTGCAACACCGTTGAAGCAGGTCCCGCTTGGAATTAAATATTGCGAGGCCGACCAGTCGCATACTGGATATGCCCCGGGAGCCGATAACTTCCTTGTCTTCGGTCCCGAAGGAGTAACGTCATACGACTATGCTATCGACGAGAACGGATACTTCCCTGCAGGCATAGCCAACCGCACGCAGTTCGACCTCTATTCGTACTACGAACCAGAGTACCACTGGATAAACCTCAAGCGTAAACCCAACAACCACTGGCACGAGGACGAGGTGGAAGGTTCGCATCCTCAGATAAATTATGATGGCGAGACGGGTCAAACCGTCCTAGAGCAAGGCAAGGGCTACCTCGTTGGTCTCGGCACCACGACAGAAAACAACAACTACATGCAGGCACGTGGTGCTCTCACCAATGGTGTTGTGAAACATGCTGTAACGGCTGCCGGTGGCAACCTGAAAGGCTATAACCTGCTCGGTAACCCATATCAGAGCTACCTCGACTTCCATGAGTTTGCCAGCGTGAACGAAGATGTTCTGTGGGGTGAAGGCAACACCACCGACACAGGCTACATGGCATACCTCATCTTTGATGCCGAACGCAACAGGTTTGAACAATACCTGGTTGACGATGATTATATCGGTTTCTCGGACGGTGCTGCCACCACAACGAGCCGTTATCTCAACATGCACCAGGGCTTCTTCGTGGTGAAGAGGACGGAAGATCCTTCAGCCTCGAATGTCTCCGACTCGGTCGTGTTCAACAACGACATGCGTGTCATTACACCCAACGCTGCCACCTACCGCAGTGACGTACACCCCGCCTATCCTCTGGTGAACCTGTTCTGCACCGATGCAGACGGCAATCAGGAGATTGTCATCATGGAGCTTGAGCGTCCGCTGAAGGCTGGCTCCACTAAGATGAAAGGCATGCTCAACGGCAAGTGCAACATGTATGCCCACTGGGGCAACGACGACCTCGGCGCAGTCTTCATCGACTACATGCCCGACTACGTGCCTGTGTGGTTCGAGGCCGCTGAGGACGGTGTGTTCACCATCACATGGAGCACCGCCAACGAGAACTTCGGCTACATGCACCTTATAGATAACATAGCAGGTGTCGATTACGACTGTCTCGCCCCCGGCAACGACAGCTACACCTTCCATGCCACCACCACCGATATGATTGCCCGCTTCCGCGTGGTGTTCAAGCCTATGGGAATAGAGGAGGAAATCGAAATCTCTGAGCATGGCGAGAACTTCGCATTCTTCAACGGCAACGAGCTCATCGTGAACGGCGAGGGCGACATGAGGCTTACCGACCTCAACGGACGCTGCGTCTACACACAGCATCTTGCAGGTCAGCAGAACAGCGTCAGCCTGCCTGTGGTGGCAGATGGAATGTATCTGCTGCAGCTGAACGGCGCCGAAGGAGTGAAAGTTCAAAAGATTGTTATACGTAAATAAATATAGGAGGGACAAGACATGAAAAATTCAATAAAAAAAGGAATCGCATTAGCAATAGTGTTAGTAACCCTATTAGTTGCCCCTCTTACGGCGCAGGTCTTCCTGCAGAAGCAGAAGAGCGACATCTCGCCGCGTGCCACTAAGACAGGCAATGGCCAGGAGTGGATCATCGTTCCTGTGCAGGGCATGGACATCGACCAGTACAACTTCACGCCAGTGGGCAGTGGAGTGGTGGTGCTCGCCCTTCTTGGCGGCGGCTACGCCTTGCTTAAGAGAAGAAAGAAGTAAATTGTTTTAAATGGATTATGTTTTTGGAATCACCCCTGCGAATCCTTCGCAGGGGTGTTTTTTTTCTTGAACACGGATGGGACGGATTACACGGATAAAGCACCGTGGAAGGCCCATCCATCGCCCTTTCCGTCATTGCGAGCGACGATAGGAGCGTGGCAACCTTTAGCTCATTGCACGAATGTGCAATAATCTTTTAACCGGGTGCACCATAGGCGCCACGAAGGGCTCAGTCCTGTCCTATTCCCGTGGCGTGGATCCTGAATCAAGTTCAGGATGACGGAAAAAGGGAAGGCTTTGCCGTTCATGCTGTGGATTGCCAAGTCTCATCGTGAAAGATACTGCTGTCGCCCATTCCGTCATTGCGAGCGACGTAGGAGCGTGGCAACCTTTAGCTCATTGCACGAATGTGCAATAATCTTTTAACTGGGTGCACCATAGGCGACACGAAGGGCGCGGTCTTGTCCTGTTCCCGCTCAATAGATTGCCACGACCTCTCCCCACCACCAGCCCTTCGGTCTCGCAATGACGCGTTAAGGAGCGTTTTGCCGTTCCTGCTTCAGCTTACCAGGGCTTACCGTGAAAGATATCCCCATGTTGGCGCACTGAACAACCTTAGGTAAAAAAAACAGCTCATTGCATGCAATGAGCTGTTTTTGTTTTTTGTCTTTAGTTAAGCTTAGTTCATCTCAACATATTTTGAGATCTTTTCAAGAATCTCTCTGCTCACGTCGTCACGTCCGTAGCGTTTAGCTATGCTGCCGATGTGCTGCAGAAGGCTCACCTGTTCTTCTATCGTCTCAGTGTAGTAGGTGAGGAAAGGCTCTTTCATCTTGCTGTAATAGTCGATCTTGTCGCAGCAGATGTCAATGAACTTGCGGGCAAATTCGTCGCCTTTCTCATTGGCGTGGCAGGCGTAGTACATCTCTGGGAAGCTGTACATGCGCAGGTCGTATGGGAACTTATCGCAGGGGAAGAACTCGAGGTATTTGTCCAAGACCACCACCGCTGAGTCGAGCTCACGATGGTTGATGAGGCTTTGGGCAAGGCGTATGTAGCTTTGTTTGGCGAAGTCGACATTACGCATGCTTTCGCGGTCGACAACCACTTTGGGGTCGTTGAGGTTGCCCCATTGTGCCTTGTTGACGAGCAGGTCGTAGGAGCCTTCGCGATACACGCCGCCGATGTTCTTGTAATAGTCTTCTGCCACGACGGGGATGAACCTGTAGGAGAGACCCTCCATGTGCAGGTATTTGTCGAAGCCGAGGGTCTTCGAGATGTCGCTGAAGCTGGTGAAATAAATTGGACGTTCCCAGTTGCTTGAAGCCAGGAAGTCGAGCAGCATGAGGTCGTTCTTGTAGTGATAGCCTTCGGAGATGTCCCATTCTATTTCATCGACAATCCTGTCTTTCATGCTTTCCGGCACGAAACCACTCTTCAAAGCAGCCTCTTTGTCAACAGTGAGTTTGACTTTTGAACAAGGCATGATCAAAAGCTTGCTACCGTCGTTCATGGTACGTTCGGCTTTGGGATTGTTGGCCATATAGTTGATGAGTGTCTTCAGCTCGATACGTTGTCCCTTTAGTGATTCGTCGTTTACAACTGCAAAGTGGTCGTTCACGCCGTTGTCGTACTGCTTGTGTGAGAGGGTCAGCGGGAGGCGTTCCGAGTCGTACACTTTGCGTCCCATCTGGTGCACATACCAGAACCCTGACGAGAGCATGTAGTTCACCACGCGCACGTCGGTGCGGAAGCCTTCGACTTCTTGCACATACCAAAGAGGGAAGGTGTCGTTGTCGCCTCTTGTCACGATGATGGAGTTTTTGGGCAGCTGTGCCAGATAGTTACGGGCCCAGTCGCGAGCCGAGGTCTTGCCTGAGCGGTTGTGCTCTTCCCATCCGTTGGCGGCCATGACGTATGGCACGGCCATAGTGCATATCAGTGCCACTGCCACTACAGTGATGACACTCTGGCGTTTGATGAGTCGGTTTATCATATCTGCAAGAGCCATGACACCAAGGCCTATCCACATTGCGAAGGCATAGAACGAGACAGCATAGGAGTAGTCGCGCTCACGTGGCTGATAAGGTGTCTGGTTAAGGTCGATAACTATGGCGAGACCTGTCATGAAGAACAGCAGGAAGATGATCCAGCTGTATTGCGGACTCTTGCGGAGGAACCATATCAGGCCTATCAAGCCGAGGATGAGCGGCAGGAAGTAGAATTTCGTCTCGCCTGGGTTGTCGAGGCAGGCAGGTTTGTTGCTTTGCTCGCCAAGACGTGCCGAGTCGATGAAGTTGATGCCGCTAATCCAGTTGCCGGATTCAAGCTCTCCGTTGCTCTCTATGTCGTTCTGGCGGCCAACGAAGTTCCACATGAAATAGCGCCAGTACATCCAGTTTATCTGGTAGCCGAAGAAGAACTTGAGGTTCTGTCCGAAGGTGGGCTTGCTCACAATCTCGTATTGTCCGTTGCTGTTCTTGACCTTGACGGGGTTTCCTTCAATAACGCCACGGCTGTTTTTGCGGTAGCTCTCATACATGGTGATGTGGCGCGGTGTTGGGCTGAACATGCGCGGGAAGAGGGTCTTCATCTCCTCAGCATAGTCGGGGATGGACTTCTTGCGCGAGTCGGTCATGACATAACGGCCTTTCTCAGTGTCTTTTACGTAAATAGGAGTGCCGTCAATCCATTTGTCGCCGGGGGCAAATGGTGCGTTGTAGTATTGTCCGTAGAGCAATGGGTTGCTTCCGTATTGTTCACGTTTCAGATACGATAGCAGTGAAAGTGCGTCGGAAGGCTCGTTTTCGTTTATAGGCGTGTTGGTGTTGGCACGTATAGTTATAAGGAAGAAAGAAGAATAGCCTATCAGCAGGAACATCAGCGAAAGGGCCACTGTGTTGAATATCACTTTTTTGCGTTTTGTGCTGTAGATGATGGCCCATACCAACAATCCGATGAGGACGGCAAAGTAGAATATTGTCCCGAGATGGAAAGGTGCGTGCAGAGAGTTGACAAAGAACAGCTCTGTCTTGCCTGCCAGATTTACTATTTCGGGTATCAGGAACAGGTACACAAATCCCAACAATGCCACTGATATCACGCCAGTGAGGACGAAGCCCCAGAATGTGGTTTTCTTGTATTTTTTGAAATATACTACATATACCAATGCTGGTATGCATAGCAAGTTGAGCAGGTGCACACCTATGGAGAGGCCTATGAGGTAGGCGATGAGTATTATCCAGCGGTAGCTGTAGGTCTCGTCGTCGGTGGCGTCCCATTTCAAGATGGCCCAGAAAGTTAGAGCCGACATGAGCGACGACATGGCGTAAACCTCGCCTTCTACTGCCGAGAACCAGAACGACTCGGTGAATGTGTAGGCCAGGGCTCCGACGAATCCGGCTGCCAAGACACCAATCTTTTCAGCCCACGAGGACTCCTCGCCGTCTTTCATCCATATTTTTCGTCCAATCAATGTGATGCTCCAGAACAAGAACGTGATGGAGAGACCGCTGCACAGTCCCGACATGGCATTTATCATCATCGCCACCTTGGAGGTGTCGCCAAACGCGAAGAGGGTGAAAAATCGTCCAATCATCTGGAAGAGAGGTGCCCCAGGAGGGTGGCCCACTTGCAGTTTGTATGAAGTAGAAATGTACTCGCCGCAGTCCCACCAGCTGGCGGTAGGCTCAAGGGTGAGGAGATACACCACCGTGGCCACAATGCCTAACAGCCACCCGATGATGTTGTTGAGTCGTTTGAACGTCATGTGAATCTAACTTTTAGAGTTATTTAATAACAAAACGCAAAAGTACGGAATTTATCGTTATGTGCATAAAAAAATGTTGTAGGAGTTAAAATGTAGGTATTGAAAGAGCCAATATGTTATGAATCCAGTGCCAAATATTGTTGTTTTTGTAATTTCTTGAAAAAAATGTGATAAAACATTGCGCATAATCAAAAAAGTTGTATCTTTGCAGCCGCATTCAGAGATGAATGATGTCGCGTGGTGTAATGGTAGCACTGCAGATTTTGGTTCTGCCTGCCAAGGTTCGAGTCCTTGCGCGACAACATGAAGTAGAAGCATAAATAAACCTGCTACGGAGTGTAACAGGTTTTTTTATTTGAAAAATTGAGACAAACTGTAAAACTATGATAGATAGGGAAAAACTTAGAACTGTAGCCGAAGAAGCAGTGAAAGACACTGACAAGTTCATCGTCGATGTGAAGGTCGCCGCCGACAACACAATAGAGGTTTTCGTCGATTCCGACACCTCCGTCACCATTGACGACTGTGCCGTCATAAGCCGTTTCATTGAGCAAAAATTCGACCGCGATGTTGAGGACTACTGCCTCAGTGTCGTGTCGTATGGCCTCTGTGGACCGCTGAAGCTTGAACGCCAGTTCCGCAAATATCTCAATAAGGAGGTGGAGATAAAGCAAAAAGGCCATCCTCGTGTTACAGCCAAACTTGTTTCGTTTGACGAGAAAAGCGTGAGTGTCATTGTTGAACAGAAAAACAAAAAGAAAAAAGTAGCCAATCCCGACGAGGTGACGGTGTTCAACCTGAGTGAAGTCGAGGTTCAACCAGCTGTGATATTTTGAAAATAAGATAAATATAATATAAAATGGAAAGCAAAGGATTTAAATTAGTAGAGTCGTTCTCCGAATTTAAGGAGTACAAAAACATTGACCGTGAGGCCATCATGCGCATATTGGTGGACGTTTTCCGTGCCACTATGAACAAGAAGTTCGAAACCACTACCGACGATTTCATCGACATCATTGTCAATGTTGACCGTGGCGACTTCGAGATTTACCACAACCGTGAGATTGTGGAGGATGCCGACTTCCAGGATCCGCTCCGTCAGATTAAATATTCTGACGCTATCAAGATTGAGCCAGACTATGAGGTTGGCGAGGAGGTCACTGAGACCATCAGCATCGACACCTTTGGTCGCCGTGACCTTTTGGCTCTGCGCCAAAATCTCCAGACCCGCACTCAGGAGTACGAGAAAGAGATGATTTTCCGTAAGTACAGCGAGAAGATTGGCGACCTCATCACTGCCGAGGTGAATCAGGTGGGCCGCAGGGAGATACTCGTCGTCGACGAGGATGACATAGAGCTGTCGCTGCCCAAGGCTGAGCAGATTCCTGGCGACATATATAAGAAGGGTGACACCATTCGCGCCATCGTCAAGGCTGTCGATAACAAGAATGGAACGCCCGTTATCATCCTGTCGCGTACATCCGAGAAATTCCTTGAGCGTCTGCTCGAGACAGAGGTGCCGGAGATTTTCGATGGTCTTATAACTATAAAGAAGATCGCCCGCGAGCCTGGTCAACGTGCCAAGGTGGCTGTCGAGTCATACGACGACCGCATCGACCCCGTCGGAGCATGCGTTGGTATGAAGGGCTCCCGCATACATGGCATCGTGCGTGAACTGCGCAACGAGAACATCGACGTTATCAACTACACGTCCAACCCCGACTATTTCATCCGACGTGCACTCAGTCCCGCCAAGATAACATCCATTTCTCTCGACAACGAGCGTATGTATGCTAATGTCTATATGGATAGCGACCAGGTGAGCCTTGCCATCGGACGTGGTGGCTACAACATCAAACTTGCAGGCAAACTCACGGGTTATCAGATTGACGTGTTCCGTAACACTGTCGACGATGATGACGATGTTGACCTGCAGGCATTCGTCAACGATGGTCAGATAGAACAATGGATTGTCGACTCGCTGCGCCGTATGGGCTGCGACACCGTCAAGAGCGTCCTCGCTTGCAAGCCCGACGAGGTGGCCGAGCGTGCTGACCTTGAGGTGGAAACCGTGAAGAATGTGTTCGACATACTGCAAGGCGATGTCTATCTGAAAGACTTCAACGACGAGATAGAACAGAAAGTTATTGACGCTCTCGAGGCTATTGGCTGCAACACAGCAAGAGAGGTGCTCGCCCTCACTCAGCAGGAGGTCGTCGAGAAGACTGGACTTACACCGGATGTGGTGGCAAATGTGTTTGAGATATTGAAAGCAGAGATGGAACTCTGATGCAAACTCAACGTATGTGTTTTGTAATCAATGTATTGTGTAACCTTATAACGCGAATGAAATATGCCCGAAGAAAACAAAGTACCAACATACAGGTTGAATAAAATAACCAAGGAGTTTGGCGTCAGTGTCCAGACCATCGTCGACTACCTAGCCAAGAAAGGGCACGAGATAAAAAACTCGCCCAACGAGAAACTCAATGAAGAGCAGTATCAACTCGTGTGCAAAGAGTTCAGCAAGGACAAGGAGACAAAGAAAAGCGCTGAGAAACTTGCCAACATGACCTATAAAGGCGGAACCGCGTCGATAGAGAGTGTTAAGACAGGACACACTCACGAAAAAGAGGAGGAGCCGGACATAATAGTGCGTACCAACATCCTGTCGGACAGCCAGAAAAAAACAGAGGCGAAATCTGAGACGAAGGAGAAAGAGAAAGAGGCTGTTGCCAAGACAGAAGAGGTTAAGGCCGAGAAAGAAGAGACCCCAGCTAAAAAAGAGAAGGTTGAGGTAGAGAAAAAACAAACCGTAGAAACTCCAAAGAAGGAGGAGAATGCTGAACCTGAAAAGGTTGAGGAGACAGAGCCGCAAGATAAGAAAGACGGCATTGGCCTTAATATCTTGGGTAAGATAGACCTTGATGCACAAAACAAGAAACGCAAGGAAGAGAAGAAGAAGCGCGAGAAGGAGAAGAAACAGCCCCAGCAGACTCCCAAACAACAGCAACAGAATCAGCCCGTTGCTCCTGAAAACAAACCGAAACAAACTGCTCCTCAGCCTGAACCTGAGCAGAAGAAGTCGGAGAAAGACAAGAATCAGGGCCTGAAACAGCCTAAGGTGATAGAAACTGTTTATCAGAAACTAGACGGCCCCAAGGTGTTGGATAAGATAGAGCTTCCTGACGCTCGTGACAAAAAACGTGGCAAAGGTGGAAAACCCGAGCCCGTTGCCTCGTCGAGCGACCCGACAAGGGATTCAACCAAGAAGAAAAAGCGTCAGCGCATCGGTGCTGGCGAACAGCCCATTGGCAGCAAGAATGTCGGTGGACAGGACAAGTCGAAAAATCCACGTGCAGAGAATAAACCTAAACCTTCTAAGAAAGACAAGCATAAGCGTGAGCCGATTGTGGAGCCTTCGGAAGAAGAGGTGAAGAAGCAAATCAAGGAGACCTTGGAACGTCTCACCGCTCCCGGTAAGTCAAAAGCCTCGAAGCATAACCGTGAGAAACGTAGCAAGGTGGCCGAACAGCAGAGAATTGAGGCTGCACGTCTGGAAGAGGAAAACAAGATTCTGAAAGTCACCGAGTTTGTGACTGCCAATGACTTGGCCACAATGATGAACGTTCCTGTCGTGAAGGTTATCGCTACCTTTATGAGCCTTGGCAAACCAGTTTCAATCAACCAGCGCCTCGATGCGGAATACCTTTCTGTAGTTGCCGAGGAGTTTGGCTATGAAGTGGAGTTTGTCAGTGCCGAGCTGCAAGAGGCAATAGCAGAAAGCGAGGAAGCCGACAGAGAAGAGGATATGGTGCCCCGTGCTCCAGTCGTCACCGTTATGGGTCACGTCGACCATGGTAAGACAAAACTTTTGGACTATATACGCAACACCAACGTCGTGGCAGGCGAGGCAGGTGGTATCACACAGCACATCGGTGCCTACGAGGTGACGACGGCAAACGGCAAGAAGATAACCTTCCTCGACACTCCTGGTCACGAGGCGTTCACCGCTATGCGTGCCCGTGGTGCCAAGATGACCGACATCGTCATTATAGTGATTGCTACCGATGACAACGTCATGCCGCAGACTGTTGAGGCTATCAACCATGCCCAGGCGGCCGGTGTTCCCATCGTCTTTGCCTTGAACAAGATAGACAAGCCTACCGCAAATCCTGATAAGATTCGCGAACAGTTGGCAAATATGAATATCTTGGTTGAAGAGTGGGGCGGAAAATATCAGTCGCAGGAGATTTCAGCCAAAGCTGGTATTAACGTAGAGGAACTCCTTGAAAAAGTGCTCCTTGAGGCCGAGATGCTCGACCTTAAAGCCAATCCACATAAGTTGGCAAAGGGCACCGTCATAGAGTCGGCCCTGGACAAAGGTCGTGGCTATGTTGCCAAAATCTTGGTTCAGAGCGGCACTTTGCGCATTGGCGACATGATTCTTGCTGGAACCACTTACGGTAAGGTCAAGGCCATGTTCGATGACCATAACCGCAACTTGAAAGAGGCCGGTCCTTCAACGCCTGTGCTGCTTCTCGGTTTGAACGGCGCTCCTGAAGCTGGCGACACATTCAATGTTATGACCGACGAGCGCGAGGTGAAGTCAATAGCAAGCCGCCGTCAGCAGCTGCAGCGCGAACAGGCACGTCGCACTACACCTTATCTCACTCTTGACGAGATTGGCCGCCGCATAGCTAAAGGCGACTTCAAAGAGCTTAATATCATCGTCAAAGCCGATGTGGACGGCTCTGTGGAGGCCTTGTCCGACTCGTTGCTGAAACTCTCGACCGATGAGGTGCAGGTCAACGTTATCCACAAGTCTGTGGGTGCCATCAGTGAATCGGATGTGAACCTCGCCGCAGCATCGAAGAATGCCATCATCGTGGGCTTCAACGTGCGTCCGACTACACAGGCTAAGCGTTTGGCCGACCAAATTAAAATCGACATACGCATCTATTCCATCATCTATACTGCTATCGAAGAAATCAAACTTGCCATCGAGGGTATGTTGGCACCTGACATCAAGGAGGTTGTCACATGCAACATCGAGATACGCGAAACCTTCAATATCAGCAAGGTCGGTACCATAGCAGGCTGTATGGTGCTTGATGGCAAGGTGACGCGTAACACAAAGGTGCGTGTCATTCGCGATGGCATCGTGATACACACTGGCGTTCTTGGCTCTCTGAAGCGCTACAAAGACGACGTCAAGGAGGTTCCTGCCGGTATGGAGTGCGGTCTAAACATCGACCGATTCAACGACATTAAGGTTGGCGACATCATTGAAGGTTACACCGAAGAGGAAGTCGCACGCAAACTGTCGTAAAACGAATAGTTTGTATAATAAAAGCACGCTTGTCAAGCGTGCTTTTTTATTGCTTATTTTTCCTTGACGCTCTTTCCCGTGAGGTGTTCGATGCTCAGCTCGAGCACTTCAGCATGGGGCGCGTTTTGGCTCATGTCGTGCTCAATGTCGTAGTCGTCAGGGAAATATTTAGCTCCAAGAAGCCGCAGCTTGGCATCGGCAAGGGTATGGTCGTCGATGATGCGGATGCGGCCGAAGCATACGACACTCTCGAAATGGTACCACCAAGAGCCGGGTTCTTTCTCGCCCTCGTTCAGTACACAGAAAGAGGCTTTGTCGCAGTTGCGTATGGCATCAATCTTGTGGCCTTCCTTGGCGCAATGGAAAAAAATCTTGCCGTTTTCGTAAACGAAATTGAGCGGTATTGTGTAGGGATAGCCGAAATCGCCTAACACTGCAAGCACACCGCGCGGGGCATGTTTCAGTATTTCTATGCAGGTCTCGTCGCGAAGCTGTTGCTTGAAACGCCTCATTGGGCGGAACTGTGTACCGTCAGTCATACTTTCCAATGTCCTTTTTAGCAATTTCCAATTACCCCACCACGATATTGATAATCTTCTTAGGAACGAAGATGACTTTGCGCACTTGTACGCCTTCGAGCCAGCGTTTGGCTTCGGGAGCGGCCTGCACTGCTTTCAGGGCATCGTCGCTGTTGATGCCGAGAGGCAGCTCCATGTTGAAGCGCATCTTGCCGTTGAACGAGACGGGATAGGTGAAGGTGTTTTCCACTACCTTGCTCTCGTCGAAGACGGGATATGACGCTGTCGTCACAGAGGTGTCGTGACCAAGCAGGTGCCACAGCTCTTCGGCGATATGTGGTGCGTAGGGCGACACCATGATAGCCAATGGCTCGAGTATCTCGCGCTTGTTGCACTTCATGTCGGTCAGCTCGTTGACGCATATCATGAAAGCGGAGACGACGGTGTTGAGCGACAGTCGTTCAATGTCTTCCTCTTCCTTGCGGATGAGCTTGTGCAGGGCTTTCAGTTCGGCGGCGGTGGCTGGCTCGTCGCTCACGTTGAAGGTGTTGCTCTCGTCGTGATAGAGTCTCCATAGTTTCCTGACAAAGCGGAATGTTCCCTCAATGCCTTGTGTGTCCCATGGCTTCGATTGCTCAATGGGGCCAAGGAACATCTCATAGAGTCGGAGCGTGTCGGCACCGTATTTGTCGACAAGGTCGTCGGGGTTCTGCACGTTGTATTTCGACTTCGACATCTTTTCAACTTCGTTGCCGCAGACGAATATTGGGTTGCCGTCCTTGTCCTTCTCGTAGATGAAGAAGGCGTCTTTCAGGTCGTCGCGCCAGTTGCGGAACGCCTCCACATCGAGTATGTCGTTGTGCACCATGTTGATGTCAACGTGTATCGGGTCGCTGAACTGCTCGCGGTCTCTACGGTTCTTCGAGATGAACATGGGGCCGCGTTTGTATGCCTCGCCGCTTTCGAAGAATGGCACTTCCTTGCCGGCAACCAGGTCTTTTATCTTTTGCTCCACGATGTGTGTGCCTTTTTCGTAGTCGTTCACCACTTCGATGAAGGGTATCAGCAGAAGCTTGTAGCCTTTCTCTTGTGCGTATTGGTGCCAAGGCATTTCAACCTTTTCGAGGTTGCCCATGCGGTTTATCTCGATGAGGATGCCTTTCTCAGGACAGAAGAAGTCGAACTCGCGTCGTCCGTCTTTGTAGCCTTTGATGAACTCTACGCCAAGTTTCTTGTCTTTGATGATGTTCCACACGTCGTATTCGCACATCTTCTCCACGTTGACGCGGTAGGCGAAACTTGAGCGGCCTTGTATCATGCCCTGGTTGACCATCCTTTGGAAAGGCTCGTTCTTGCATGCCAGACCAAGGTCGAAGAGGAACTTGTTCCAGAAGCGGCTGTAGATGAGGTGTCCTGTGGCGTGTTCGGCACCGCCGATGTAAAGGTCCACATTCTGCCAGTAGTCGTTAGCTTCGCGGCTGAAGTATTCCTTGTCGTTGTGCGGGTCTTGATAGCGTAGATAGTATCCGCTGGAGCCGGCAAAGCCAGGCATTGTGTTGGTTTCCAATGGATAGCCGTCTTCTGTCACCCAGTTTTCGGCACGTGCCAAGGGCGGTTCTCCTGTCTCGGTGGGTTTGTACTCGCTGATGGGAGGCAGCTCCAAAGGTAGTTTCGACTCGTCGAGAGCGTAGGGCATGCCGTCCTTGTAGTATATCGGGAAAGGCTCGCCCCAGTAGCGTTGGCGGCTGAAGATGGCATCGCGGAGACGGTAGTTGGTCTTGCCTGTGCCGACGCCCAATTTCTCCAGCTCCTCAATCATGCGGTCGATGGCTTTCTTCACCGTCAGGCCGTTGAGGAAGCCCGAGTTGACCAGTTCGCCGTCCTTTGCGTCGAAGCTCTCTTCCCAGGTTGCAGGGTCGGTGGTTTCTTCACCGCTTTTCTTTACGACTTGTATGATAGGCAGGTTGAAATGTCTTGCGAAGGCGAAGTCGCGGCTGTCGTGGGCCGGCACAGCCATGATGGCACCTGTTCCATAGCCCATCAGCACGTAGTCGGCAATCCAGATGGGCAGTTTGGCTCCTGTTATGGGGTTGATGCCGTAGGCACCGGTGAAGGCACCGCTGACACGTTTCACCTCGGCCATGCGCTCGCGCTCTGAGCGGTTTTTGGTGCGGGTGATGTAATCCTCAACCTCGGCACGCTGAGCATCTGTCGTTATCTGTGAAACAAGCTCGTGTTCGGGAGCAAGCACCATGAATGTAGTGCCGAACAAGGTGTCGGCGCGGGTGGTAAACACCTCTATGTCTATGTCTTTCCCGTCAACGGCAAAGTGTACCGAAGCACCGCGCGACTTGCCAATCCAGTTGCGTTGCACGTCTTTCACCGACTCGCTCCAGTCGACGGTGTCGAGGTCGCTGAGCAGGCGGTCGGCGTAGGCGGTGATGCGGAGCAGCCACTGTTTCATCGACTTGCGTATCACGGGATAGCCTCCACGAACGGAGAGGCCTTCTGCGACTTCGTCGTTGGCAAGCACCGTGCCAAGTGCAGGACACCAGTTCACTGGGGTCTCAGCCTGATAAGCCAAGCGGTAGTTCATAAGCACCTCTTGTTGCTCCTTCTCGCTTTTGGCTTTCCATTCGGCTGCGGTGAATTGGAGCGGTTGGGTCTGGGCGACGTCAAGGTTGGCCGTGCCTTCTGCCTCGAAATGCTTGACAAGGTTGGCTATGGGTTGTGCCTTCTGGCATTTGTTGCAATAGTATGAGTTGAATAGTTGGATGAAGGTCCATTGTGTCCATTTGTAGTATTTCGGGTCGCAGGTGCGCACTTCGCGGTCCCAGTCGTACGAGAAACCTATCTTGTTCATCTGGTCGCGGTAGTGGTCTATGTTTTTCTCTGTCGTCACGGCGGGGTGGGTGCCAGTCTGTATGGCGTATTGCTCAGCGGGCAGACCGTATGCGTCATAGCCCATCGGGTGCAGCACGTTGAAGCCTTTCAGTCGCTTGTAGCGGGCGTAGATGTCGGAGGCTATATATCCTAGGGGATGCCCCACATGAAGCCCGGCTCCCGAAGGGTATGGGAACATGTCAAGAACGTAAAACTTGGGCTTGGTAGTGTCAATCTCGACTTTGTAGACTTTGTTGTCGCGCCAATACTGATGCCACTTTTTCTCTATTTCATTGAAGTTGTAATCCATACTACAAATTTTTAAATCAAACTGCAAAGGTACATTTTTTTGTGGAAACTGCAACAGATAGAAACAAAAAGAGGGCAACAAAATGTCGCCCTCTTTTCAATTGATAGAAAAAACCGTTATGCAAGGAATGGCATCTTGACGATGACAGCCTTGACGAGTTTCTCGCGAATCTTGATAAAGATCTCGGTGTCTTTTTTGCTGAATTCTTTCTTCACGAGGGCAGTGCCAATGTTCTTGCCTGTCGAAGGTGACGGGCTGCCTGAGCGCACCATGCCTATGACGTTGCCGTTGGCATCGCAAACCTCATAGCCGTTGCGGGCTATTCCGCGGTCAACCATCTCGAAGCCTACTATCTTCTGGCTTACGCCGTTGGCTTTCTGGGCGGCGAATATCTCGCGGTTGATGAAGTTGTTGCCGTCGACGAACTTGGTTATCCAGCCGAGACCAGCCTCGATGGGGCTGATGGTGTCGTCAATCTCGTGTCCGTAGAGGCAGAAGCCTTTCTCGAGACGAAGGGTGTCGCGGCAGCCAAGGCCTGCAGGTTTGATGCCAAACTCAGCACCTGCTTCAAAGACAGCGTCCCAAACTTTCTTGGCGTATGCCACGGGGATGTATATCTCGCAGCCTCCTGCTCCAGTGTAGCCCGTCGTTGAGAAGATGATGTTGTCGACACCGGCGAAGTTGATGATCTGGAAGGTGTAGTATTCCATGTCAACGACGTTGGCCTTTGTGAGTTTCTGCATGGCTTTCAGTGCGTTGGGACCCTGAACTGCAAGTTGTGCCCATTGCTCGCTCTCGTTGATGAAGTCCTCGCCGATGGTCATGCCGAACTTCGAGGCTATTTGGCTCATCCAAGCCCAGTCCTTGTCGATGTTGGCAGCGTTGGGAACCATGAAATAGTGGTCGTCGGCGATGCGGTAGACGAGCATGTCGTCAACGATGCCGCCTTTGCCGTTGGGAAGGCAGGTGTATTGAACCTTGCCGTCGCCGAGGGCTGCTACGTCGTTCACGGTGCAGTATTGCATGAACTCTTTAGCGTGTGGACCTTTGGCGCGGAACTCGCCCATGTGCGACACGTCGAAAACGCCGACGTTGTTGCGTACGTTGTTGTGCTCGTCAACTAAGCCTGAGTATTGAATTGGCATGTCGTAGCCGGCAAATTCGGCCATCTTTGCTCCCAAATCACGGTGAATCTGGTTGTAGGGAGTCTTTTTGATTTCTGTGTTTTCCATTTATGAATGTAATTTGTTTATTTGATTGTCTGTTTATTTGTTTGTCTCACTGCCTTTGGCGGCTTCGTTCTGCTTCACTTTCTTCAAGAAATAGGTGTACAATATGATGTAGGTTGCGATGAATACAATGAGAGTGGCAATTGTAGTAGGCCATCCTACTTCGATATCAAAGAAGTTCCTTGCAAACATGTAGGTGAAGAAACCTCCTGTAAGCCAGCACATCCTCGATGTGAAGAAGTATCCACCTAGGCCTGATTTATAATCTTTCACCGAATACTCAGTCTCCTTGTAGCCAAGATAGTGGAATACAATCATCATCACAAAAAGGACGATGTTTAAAAGAAGAATAATGATATTAGCGTTGTCCATAGTTTGTTTATTTGCTTATTTGATGCGGGACTTCGTGACTCGCGTCTCGTGTCTCGCAGTCCGTGTTTACTTTCTCTTTTCAATAGCTTTTATCAAATCGTCTTTCTTCCAAACTCCGAGCAGTATGTCGCGGCCGTCGGTGGTGAGGATGTGGAAGCGTTTGAGGAAGCCTTTACTGAAGCCTTTTATGTCTTTCAGGTCGAGTACGCGCGGTGCAAGTTTGGCTATCTCGGGGCGTGTCTCGTTGTCGAAGAAGAAGTACAGTTTGTCGGCTGTGATGTGTATTGTTCCATACACGGGGTCGGTGGCGCTCAGAAAATAGGTGGCGCTGAATTTCTCTTCCGACTTGATTTGGTCAAGACTGAAGTCTTTGGGCATTTCTTTCATGTGATCCATAGAACGTGTTTTTTAGGAGTTAAACCATCAATCTTTCAAAGGATATTCGTTGAACATGTCTTTGGGCGAGCGTTTTAACTCTATCTTGCCCAAGTCGGCCGAGTTGTAGCTCATGGTCTCTTCGTTCACTTGCAAATTTGAGAAGCCGTCGCCTTTGCTGTTGTTGCTGCCGTTGTAAACCTTTGTCCAAAGCTCCGAGAGCTCAACCTCTGTTCCGACTGTGTAGTCTTTAATCAATTGTTCAAGGTCGTAGGCGGCATATCTATGTTCGCCTTCTTCCGAGAGGTCATATTCTACAACTGTTGTGATATAGTCGCGGATTGCCAGGGTGTCGGCAAAAACTGTTACAGAGGCTGTGTCGTATGTTAATTTCAGATATCCGTCTTTCACGCTGAAACTGCCGCCAACATATACGTTATAAGGCAGACCGTATGTGATATCGTATTCCTCCACTTCGTCGTAGTAGTTAATGACTTCTATATATTTTCCTGTGTTGCTGTTCTCATCGGCAAAAAACTGGCAAACCATGTCGGCTTCGTCTTCATCAACCATTGTAGTGCCTTTCCAGGTTCCGTTCAGGCTTTTGGCTTTGGTGACATCTGCATTCTCGCATGCTGTAAAAACAAATGCCAGGGAAAGCATTAAAAAAATAACTTTTTTCATCTTTGGATTTTTATTGGTTAATAATAAAGGAGTTGTTTGTTTAGAATACGCTGAATTTAAGGTACTTACGCGGTTTTTTGCTGATATTGTCAAGCAATTCGTTAAGTCTTTCGACGGTGACATCGACATGCCTATAGAGCGAATCCTCGGTCATAAGCCGACCGACGGTGCCCTTGCCGCTGTTTATGTCGTTGATGGTGGTGCGCAGTTCAAGTACGGTGGCGTCAATGTCGCGTATAGTGGCGGCAATCTCCACTTTGTTCAGCGAGTCGGTGAAGGCGGTGAGGTTGTCGGTAATGTCGGTCACGTTGTCCATGATGGGGCCGATCTTTTCGCCTTCTTCGCTCATGATTTTGTTTAGTTTCTTGGAGGTGTTCTCAAGGTTGCGCATGGTCACCTCGAGATGGGCGATGCTTTGGCTCACATTATGCTGTGTGGCGGTGTCGAGAATATGGTTCACGGCAAGCACAACTGAGTCAAGCGAGACAACGACCTTCTCGATTTTGTCTTTTAGTGGCATGAGTTGATTTCCGACCTCTTCGAGCATACCTCCTGCTATTGACGATAGCAGTGTGTCGCCGTTGTGGGCTTCAATGTCGCTGTCGCCTCTCGTTATGCTTATGCTCATATTGCCTAGCAGTGCGGGGCTTGTGATGGCTGCGACTGAGTTTTTAGGAATGGGGATGTTGTCGGTTATGACCATCTCCACAATCACTTTGCCGTTGTATGACGGGTCGAAATAGATGTTGTCGACGAGGCCCACTCGCATTCCGTTGATGGTCACGGGATTGGCTTTGATGAGACCTCTCGCGTCGTTGTATACTGCGTAAAACCTTCTCTGCTTTGACAAAAGATTCTTGCCTTTCAGAAAATTAATTCCCCACCATAGCAGCAAAAATGCCACTATGAACGAAACGGCAACTATGATAGCTTTTTGATTCTTCATCATTGACACATATTTCGTGCAAAGTTAGTGATTTTTTCTTTTTGCGAAAAAATTATTTTATTCCGAGTTTCTCTTTTGCTTCGTTCACGCTGATTCTCTCTTCGTCGCTGAAAGCCACCATGAAAGCGTCCTTATAGCCTAGTTTCTTGACTTCGGCGAGGCGTTTCTGTGCCTGGTCGTAGTCGGTGAAAGAGCCTGAGGTGTAGCGGAAAGCCCCGCTGTAATAGTAAAAACTCACTTCCTTGACTTTTGGAAACGTCTTTGCTGTGTTCACTTTTTCAGCCGAGCTTGCAAACTGAACCTTGAAGCACACTTTGGTTGTGTTGGCCTCTGGCATGGTTACGGAGTCTGTCTTTTGGCCGTTTTGTGTTGTGTCGACAGCTGGTTGGACTGTGGTCGTGTCGACGGCGTGTTGAATGGTGGTTGTGTCGGCAGGTGCTGACGGGGTGGTGTTTTGTGTGGTGTCGGCTGGTTTGGCAGTGCCTGAGTTTTTGGCCTCGTATTCTGTCTTGAACTCTTTGAAAGCCAGATAAATGGATTCGGCTAAATTGTTTTGTCCCGCTTCTGATTTGAGATATTTCTCCTCTTCGGGGTTGCTTATGAAACCAAGCTCTGTGAGTATGCTGGTCATGGCAGTGCGCACCAGAACCAGGAATCCAGCCTGTTGTACACCTCGGTTGTGACGCGATAGTTTGTTGGTGTATTTGTCTTGTATCTTTGCGGCAAGGTTGATGCTTTGTGATTGGAATTCATTCTGTTGCAGCGATAAAAGTATGTACGACTCGGGACTGTTGGGGTCGAATCCTCCGTATGTTTTGTTGGCATCGTCCTCATAGAGGATTGAGGAGTTCTCGCGTTTGGCCACTTCCAAATTGGCTTGGTTTTTGTGTTCACCCATGACGAAAGTCTCTGTGCCATAGGCTTTTGTGTTTTCGGCGGCGTTGCAGTGTATGGAGATGAACACGTCGGCATTGTTCTTGTTGGCTATGTTGGCGCGGTCGATGAGGGGGATGAACACATCGGTGCTGCGGGTGTATACCACCTTCACGTCGGGCAGATTCTTTTTGACAAGGTTACCCACTTTGAGAGCAACGGAAAGGGCAATGTCTTTCTCTTTGCTTGTTTTACCCAACGCACCGCTGTCTTTCCCGCCGTGTCCAGCGTCTATCACAAGGGTGCTGATTTTCTCGCCACGCTGTGAAAAAACCACCATTGGAAGCATAAAAATAAGGAATAATCCAATTTTTATAAACTTTGTTGCCTTCATTGTATCCATATTTGTCAGCAATAATTTATCTTTGCAAGCGTTTTTAAAATGTAATTTGCTACAAAAATACACCAAATTACTTGTATTGAATAAAAAAAATATCAAATATTATGCCTTTTTTGCGATAAGAGCCTTTTTTATCGCTGTTTTCTGTGTTGCCTCAAGTTTTCTGAGTGCTCAGCAACCTGCTGACAGTGTGCTTGTTACAACGTCCGACAGTATAGTGTCTTTGAACGACAGCACTTCTCTGTCTGTTTCGGTGAGCGACAGCACCGTAACCGTGAAAAAAGAGAAAGATGCTGCTTTTGAGGCCAAATTGATGCGCACAGCCGTTGATTCGGTGATTCAGGACTTGAAAGAAAACAAGATTTACTATTATGGCAATGCCGTGGTGAAATATGAAGACATTGTTCTTGAGGCCGCCATGCTCGAGTTTGATATGAACACCAATACCGTCAAGGCGCGTGGTGTTATCGATTCAACGGGGAAACTGATGGGCACTCCTGTGTTTACACAGGGAGAGACTAAATTCGAGGCTCAAGAGATGTCGTACAACTTTAAAACCAAGAAGGGTGTGATAACCAAAGTCTTCACTGAGGAGGCTGGTGGCTATCTCAACGGCAAGGTGGTGAAACGCATGGACGACAACAGCGTGAACATCAAGTCGGGAGGCTACAGCTCGTGCAACCTCAAGGAGCATCCACACTACCAGTTCCGCTTCAACAAGGCGAAGGTGATACCCGACGACAAAATTGTGACAGGACCTATATATATGGTCATAGAGGACGTGCCTTTGCCTGTTGGCCTGCCTTTTGCGCTGCTCCCAAATACCAAGTCGCGCAGGTCGGGCATCGTCATGCCAACATACGGTGAATCGACCAACAGGGGGTTCTATCTTGAGAACGGAGGTTATTATTGGGCCATCAACGACAAGATGGACTTGCAGATACTTGGTGACATCTACACGAGAGGCAGTTGGGCCATAAAACCCACTTTCCGTTACGTTCAGCGATACAAGTTCACGGGCTCGCTGTCTTTTGTCTATGCCATGAACAAGATTGGCACCCGCGATGCCGCCGACTACCAGAAGAGCAACGACTTCCAGTTCAAGTGGTCGCACAAGCAGGACCCCAAGGCGCATCCCCGCCACATGTTCTCCGCTGATGTCAACATCATCAGCTCGGCGTTCAACAAATACAATGCCTCGACATCGAATGAATACCTAAGTAACACGTTCAAGTCGAGTATTGCCTACCAAACCAACTTCGCGGGTAAAGTATTTCTCACCCTCAATGCCTCGCACAGCCAAAACACACTGACAAAGCAGGTTACCATCTCTTTGCCCGAAATAACACTCACCGTGAATCGTTTCTATCCTTTGAAGAAGGTAGGTAAGCCAGGCAAGAAGCATTGGTATAAGGATTTAAACTTGAGCTATACGTTGAACGCCAAAAACACACTTACCGGCATCGACAGTCTCCTCTTCCCAAAAGGGTGGTATAAAGACTTCGGCACTTTGGCTCGCAAGATGCAGAATGGTATAAAACATACAGTTCCAATCAATTTGCCGATCAAATTGTTCAAATACCTGACGTGGACTAATTCAATAACCCTTACCGACTACATGTATTTCTCGCACCAGGAGAGTCGTTGGGCAGGTGAGGTGTCGGTGAATGGCAATGTTTTTCCTGCACATCTTGTCACCGATACAGTGTTCCGCTTCCGCAATTTCTTCGACTTCAACGTGTCGAGCAACCTCACTACCAAGATATACGGCATGGTGAACTTCAAGAAGGGACCCATCCGCGCCATCCGCCATGTGTTCACCCCGACAATAGGCTTCACCTACCGTCCCGATTTCGGCGACCCGAAATGGCATATCAACAACACATATATGAAAAACGGCGAAGAGGTGCTATATAACATGTATGCTAGTGCCATATATGGCTATCCTTCGTTGTCGCGCTCTAGCCAGTTGACATACAACTTCGCCAACTCTCTTGAGATGAAGGTCCCTTCGAGGCGCGACACAGTTACGGGACTTAAAAAGGTCACTCTTATCGAGTCGCTCAACTTTTCAGGCAACTACGATTTCTCGAAGGACTCACTCAACTTTTCTTACCTGTCGATAAGCGGGCGCACTACTTTGTTCAAGCATCTCGGCATACAGTATTCGTCGTTGTGGGATCCATACGTATGCGACGAAAACGGAAACCGCGTCAACCGTTTGGAGGTGGTCGAGAACAAAAGACTGTTCCATAAAAGCAACTCCTCATGGAACTTCAGCCTGAGTTTCTCGTTCAGCCAGAATGATATCGACAAGCTCAAGAAACGCATCAACGCACACCAATCGAAGCGCGAAAACCTTGCACAGAGGGCACCGGGTTCGGAATATGTCACAGATGACATCCTTGACGAGATAGCCCAAAACTCATCCGACTACATCGACTGGACGGTGCCGTGGTCGCTGTCGATAAGTTACAATCTGAGACATTCCACATCAATGACATACGCCCGAATTATGGGCATTGCCACCAACACTCTTGTTCAGACGCTTTCGGTATCGGGCGACATAAGCATTACACCAAAGTGGAAAGTCTCGTTCACAACGGGCTGGGACTTCACCAACCACGGCCTGTCGTACACCTCTATTAATGTGTATCGCGACCTGCATTGCTGGGAGATGCGCTTCAACTGGATACCTATTGGCACCTACAAGAGTTGGAACTTCTCCATCAACATCAAGGCCTCGGCTCTGCAAGACCTGAAACTGACCAAGAAGAAAGATTTCAGGGACAATTGATAGTTGGAAGTTGGAAGTTAGAAGATGAGAGTTTATAGTTGGGTGGATTAATTTTATCGTTAAGCCCCAGCACCATAATTATTACTCATTTCCAACACTTTTTTGAAACTTTCTATACCTGTCTCCAGATTCTCAATGATTTCGGCGGCTATCTCGTCTGGTTCGGGGAGGTTGTCAAGGTCGGTCAGGCTCTTGTCCTTGATCCAGAAAATGTCGAGATTGGTCTTGTCGCGGGTGATGATTTCATCGTAGGTGAACTTGCGCCAACGGCCTTCTGGGTTCGACTCGCTCCACGTCTCGGTGCGCAGGTTGCGGTTTTCAGGGTTGTAGCATTTTATGAAATCAGCCAAATCCTCGAACGTGAGCGGCGACTTCTTCAGAGTGTGGTGAATATTAGTGCGGTAGTCGTAAATCCAAATGTCCTTGGTCTGCACATCCTTGCTGGCTGGACGGTTGTCGAAGAACAAAACATTAGCTTTCACGCCGTTGGCATAAAAAATGCCCGTCGGTAAGCGTAAGATAGTATGCAGTTCGGTGGTTTTCATCAGTTGCATGCGGATTTCCTCGCCTGCTCCACCCTCAAAAAGCACATTATCAGGCAAGACGACCGCCGCCTGACCGTTGATTTTCAGCAAGGTCTTGATATGCTGAAGGAAATTCAACTGCTTGTTGGAAGTGGTCTCCCAAAAATCCTGGCGGTTGTAGCTTAAATCCTCTTTCTCCACCTCGCCGTCCTCGTTGGTAATGGTTATACTGCTCTTTTTGCCAAACGGAGGATTGGTAAGCACATAGTCGTAGCGGTTGCCACTGTCGGACACAAGGGCATCGTTAGGCGAAATGAAATCCTCGCTGTCGAGTTCGCCAATGTTGTGCAGATAAAGGTTCATCAGGCACAGACGGCGCGTATTGGCCACAATCTCGTTGCCAAAGAAGGTCTTTTTCTTCAGGAAGAGTTTCTGGTCTTTGTTGAGCGGCTGCGAGGCAATATAGTCATATGCGGCAAGGAAGAAACCTCCCGTTCCGCAGGCCGGGTCGATGATGGTCTTTTCGGGTTTGGGGCGCACACAGGCCACCATCGCGCGAATCAAGGCGCGAGGCGTAAAATATTGTCCCGCACCGCTCTTGGTGTCTTCGGCATTCTTTTCGAGCAAACCCTCGTAAATCTTGCCCTTCACATCGGAACCCATCAGCGACCAATTCTCGCGGTTGATCATCTCGATGACGCGCAGCAGTTTGGCTGGGTCTTGAATCTTGTTTTGGCTCTTGGTGTAGATCTGCCCGAGCATCCCTTTTTCCGTGCCAAGGCTGCGAAGCATCTGCACATAGTAGGCTTCCAATTCCGCACCACGCTTGCTTGTGAGCGTTTCCCAATCACACATTTCGCCGTTGGGGATTTCCTTGCCTTCGGCATCCTTCAGATGCGGGAATTTCAGCCCTTTGTTATAAGGCGGACGGTTCATCTCGTCGGCCATTTTCAGGAAGAGCAGATAGGTGATTTGCTCCAGATAGTCGCCATAACTTACGCCATCGTCGCGAAGGACGTTGGCCATATTCCAGATTTTCGATATGATGGTTGATTCTGTCATAGCTATTATATTTCAATAAATTTTGATTTTACATATCCATTATTAAGATGTTCTCCGTTGAACACATAGCCAAGTTGGTTGCAAGTGATTTTCGTTTTCCCAAGCATAGCTTCAATATTGCGATGAGAATGCCCGTATATCCAATAATCAATATCCGAGACTGCAATATAATCGGATAAATCACAGGTGAATGCGCCATTTATTTGACTTCCTTTAAATTCCTCAGCAACAGCAAGATTCGTTGGAACATGATGGGTAAGAACAATTTTTGTCTTCGCTTTGCTCTTTGCCACCGCCCGCTTGACAAACGCCACACACTTTTCATTTTCCGCATTGAACGCTTCTGCGGTCAGTCTATACCTTCCGTTTCTAATACGATAAAAATCACTCACATTATGCTCGGTAATGTAAGCATCACAAGGATTTATGTGTCCCCACAGGGTGGAAACCACAATATCAACATCATCGAAGCGCACAACGGCATTATAGTAGAAATGTACATTGGACATTATTTCACCACAAAATCCGTTTTCCAACTTTGAAATGTCGTAGTACTGATAAAATTCATGATTGCCCAAACATACAACCACTTCTTTGTAATTTGCAGAAGCCCAGCGCCAAAAAGGGTGACCACTAAATTCAGGGGTGTCAAGATAGGCGGAATCACCCGCAATCAGCAATATTTCACCCGCAATTTCCAGGGGATTTTCTTTAAGATATTGGGAATTTTCCTTGAATTCAAGGTGCAAATCGCTCACATATTGTATTTTCATTCCTCAAGCAAATATATGGTTTTCAGCAAATTCAAGTAATTGTCAATCAGCACGGGATTCACCCCTATCGACTGTGCAAGAAGATTGGTATTCCTGGCGTGCAACTCGTTCATATCATCAACAAATTTCAAAAAAGTATCGTAAATACTCCTGCATACAACAACGGAAGAATTCATTTTACCCGTAGCAAGCAGATTGAACACATCACGCCTATGCTTCCTTATGTCATCAGTATCAACAGGCAATCCCAGATCCTTATCATTTTTGAGATTCAAGTAAGCGCACATTTTCATGCATACAAGAGCATGTTCGTCAGCCATCCTAAGACCTTCTCGTACCTCGCTGTGCTGTACTACAAAGCGATACAAATCGTCGTCCATGACAATGGCCGACAGGCAATATTGGCTATCCTCTACTTTCAGGGGCTCTATTTTCAATGTTGAATCGTCAAGCAAATCCGATTGGCGTGAAAGCAACTCAATCTGCCACGGATAGCCTTCTTGTTCCGGACGATTGAATCGATACAGTGCATAAACACTGTCGCCTACTGAATTCTCTCGTTTGCCTATTTTGTATCCACCCTGTCTGACAAATTGCCAAAACGCCTTTTGAAAATCGGAAGTAAGATTTTCTACAATTACTATTAAATCGATGTCCTTGGTTATATGCCTTGTCCGCCCTGTATTAGCCAGACTCACATCGCAAGCAGTTCCGCCGATGACAACAAAGTTGTCGGCAAATTGCGACATCGCTTCCCTGAAAATATCAAATCCTGTTACCATAAGTCCATCATCATTGATTTTCTCTCTTTTTCTATTCTCGGATCGTCAGTGTCATCCATACTTAATGCCAACGACAACTTGTCAACGGTTTCTTTCTCGCTTCGAATCGGACGATAATTCCAAACCTCGATTCTGTATTTACCCTCAATCGGATTCAGATAACGGAATTCGGATTTGTGCGAATTGAAAGTGGGGAAGTCAATGGCGTATGTGGTTGTTTCATCATCATTGAGCATGGTATATCGAGAAAGCGCGCTCACGCCTGCCAACAGCATATTGTGATTTTCGGGAAGTGCATCACAAAAATACACTGCCTTCACTGGATTGACAAGATAAGGCTGGGCCATTTCATACAATGATGCTCCAGACGCATTGAAACAAATCCTATTAAAGCGTAACGTATCCTTCTCGATTCTGCAAAGACTGAATTCCGCCAAAACCTTCATGGCTCGTGTAATAGTTGTATATTGTAGCGCTGTACATTCGGCAATATCCTGCGCTGTATATCCGTCAAGGCTTGACTTCTGCATATGGAATAACAATAGGTATTGTGCCGACGAAGTCAGCGAAGCATGGCTTTTTGCGTCTTTAGACACCGTATTGACGAACAGTGACGGCCAAAAGACATACTTGTTGCTCACAATGAAATAGATGTTTTTTTCAAACAAACGCTCACGAAGATAGTATGGCATGGTGTCGAACACAAACGATACAGGCAAACCAAACTCGCGGCTCAAGCAGTCGGAAAAACAGCGCAGTTGCTTGGGTGTAAAATTTTGATCTACAGTCTGTTTTAACAACAACATAGGTTGCCCCTTATATAGGGTTTTGGCGACTTCGAAGCACATCCACACATCGGGTGGTATGCCATTGCGCCGCAACGATTCATTGGCGACCACCTCGGAAGGCAAGGGGTTATTGAACAATTTCACTTCCATATTTTCAGTATTTTTGCACTATTTTCAGCATATATGAAAACGGTGCAAAAATAAAACTTTTTTTCTTACCGTCATGAATTCACAAATAATTCATCGGCTAAATAACCCATAAATATGCTTTATCGGCTAAACAACCTATAAATTTATAAGCCAAACAACTTATAAACTGCATTTATAAGCCAAACAGCTTATAAATTTATCACACCAACTCCCCGCTGAACGCCTTCTTGAGTATGCTTTGCCTGAGTGCCTCGGCCTGTTGCAGGGCGTTTTCAATGTAGGTTTCGGTTGCCGTTGCCTGCGACAGGCGCGATTCGATTTCCTTTACTATGCGCTGCTGCTCGGTGAGCGGGGGACATAAAACTGGGAAACATCTCAATTCTTTTAAGCCAATAAACTCTTGAGCACCACCCTTTGATTGTTTCTTTATATAATTTACAGCAGTCTGGGAGCGCAAATAGTATAACAAAAATCTATTATTGAATTTGTCTGGTGTATATTTCAGTAAACCAACATTTTTTATACTAAACACAACATCAGTATTAACTATTGTTGCATTACCACGATTTGCCCCAATCATCGCAATCAAAATATCGTTTCGTGCGACATTTGACCTTTCGTGAAACTTTAAATGGTCCTGCTCGGTTATATATTGAACATTCGAAAACGAAATTCCTGTTTCTGTAATATTCTTTTGCGTTACAAAAGGGATACCTGTTTGAACATATTTTGGAGTATCGTGTGTTCCATCTCTAACATCAACAACCTCTCCCAACTTCACCATCTCCCATTTCCCGTCATCATTATTAAGCCAATGGTTGAGCACTGCCTGCCTGTATGTTTTGAGTTGCTGTTGTGCGGTGCGCAGGTGCTGCACGGCCTTGTCGAGTTCGGCGAAAAGGGTTTCTATGCGGGTTACTATGGCTTGCTGGGTGGGGAGAAGGGGGAGGGGGATGGGAATTTCTCCAAATTTTTTAGAACTCACTCCGCCTATCAATCCACTCAATTCATTCTTGAACAAATCAAAGAATCTTTTCCATCGTGTATAGTAGAATACATATTTCCCATCAAACAAATCTTGATTGTTTGTAATAGCAAACAACTTGTTGCCAAAACAAACATCTTCCGTAATGTATGCAGATTTTTTACCTGCACTACCCCCTTCTGCACAAACCAACACAGACCCCGCGGGGGCTATCTTAAATTTCTTTTCGTCAAAAGGAATTCTAACACCATTATTATAATTCACGGAACAATCAAACTCAATGTCTTTTGTTCCTATATAATTTCTACCATCAATGCCTCTGTATTTCCTTTCTTTTTCTTCTGCATTAATGCTATTGCCGTTATAGATTTTGGCTATTTCGCCTAATTTATATGTTGGGTATGTGGGCATATCTTCTAATCTATGATATACTATTTACTAATGCGTTGTATTGTTGCTCGTCTTGTTCTTTTATTTTGTCCAAAATTAATTTAGCCACGGTTTTCATTTCAGGAACATCAACAAGACTCTCACCTCTTTCAAATGTTCCACACAAATGTGAATACTCATTTACCAACCTATTGGTATAAATAGGTTCTATTCCTTCTCCAAAAAACAACTTTCGTCTTTCTCGTTGTGCGTTTTCATCATTATTCTGATTAAACATATCTGGATATTTGTAATACAGAAAGATTTCGAGAAATTTACGAGCGTTATTTCCGAAATTATAAAATTTTGTATAATTCGTATCATCAACTTGAACCAAGTTGGCACAATCATATATTTGTTTGAACAAATAATTGAATTCTGTCACATATTCTTCCATATACTTTGGCATTTTTTCAATGACAGAGACTTTATCATATCTCGAAATAATTAATGACAACTTATTCTTATTACTATCAGGCAATCTTTTCAAGTATTTCAAAAAATTCAAATTATGAGTTGAAATAAAAAGTTGTTCGAAGTTGTCATCGGCGACAATCTTTTTATGAATCAGCGAATACACACAGAATATATGGTTGCTGTCCAAACTAGAAATTGGGTCGTCAATCCAAATTATCGGCTTTTTCCCTTGTGTTGACACGTCTTCCAATTTTGCCATAAAATAACAGAAAGCAATCATATTGCATTCCCCTTCGCTCAAATTATAGGCAGGATTTCCGTCTCTGAGTATAAAAAACTTATATGATTTATCCGTTTCATTCTCTTTCTCTGCCCTTAGTGAAAGATGAAGTTGACCAAAGAATTCGGATAAATACTCCTTTACTTTTTCGGCTCCTTTTTGTTCATCATTCATTTTTGCTTTTAATTGTTCAACTTCATCCTCTTTGCTTTTTATTTGGAAATCAACGTTTTTCTTTTCAGTTTCTTTTGCGTTCTTCTGTGCCTCCAATTGCCTAATATTATCTTGGCTACCTTTGTAATCTATCGTACCAACGAAATTATATATTTCGTACAATCTCAACGACGTTTGGGCTTCTGCTCTTTTATCCTTCAATTCTTTTGTGAATTGGTTATTTTGCACAACAATTTCGTTGTAACCTTTGGAAAAGGACTCTAAATCATTTGTATAATCTGTAACAGGAATGAATGTTTTCGTTCCAAACAAATCGTCTTTCTTTGATTGAAGTTGTTCCTTCAACGAATCCAAAGACTTCTTGATGTTCTCTTTTAATGATTGAACACTTAAGCCATCCAATTGGGTGTGAAAGGTGGAATAAAATAAATTCTTATCAATAGAAAAGGCATCTATATTTGACCGCACATTCGTAATTTCTCCGATTAACGAATCAATGTCTTCTTCTAGTTTTTTCTGTGTATCATCAAAAAAGTTATTCAGCAATGTCCATCTATCAGATGTAATTGGATTGCCGCAAAAAGCACATTTATCTCCTTGTTTATGTAATTCCTTACCACGTTTAGCCCAATTGATTAAGTCTGCATTGACTAATTCTTCGATTTTCTCTTTTTGAACTATTTTTTCTTCAACTAATTTCTTGGATTTATCTGCAAAATCAGAAAAATTCAATTCTATTAGTGACAACAAAGGAATTTCCGCCTTAGCGTCTTCCTTAAGTAGTTGCCTCAACTCGTCTTTCTTTTCATCAGAAATAGGTGTATATGTATCTTGCAAAACTTGCTCAATTTCAGACTTTAATTTGGGAAGACTGTAGTTTTGATCGCCGTATAATGCAGAATTATATTTTATAGAATGTTGTTTGTCTTCAGTAGCTTTAGCCCTCAGCAGGCTTTCTAGTCTGGTATTAGCATTTTTATAAGCGTCATTGGCGTTTTTATATTCGCTATCCTTTACTTCTTGGTCTTTATAAAGCCCCGTTTTTTCTTCTCCTTCTATATTTTTACCTAGCTCGTTATTTATGTTGTCTATTTGGGTTTGAATGGTATTATTATCTTCTCCTAATACTGCAAAAGACGAAATGTCACCATCATCATTATAAGGGAAAGACAGATTGTCTCTTACAAAATCTTCATTGAATACACGTATAGTCTTTGTGTGATTTGTCGGATTGTCGTGTTTGACAGGATTTCCATCTACTATCACTTCAAAAATTTTAGCTGAGTCATATTTATCAGATATTTTTCCTGTTTCTAAAGCACGAATTATTCGGGACAATGTTGTTTTACCTGAATAATTCCTACCATATAGAACATTTATTTTCTTAAATGTTAGCACATTTCCGTTTTTATCTTTTACAGAACTATCCCAATCAAAATCATCAAAAACGGCTATTTTCTTTATGCTTTTAATCTTTTCAATCATAATATATCTATAATTACATTCAAAAAGGTGGAACACTGTCCCACTTTTTTACAATTCAATATATTTACGCTACTAACACTTCATTCAATTCATCAATAATCGCCTCCATCTCGTTGCCAAACAGTTGATACATCTTGCCGCGTCCGCCTTGGGCGTCGAAAGGCGTGTAGTCCAAATCGTCAATATCAAGGTGGTAACTGCTCACAATGTGGTCTTTTATCATCCGCAGCCATTCTATCTGCTCGGGCGTGAAGCGGTTGCGGTTGCCTGTATGCTGGCGGAACAGCCACGCGTTGAAATTCCGCTCAATGGTGTTGTTGAAGGCCTCAAGACTTTGGTCGATGCCGCAGGCGTGGCGCACTAATGAAACCAATGCCGTAAGTTCCGTAACAGGGCGGTTGGCTTTCACCTTCTCAATAGCACAATAGGCATCCCAAACGTACATCGGTGCTAACATAGGCTTGTCTTGTTTCAGTCTTTCGAGCAACTCCCGCGCCATCTGCAAGGTGAGATTGCGGCGGTTGTAGGGCTGGTTGTAGAAAATGCTCAACGCCATTATCTCATCTTTGTGCTGCTCCAAATATTCGGTGAAATCGCGCACCGTCTCTTTTGCCTTTTCGAGCGTGAAACTGTTGAACTCGCTTTTCAGCACCGTGTCAAGGTTCACGGTGTCAATTTTCTGGTCGTGCAGGTTGCGCACGGTCACAATGTATTCGTTCAACTCGCCGTTGAAGGTGCTGCTGGCAATGTCGGCCAACCGTTGCTGCGCCTTTCTGCGTATCTCCTCCTCAATGGCGGGCGTCAGTTCGGTTGGCGGAATCTTTTTCAATTCGGCCTGTGCCTCGTCATCAATTTTGTCAGGGTCGAAAGCCGATAGCAGTTCGGCACTCATCTGCCCCAACGTCTTGCCCCGCGACAGGGTTTCTATCTTTTCCTTCTCTTTTTCAGTGACTTCTTTATTGAGCCGAATCAAGCGATTGGCCAACGAAGTGAACAAATCTTCCTCCGTAACGCCCATTGTCACTGCACCCAACAAATCCTTCAGCGGCACGGTGGGCTTGCGTTCCAATGGTCGGCTGTCGGTTTTCTTGGTTTGCGTTACGCCCACGGCATCCACAATCACAAAATGCGTTTTGGTCTGCGCCGTGCGGCTCACCAATTGCAGCGAGTCGGGGTTTATGGTTCGTGTGCCGCGGCCCTTCATCTGCTCGAAATAGTTGGCACTGCGCACGTCACGCATAAAGAGCAGCACTTCGAGCGGCTTCACGTCGGTGCCGGTGGCAATCATATCCACCGTCACGGCAATGCGCGGATAGTATTGGTTGCGGAAGCGGTTCAGCACCGACTTAGGGTCTTCGTCAATCTTGTAGGTCACCTTTTTGCAGAAGTCGTTGCCCTCGTCGAACTCCTCACGCACAATCTTGATAATGTCGTCGGCGTGGCTGTCGGTCTTGGCAAAAATGAGCGTTTTCGGCACTTCGTACTGTCCGTTTTCGTCGTAACGATTCGGAAAAATCTCCTCCATCAGCGCCTTGCGGAACTGGCGGATAACGGTACGTATCTGGCTGGGATTCACTACAGAACGGTCGAGGTCGTTTTTCTTGTACTCAGTATCCTCATCTACCTGTTGCCAGCGCGTTTTGCGTGTCACCTTGTCGCGATGGTCGATATACCAACCCGCTTTGATGAGACTACCGTTTCTTGAGATTTCCGTTTCGATGGAATAGACATCGTAAGGCACATTCACACCGTCGATAACCGATTGTTCGTAGGTGTATTCGCTCACCACATTCTCGTTGAAGAATCCGAAGGTACGCTTGTCGGGCGTGGCGGTCAAGCCTATAAGAAACGCGTCGAAGTAGTCGAGCACCTGTTTCCAGAGATTGTAAATACTGCGGTGGCACTCATCAATCACCACAAAATCAAACTGTTCGATAGGTACTTTGGCGGTGTATTCCACAGGAATGGCTTGCTGTTCCTTCAATTTCTGCTGCAACCACGACGATTCGTTCGGGTTGTCAGTTTCGGCCGATTCGTCCAACTCTTCACCTTTCAGGATGGAATAAAGCCGCTGAATGGTAGATATGCACACCTGGCTGTCGTTGGCAATGTAACTCGATGAGAGCCGCTGCACGTTGTATAGTTCGGTGAATTTTCGGTTGTCGTCGTTCGGGCGGAAATTCATAAACTCCTGCTCGGCTTGCTCGCCCAAATTGCGGGTATCGACAAGGAACAGGATGCGCTTGGCCTTGGCGAATTTCAACAGCCTGTAAATGAAGGTGATGGCCGTAAAAGTTTTTCCTGCACCCGTAGCCATCTGAATCAGCGCCCGCGGGCGGTTATTGCGGAACGATTCTTCGAGATTCGTCACCGCCTTAATCTGTGCTGGGCGAAGTCCCGTTGTGTCCAATGCAGGAAAGTCCTGCAAGCGGCTCCTCAAACTCCGTCCGTTGCGAATCCATTCCGCAATTGTTTCGGGTTTGTGGAACGCAAATACGGTGCGGTAACGTGGCTTCGGGTCGCTATAGTCGGTGAAATGGGTTATAGTGCCTGTCGTTTCATAAATATAGTTCAGCGGTTCGTTGTTCAGGTATTTCAGCTTGGCATTAGCATACCGCACAGACTGTTCTTCAACCACCGTGATATTGACGGCTTCCTCCTCGCGCTTTGCCTCGATAATGCCCACAGGTTTGCGGTTCACGAATAAAACGTAATCCGCAGGCCCCACATCAGTCTGATATTCGCGCACGGCAATGCCTACTCCCGCCGAAAAGTCTATCTTGCTTTTCGACTGAATCTTCCAACCTGCCTGTTCAAGCAGACTGTCAATTTTATCACGTGCAATCTGTTCAGGATTCTGATTTGGCATTTTATGAATTATTTCTGCAAAAATACGAAAACTTTTAAAATAGGGTAAGTTAAATTTCTCTTGCGAAGCAAACATTTTTTATTACCTTTGTAAATTCATTGGAGAGAATTAAAAATAAAGGAAATATGCTCCCTCTCGTAAAAAACGACCCTTGGCTTGAACCCGTCAGCGATGCGGTGGAGGAACGCCATAACCGTTATGAAAGGCGACTGAACGACATCATCAACCGCTATGGCAGCTTGACGTCGTTTGCCACAGCGCACCAGTTCTTTGGCTTCCACTACGACGTGCGTCGCAAGGGTTGGTGGTACCGTGAATGGGCTCCTGCAGCGCATTACCTTGCTCTCATGGGCGACTTCAACGGATGGCAGCGCTATGCCAACCCGATGGACAACGTGGGCAATGGAGTTTGGGAGATTTTCCTGCCCGACAGCGAATATGGCGACAAACTAATACACGAAAGCAAACTCAAAGTGCTGGTGCAGTCGCAGATGGGCGAACAGGAACGTATACCTATATATATAAGAAAGGTGGTGCAAGACGAGGGGAGCAAGGATTTTGCCGGTCAGTTCTGGAATCCAGGGAGGTCTTTCGTGTTCAAAAACAAAACCCCGCATCACAAAGGTGAACCGCTGCTGATATATGAGGCTCATGTGGGTATGGCACAGGAGAAAGAAGGCGTTGGAACTTACAATGAGTTTACCGAGAACATACTTCCTCGCATTAAGAGAGCTGGCTACAACACAGTCCAACTGATGGCCATAGCCGAGCACCCTTATTATGGGTCGTTTGGCTATCATGTGTCCAACTTCTTCGCGCCAAGTTCCCGTTTCGGTACCCCCGAGGAGCTTAAACGCTTGATAGATACAGCCCATGGCATGGGCTTGTCGGTAATCATGGACTTGGTTCATTCGCATACGGTGAAGAACATCCGCGAAGGCATCAACCTGTTTGATGGCTCCGACAGCCAATATCTGCATCCAGGTTCAAGGGGGAACCATGATTTGTGGGACTCGAAGCTTTTTAATTATGGCAAGATAGAGACACTGCAGTTTTTGCTCTCAAACGTGCGCTATTGGCTTGAAGAGTTTCATTTCGATGGCTTCCGCTTCGATGGCGTGACCTCGATGCTTTATCTTAACCACGGTGTGGGGATGGAGTTTGATGCACCTGAGAAATACTTTGACGACAATGTGGATGCTGATGCCGTCACTTATTTGCAGTTGGCAACAAAGCTTGCTCACGATACTAATCCCGATGCCGTCGTCATCGCTGAGGACGTGAGTGGAATGCCTGGTTTGTGCAGCTCGCAAGACGATGGCGGCCTTGGCTTTGACTACCGTCTTGGCATGGGACTACCCGATTTCTGGATCAAGATGCTGAAAGACAAGAGGGAGGAAGAGTGGAACATGGGTGAGTTCTTTTTCACTGTCAACAACCACCTGCCAACCACACCAACGGTGGCATACGTCGAGTCGCACGACCAAGCCCTTGTCGGTGACAAGACCATTGCTTTCCGCCTGATGGACAAGGCTATGTACACTTCCATGTCGCTGTTTACGCCGGATTTTACCGTTGACAGAGGCATTGCCCTGCACAAGATGATACGCTTGTTCACCATCACCATAGGCGGTGAGGCATGGCTCAACTTCATGGGTAATGAGTTCGGCCACCCCGAATGGATCGACTTCCCAAGGCACGAGAACGGCTGGAGCTACAAATATGCCCGCCGACAATGGTCGCTCGTCGATAACAGGGATTTGAAATACAGGTTCTTGGCAGAATTCGACAAGGCAATGTTGCAGTTTGTCAAGAAGCACGATGTCATGGAAGCCCTACCGGCATGGCTGCTGAATGCCGACGAGGAGAACAAGACCATTGTGTATGAGCGTGACGGTCTGATTTTCGTGTTCAACTGGGGCGACAAGTCATTGCCTGACTACAAGATTCCGGTAAAATCTACAGGCGACTACCATATTATACTCACCACCGACATTGCCGAGTATGGCGGTTTTGGCAATATCAACACCGAGATGCACTATCCAAGTGAGAAAAATGGCGATAGCATTACAATGAAAATATATAACGTCAGCCGGACAGCGACGGTATATGCAAGATGTCGGTGATAGCTGTTAGGGTTGACAGCCAATCATTCTTCTTCCTCGTCTTTATTCAATGTCTGCCAGATGATGTCTTTAAGCTCGTTGATGCCTTGTCCTGTAACAGAGCAGATAAAGACGTGTGGTATCTTTTTGGGCAGATGTTTCTTTATGTTTTTAATGGTTTCCTCGTCAGCCAAGTCGCATTTGGTGATGGCAAGGATGCGTTTTTTGTCAAGAAGTTCTGGGTTGTATTGTGTCAGTTCGTTGAGCAGGATGTCGTATTCCTGTTTCACGTTTTCGGTGTTTGCCGGCACCATGAAGAGCAGTGTTGAGTTACGTTCTATATGGCGCAAAAATCTGATTCCTAAACCTTTACCCTCTGAAGCGCCTTCAATTATTCCTGGAATGTCGGCCATGACGAAACTCTTGTAGTCGCGATAGCTCACTATGCCTAAGTTAGGCACAAGGGTGGTGAAAGGGTAGTCGGCAATCTCGGGTTTTGCCGCCGACACGACCGATAAGAGTGTTGATTTTCCGGCATTCGGAAATCCCACCAGACCTACGTCTGCGAGGAGTTTCAACTCCATCGTGATCCATTCTTCTTGGCAAGGCTCTCCTGGCTGTGCAAATTTGGGGGCTTGCATTGTGGCTGACTTGAAGAAAGCGTTGCCTTTGCCGCCGCGTCCGCCTTTCAGTAAGACTATCTCTTGTTTGTCTTCTGTTATTTCGCCAAGCATCTCTCGGTCTTCAGAGCGATAAGCCACTGTGCCGAGGGGGACATCTATATAAACATTGTTACCCGACGCCCCTGTAAGTTGGTTGTGCCCGCCGTTTTGGCCATCGCCTGCGAAAAGATGTTTGGTGTAGCGCAAATGCAACAATGTCCACATCTGTGCGTTGCCTCGCATGATTATGTTGCCGCCACGACCGCCGTCGCCGCCATCGGGGCCTCCTTTTGGGATGTATTTCTCACGTCTGAAGTGCAGTGAGCCTGCACCGCCCTTGCCCGAGCGACAGAATATTTTTACGTAGTCAACAAAGTTGGATGATGCCATGGTTATGTTTTTTTGACTTCCTAATTATTAATCGTAGCTGCTACGAAAACTTCTAACTTTTAACTTTAAACTTTAAACTCAATCAAAACTCATCCTCAAACCAATCCTCGTCGTCGTACTTGTCGCAGTCGAAGTTAAGATCCACGTCGCTGGCGGCTGGTTTTGGGAAGTCACCCTTGCTGATGTTCAAGGTGGGGTCGGCATACACTTTCTGCATGTATGTTCCCCAGATGGGAAGAGCGGTGTGTGAGCCTTGTCCCTCGGTGGTGGTGCGGAAATGTACGGCGCGGTCGTCGGCTCCTACCCATACGCCTGTGGTGAGGTCGGGGGTGATGCCCATGAAGTAGCCGTCGCTCTGGCTTTGTGTCGTACCCGTCTTGCCTGCAATGGGGTTGGTGAGTTTATATGTCGAGCGCAACCTGATGCCCGTTCCGCTTTGTACAACGCCTTTCATAAGCGAAATCATCTTATAGGCTGTTATCTCGCTCATGGCTTCCGATTCCTCGGCAGTGAAACGTTGTATGACGTTGCCGCTCTTGTCTTCTATTTTGGTGATGTAAATAGGTTTCACATAGACGCCTTGGTTGGCAAAGGTGCTCATTGCTCCAACCATTTCGCAAAGGTGAAGGTCGGCTACGCCGAGGCATATTGACGGTACAGGGTCGATATGCGATGTCACACCCATGCGGCGTGCCATGCCGATGACGGCCTCTGGACCGAAACGGTTCATCAGATAAGCTGAGATCCAGTTGTTCGACTGGGCCAAAGCCCACTTCAGTGTGACTTCCTCGCCGATATGGCTGCCTGCGTTGCGTGGCTCCCAGAACTTTCCGTCGGGCAGTGGTATGCTGTATGGTATGTTTGGTATCTTGGTGCAAGGTGTGTATTCGCCTTCCTGCATGGCAAGGGTGTAGAGGAAAGGCTTGAAGGTAGAACCCACTTGTCGCTGAGCCTGTGTCACATGGTCGTATTTGAAGAAGCGGTAGTCGATGCCTCCGACGTAGGCTTTTACATGGCCAGTGTGCGACTCAATCGACATAAGGCTGGCGTGCAGGAACCATTTGCTGTAGCGTATGGAGTCCAACGGGGTCATCACGGTGTCGATGGGGCCGTCCCACGAAAAGACGGTCATCTCGGTCGGAGTGTTGAATACGGCAAGTATGGAGTCGTTGCTCAGCCCTTCGTTCTTCAACTCGCGGTAACGGTCGGAACGCTTCATTGATTTGGTGATTATTTTCTCAATTTCGTCGGGACTATCCACAACGAATGGGGCGTTTTTGTAGCCTTTCCAATGCTTGAAGAAGCGAGGCTGAATGTCTTTGCTCATCACTTCGCGTACAGCTTCTTCGGCATAGCGTTGCATTCGCGAGTCGATGGTGGTGTAGATGCGAAGGCCGTCGCGGTAGATGTTGTAAGGCGTGCCGTCGGGTTTGTTGTGTGTCTTTGCCCATTCGGTAAGCTCGCCACGCAGAAACTCGCGCAGATAGGTGGCCTGTCCGCTGTTGTGGTCCATGACGCTGAAGTGCGACATGTCAATGGGAATCTGTGAGATGGAGTCGTATTCCTGCTGTGTCAGGTAGCCATATTTCACCATCTGGCTCAAAACCAGGTCGCGGCGCTGTTTCGAGCGTTCTGGGTTGCGTACCGGACTGAATCGAGTGGGGGCGTTCACCACTCCTGCCATCAGTGCCGACTCTTCAATGGTGAGGTCTTTGGGTGTCTTGTCGAAAAAGGTCTGTGCAGCGGAACGTATGCCGTATGCGCTGTGCCCATACGACACGGTATTGAGATACATTGCAATAATCTCGTCTTTCGAGTAGTTGTATTCCAGTTTAGTGGCTGTGATCCATTCTTGGAACTTGCGTATCACGAGTTTCGCTTTGCTGAGGTTCTCGTCACGTGGGAAGAGGTTTTTGGCAAGTTGCTGTGTGATGGTGCTGCCGCCGCCTTTGTGCCGTCCAGTCAGAATGCCGAATGCCACACGGAAGAGAGCTCTTTCGTCAATGCCAGAATGTTCCTCGAAACGGGCGTCTTCTATACTTACAAGGGCCTGTGGGAGATATGGCGACAGCTCGCTGTAGCGCACGTTGGAGCGGTTTTCAACATAATACGTGCCGAGTATCTTGCCGTCAGCCGATATGATTTCGGTGGCCAGGTTGGTCTGTGGATTCTCAAGTTCTTCGAATGTGGGCATCTCGCCGAAAAGGCCTTTTGCAACGCCCCAGAAAAACAGAATTATCAGAACCACAATGACGAGGAAAGTTATCCATATTGCTTTTACGGCTTTGTTGCCGGAACTGCTTTTTTTCGTTGTGTTAGCCATGATTCGTGGTGAATTTTCAGTTGATTTTGTCTATAATCAGTCCGATGTCGGAAATCCCTTTAAGGGTTGTGTCACGCATAGCTTGCTCAAGCTCGAAGTGGTAGTTGCCTAAGACGGGAAATTTCAGGTTGTCGTTGAGCAGTATCTTGGCATCGCACATGCTGCCGCTGTGTTTGCCCAGCCACCTGCCGTCGGGCATGGCAAGGACGCATTCTATCGTGTCGCGTGTGATGTTGCCGTCGGGCATCTCGGTGCGCATGAACATGAAAAGGTTGCTGTAGCGGTAGTTCTCCAAATGCCTTACCTCGATGCCGAAGAGATAGGTGCTTGCTGTATCGTCAATATTGACATCGAAGGTGGCTTTGTCGCTCATGTCCCATTTCGCTTCGCGTATGACGTAGCGTTTGTCGAAATAGGCTGAGTGGCAGGCTGTAAGCATCGCCATTACTGAGAAGAGTAATATTTTTAGTGTTTTTGTCATTGTTGGTTTGTTTGTTATTGCTCCACACACGACAATTCAGTCATAGTCATATTCGCAGTCGGTATCATCACTCATACTTCTTCAAATCCACTTCCGATCCGTCGTCGTTCAAAAACACCTCGTTGGTGTGTTGCTCGGTACTTTGTGCGTAATCCTCCATTTTTGCAGGCTTCTTCCCGTTTTGGTTTAGTTGGATTATCTCCTTGACCTTGTTGACGGGTATCGCCATGATATTGTTCCTGTCGTTGGTGTAGGAGTACCACATTAGTCCTTTAAAGACATCGTTTTTCTGGTGTACGGCGTCGCCGTTGGCGAAATGAAGCACTATGTTAGGGTTCGAGAAGTCTTTCAATGCGTCAAGATAGGCCTCATATTCGAAGTTGAGGCAGCATTTCAGTTTTCCGCATTGACCGGCTAGTTTCTGTGGGTTGGGCGAAAGCTGTTGCACACGGGCCGCGCTTGTTGTTACCGATTGGAAGTCGCATAGCCATGAAGCGCAGCAAAGCTCGCGTCCGCATGAACCAACGCCCCCAAGTTTGGCCGACTCCTGTCGAACGCCTATCTGACGCATCTCCACGCGGACATGGAACTCTTCAGCCAGTTTCTTGATGAGCTCGCGGAAGTCTACACGGCCGTCGGCGGTGTAGTAGAATATGGCTTTGGTCTTGTCGCCTTGATATTCCACGTCGTTGAGTTTCATCTCCAACCCCAAGTTGTCGATGACCTTGCGCGTTCTCGTCAGTGTGTTGCTCTCCAGATGTATGGCGGTAAGCCATTTCTCAACATCGGCTACTGTTGCCCGGCGAAGCACTTTTTTCATCTCCTCGAAGGGAGTGCGGAATTTCTTTCGCTTCATTTGTTGCTTCACAAGGTCTCCAGTGGTGGTGACGATGCCTATGTCGTAGCCTATGGCTGCCTCGACAGCTACCATGTCGCCTATGGTCAGTGCCAGCTCCGAAGGGTAGCTGAAGAAGTCTTTCCTGTCGTTTTTGAATCTGACTTCGGCGTGCAAAATCTGTCCTGGCTCGGCCTTCTCACTGGTGTTTTCTTTGTTGAGGTCGAAGCGGTCGAGTTTGCAGGCTATGTGGTTCAGCACCTTGTCGCCAGGCTGGAACGATTTGCAGGGCTTGCATCCGCGGTTGAACGTGAAGGTGTCGTCCTTTATCTCTATTTCGTTATGTATGTTCTTGTTATCCATGAGTATATGATGTTACAAAACTGCAAAGATACAAAATAAATCATATCGTAGGCGTAAAATTGGGCTAAAAGGTGACTTTTGGGTGAAAAAATGCACCAAATGCCGGTCTTAATACAACAAATCCATTATCTTTGCAGAAAAAATCAGAATGACAAAATACGTTGAAACAATAGAGAAAGCGTGGCAGAACCGCGAATTGCTTGTCGAAAGGGATGTGGTTGATGCTATAAACGCCACAATCGCCAACCTTGATGAGGGCAAATGGCGTGTGGCAGAGAAGATTGACGGTGTATGGACTGTCAACGAGTGGCTGAAAAAAGCCATTCTGCTCTATTTCGCCATCCGTAAGATGGAAGTTAGTGAGGTCGGCATGTTTGAGTATTATGACAAAATACCGATCAAGCGTGATTATGAACGCCGTGGAGTACGTGTGGTTCCGCCAGCGACGGCGCGTTATGGCAGTTTTATCGCCTCTGGTGCCGTGCTTATGCCTTCGTATGTCAACATAGGTGCTTATGTCGATAGCGGAACCATGGTCGATACTTGGGCCACGGTAGGCTCGTGTGCGCAGATAGGACGCAATGTGCACCTCAGCGGAGGTGTGGGCATAGGCGGTGTGCTTGAACCGCCTCAAGCAGCTCCCGTCATTATCGAAGACGACTGCTTCATCGGTTCACGTTGCATTGTGGTTGAAGGAGTGAGGGTGGAGCAAGGTGCTGTTTTGGGCGCGAATACAGTCATCACTGCATCGACGAAGATAATCGACGTGACAGGCGAAAAGGAAGTGGAGATGAAAGGTGTCGTCCCTGCCAATTCCGTGGTGATACCGGGAACTCGAACCAAGCATTTCCCCGCTGGCGACTACCAATTACCATGTGCCCTGATAATAGGCCGGCGCAAGGCCTCGACCGACAAGAAGACCTCGCTCAACGAGGCGCTGCGTGACTTTAACGTGGCGGTTTGATGCATTTTTTATAATTGTAACATATTGAAAAGTAATTGTTTGAGATGAAAAAATCGTTGTTGATGATGTTTTTGTTGGCAATGGTGTTTGCCATAGGCTGCAAAAAGGAAATACCTACCACAGGAATGGAGAATGGCCATGAATGGGTTGACCTCGGCTTGCCGAGCGGTACGCTGTGGGCCACATGTAACGTCGGTGCGACAACGCCAGATGAATATGGCGACTATTTCGCATGGGCAGAGACAACCACAAAGGAAATTTACTATTGGGACACCTACAAATATTATGATTCTGTGGATGGCATGACGAAGTACATAGCCGACGACTACCTTAACGTATTGGAATATGTTGACGATGCCGCAAGAGCCAATTGGGGTGGACTATGGCGTATGCCTACATTTGATGAAATGCAGGAATTGAATGACAACTGCCAGCATGAGAGTATACGCCTTAAAGACGTTATGGGATGGAGATTAACAGGTCCAAACGGCAACAGTGTTTTCCTGCCTTTTGCCGGTAATCGCAATGAGGGTAGCCTAAACAGCGAAGGCTCTGGCGGATTCTTTTGGTCAAGCTCGCGCGATACGGTTGATTCGATCGATGCTTGGTACTACTACATCGGTTCGACAACTGGCATGTACAATGACTCCCGTTACTTTGGCTTCTCGGTAAGGCCGGTATGCGGTGCTTTGTACTAACCTTTTTCATTATCGCGGTAAATATGCTTTTATTTTTGCTTGTTTGTGAAATTCAAACGGGAAAATCGTTATATTTGCAAGGTAAAATTATTTTGTTGTACAACTAAATTGTTGATTATTAATCATTTAAAAACCTAATATCATGAAAGTGTTTGTAAACGACATCGAGGTGAAAACCTATTATGGTGCCAAAGTGAAATCCGCAGTCATGGCTTTTCTGCGTAACCAGCAACTCCCCATCAACCTTGAGGGTTTGGAAGTGCGTGACCAATGGAACAATGTCATCGACATGAACGGTTCGATACGTTCAAACAGTAAGATTTATGTGAAACTTTAAAAATCAATGGAAATGAAACATTTACTAAGATCATCATTGTTTGCAGCAATTTTGTTGACTGCAATTGTCGCTTGCAAGCATCAACCGAAAGAACAAACCATATATGTTGTTTCTACCAACGATTTGCATGCAGCCATCGACAATTTCCCCAAGGCTATTGCCGTCATCGACAGCCTTCGCATTGCCCATCCTGACATGCTCCTTTTGGGCGCTGGCGACAACCGTTCGGGCAATCCCATCAACGACCGTTACAGCAAGGTGGCCTATCCTATGGTGGCTCTTATGAACGAGGCAGGCTTCGAGGCGTCTGCTTTCGGCAACCATGAGTGGGACGGTGGCCCGAAGGCCTTGTCGGATGTGGTTAGTTGGTCGAATTTCCCATATCTCTGCTGCAACGTCTCTTTTGACGACAGCCTCAATATACCCTACCTACCTTATAAGATTTTTGAGCGTAATGGCTTGAAAATTGGTGTGATAGGTGCTATAGGAATAGGCGAGAACGGACTTCCCGACTTCCATCCGAAACATGCTAACGGTTCGCATTTTACAAAAATAGACGATGTCCTGCCGCAGTACCAGTTCCTCCGCGACAGCTGCAACATGGTAGCCCTTCTCTCGCATTGTGGCTATGAGGAAGAACGTGAACTGGCAGAAAAATTTCCTTGGCTTGATGCCATTTTCGGCGGTCACAGCCATACCCGCGTGAGCGAAACAACAATTGTGAACGGTGTTCTTGTCACTCAGGCTGAATACAAACTCAAATATTTGACACTAAGCACATTCAACCTTGTAGATGGCAAGATTGTTGACAAAAAGCAGGAACTTATCCCAGTGGCTAACTCGAAACTGACAAATGAGAAAGTCCAAGCCATGGTGGATGAGTTCAACAGCAACGACGTGTTTGAAGAAGTGCTTGCCGAAAACGAGGCTGATTTAGTCGATATTGAGCCTATGGGATGCTTTATGGCCGATGCCATCCGTGAGGTTGCAGGCACCGATCTGGCTTTCCAGAACTACGGCGGCGTACGCTACTACGACACTCTCCGCAAAGGACCCTTCACACTTAAGACCCTCTATGCCCTCGACCCATTTGACAACGAGATAATCCGCATGGACTTGAGTGGAAAAGAGATAATCGATATGCTGACCGTTGCCTATCCTACCGACAACCGCGTTGGCCCGGTGCTTTGCTCTGGCTGCACATACGAGTACAAGATCAAGGATGGCGAGATGACCGACATAAAGGTGAAACTCGACAACGGCAAACCTCTTGAGATGGACAAGAAGTACAGCGTTGTGATGAACAGCTACATGGCTTCGGTGTTCGACTTTGAGCGCGAGGACGATGGCAGAAGTGTTTTCATGACGTCAAATGAGATGTCGATAGAGTATCTTAAGAACCATCCCAAACTGAACTACGCTAAGGTGAAACGTACATTTGAGAAAAAATAAGAATTCATGAGTAAGATTAGAAATATATTGACCATTTTGATGCTCATCCTGGTTACGGGCTATATGTGTGCCCAGGAACCTCTGCCCGCCGAGCTTATGCTTGCTGCGCAGCCCAAGATGAGCTTCAACGGCTCCAGTGTCAGGCTTTATTATGACGTGCAGAACATTGGCTCAAAACGCTACAAAGGCAAGGTCTACATATATCTGGACCCCGACAACGGCTATTATTATGCTGCCAAGAAAGTGCGTGTGTGTAAAGGCAAAGTGAAACAAGTCAAGATAGACGTGCCCACGTCCAGTCTGATGAGCGACAGCGTCTACACTGTAATGCCTTATTATTCAGTTGGTTCACAACTTCATTCGTTCACTATCTTCGAGGATTTTGGTCTTCTGTCATTCTGTGTTAATAAACCTGCACAGTCAAAATATTATGTGAATTCGGCTCCTAAAAGAGTCAATTACTACACCTATTCCGCATCTTCGACACGTTACTACTACGACGGCTATGCCCGCTCACAACATGTGAACAGATACTATTCGATGCCTTATCATCATACCTACCAATACCATAGCCTGCCAAACCATAGCTACTATGGCCCGCATTATGTGACGCCTCAGGGCAATCCAATAGTGTATCCCCATAATAACCCTCCACAACCTAACAGTTGGAATCATATTGCGCCTCCGCACCATGTCACAGGTTATAATCCGCCTCAACCCAATCCTAGGCCGCATCATAACAATCATTCTCAAAATCCAAACAACGGCGGTAACAATAATAACCAAAACAATGGCAACAGTGGCACTGGTCTTAGCCCAAACAACCAAGCCCATGTGCATCAAGGAACTGCAGGTAGCATGAGTTCCAACAATGCCACTCCGCAAACCAATGGCAATAATAACCAAGGGTCAGGAAATCAGGGTAATAATAATGCCAGTGTGAATCATAACAACCAGAATAACCAAGGTGGTCAGAGCGGCAGTGGCAGAACCGGCACAACTGGAGCTACGGGCAGAACAGGCAATAGTGCTAATACCAATAACAATAGTGGTGTAAATGCAAACAGCTCATCGAGTAACGCTGGAAGAACAGGCACTACTGGAGCCACAGGGCGAAGCAACAACTCTACCAACAATAGTAGCAGCGTTGATTCCAAACCTGATTCAAACAGTTCATCCTCGACAAGTGGCAGGTCGGGTGCAACAGTAGGTGGACGTTCCTCTTCAACGCAAGGGAGTTCGAGCTCATCATCGGGCAATAGCACTGGTAGTACAACAAGAGGTAATGGTACTCGTTCGTCTGGAAGAAATTGAAAATCAGTGCTTTGAAATTTAAATTGATAACTTTGCGAAAAAGAGCACATTTTGGCACGATATGTGGAGTTGTCATAGAAACGGATATATTAACCTTTAAAAATTAAATGCCATGAAAACGTTGAAAGTATTTGCAACATTCCTGTTAATGACAGTGATGTTTTCTGCCAAGGCACAGGATTATTTTCCGGCAGAGTTGGTTTTAGTGTCACAACCCTCAATCATGTACTACTACGATGAGGTTAGACTATACTACGATGTCCAGAACATCGGTGATGAACGTTACAGAGGATATTTCTATATCTATCTTGAACCCGACAATGGTTCGTACTATGCAAGGAACTACGTGCGTGTACGCCCCGGTGAAATCAAGAGAATAGTGGTGAGCATACCGGCCTACAGGCTCAATGGATACTACGATTATGTGGTAATGCCTTACTACAGCATAGGCCGTGAGCTTTACTCACTCACCTCGTTCGATTACTTCGACCCAATACAGTTCTGCTGGCGTGAGCGCCGCGCCACCTATCTGGTGGTTAACGTTCCTCCGCGTATCTATTACTACAATCGCCCTATGGGCCCGCGTTATTACTATGACGGCTACCGTCCGCACATCCATCCCGGTTATCACCCTAACCCATACCATCACACCTATGCTTATCACCACAATTATGGCGGATATCCGGCAACACATCGCGACCACTATGTGCAACACTACGGGCAGCAGTACAACAATGGCAACTATGGCTACTCAACGCTTAATAATTCAAGTAATAATTCAAGCATGAGCAGCTCTAACCAGGCACATGTTCACTCGTCAGGTAATGCCGGCAGCATGAGCAGCAACAATGCCTCGGTAAACCACAATGGCAATAACGGTCCAACTCCCAACACCACAGGTAACAACGGTGCAGTGACTCGTCCATCACGTGGCGACAACAGCGGCGCAACTACACGCCCCTCACGCAGTGACAACAATGGCAGCGTGACCCGTCCATCACGCAGTGACAACAGTGGCGCGGTAACCCGTCCATCACGCAGTGACAATAGTGGCGCGGTAACTCGTCCATCACGCAGTGACAACAATGGCAGTGTGACCCGCCCTTCACGTGGTGAGAGCAATGGAACAGTCACACGTCCAGCAGCAAGTGGCAGCTACGACAATGGCAACAGTTCGGTGACTCGTCCTTCGGGTAGTAATAGCAACAACGCCACACGTCCAGCTACAAACGGTAGCAATTCGGTGTCGCGTCCTGCAAGCAGCGGCAATAACTATAGCAGCGGTTCAAGCACCTCTGGACGCAGCAGTTCGACAGGGAGTTATAATAGCTCCAGTTCATCAAGCCGCAGTAGCAGCCCGTCAAATAGCTACAGCAGCAGTTCGTCAAGTCGTGGCAGCAACAGTTCCTCGAGCAACTACAGCAGCAGCTCATCAAGCCGCAGTAGCAACAGCTCCTCGAGCAACTATAGCAGCAGCTCGTCAAGCCGTGGTAGCAACAGCTCCTCGACTCGCAGCTCAAGCAACTACAGCAGTTCGTCATCGAGCCGCAGCAGCAGCCCGGCAAGCAGCTCATCGAGCCGCGTAAGCTCATCGTCATCACGTGGTAGCTCAAGTAGCTCTTCGAGCCGTGGTGGTCGCACCAGCCGCTGATTAGTAATCACAAAACATACAGAAGGGAGGACGAAAGTCCTCCTTTTTACGTTCATATATTAAAGAAACCAAAGTCACTAGTCCTGTTCCGCGTCTTGCTGTCAAATTTTTTCTACCTTTGCAGACCTAAATCCAATACATGTGATGAGAAGTTTTCTGTTTGTGCCGATATTGGCTTTGTTTGTTTTGGCGGGCTGTGGCCGAGAGAGTCATACCATTGTGGGAACGTGGAAAGTGGCTCATGTCAATATTGGTTTTGACGAATACAGATATACGCCCGATATGGTAAAGCAGGTGGGGCTGGCTGAGAAATCAAATGTTTTGATTGTCACCTCTGATTCGACGATGCTCTATATCAGCTGTGGCGACACTTTGCGCGGAAAGTTTTCTGTGCTAAATAGCGAATTGTTCATCAATAATGAAAAGTTTGCTACATACAAAAACGACACCGTTACGGAAGTGAAACGAACCGTTTTGGGCGATGTCGAGATAAAATATACAAAACAGTAAAATAATCATGCTATGTCGATTGATGATGTCAGAAATATAGCCATCGAAGACTATAACTATCCCTTGCCGGAGGATCGTATAGCCAAGTATCCGTTGCCTGAACGCGATGCCTCGAAACTATTGATTCTCCAGGATGATGAGATTAAAGAATCGCATTTCTGTGAGATAGGTGGTTTTTTGCCCCCCAAGACTTTGCTTGTCTTTAATGAAACCAAGGTAATCAGGGCGCGTTTGCAGTTCAAGAAAGAGACAGGTTCGACCATCGAGATTTTCTGTTTGGAGCCTGAATTAGACTATCAGGTGGCTTTCGCTTCAATTAAGTCGGTGCGATGGAAATGTCTTGTGGGCAACTCCAAACGTTGGAAGGAGGGAGTCTTGACCATGCCATTGCAGATAGAAGGGAAAGATGTCACGCTTTGCGCTTCCCGTATAGAAAAGAACGATGAGTACTCGCTTGTTGAGTTTTCATGGACTCCGTTAGAATATTCTTTCGCGGAAGTGTTAAACGCGGCAGGCAATATTCCGCTTCCTCCTTATTTGCACCGAGAGGCCGAGTTGTCGGACAACGAGCGCTACCAAACTGTCTTTGCTCATTATGAAGGCTCGGTGGCGGCACCGACAGCGGGCCTGCATTTTACCAAATCTTTGATAAGCCATCTTCAATCGAGCGGTATCAGCATCGACGAAGTCACTCTTCATGTTGGTGCTGGAACGTTCAGACCTGTGGCAAGCGAGCTCATCGGACAGCATAATATGCACTCAGAGACGATAGTCGTCAGACGCAGCATGATGGAAAATCTTATAAACAGCTTGGGTAAGACAATCATCCCTGTTGGAACCACGAGTACGCGCACTCTTGAAAGTCTTTACTGGCTCGGTGTGATGATAGAAGAGGACGGCATGGACATAAAAGAACTGCATCTTCCGCAATGGTATCCTTATCAAGTTCACACAGATATTAGTGTCGAAAAAGCTTTGTCTAATGTGGTCAAGTATCTTGAATTCAATAAATTGGATGTTTTGCAGGCAAGTACTCAACTTATGATAGCGCCGTCTTACAAAATGAGGGTGATTAATGGTTTGATAACCAACTTCCATCAGCCTAAAAGCACGCTGCTGCTCCTTGTTTCTGCGTTGATAGGGGAGAAGTGGAAGGATTGTTACCGATATGCCCTTGAACATGGTTTCCGCTTTTTGAGCTATGGCGACAGCTGCTTGTTTTTGCCAAGAAGTTGAGATGTATGACAAAAAGGATTTTTTTTGTTTTTTTTGACAGGAAATATGCGTATGGTATGTTTTTTGATTATTTTTGCATTGTATAACTTTTTAAAAACAGGATAAAATGAAAAAGACATTAGCATTGGCAGTTGCGGCTTTCTTTGCCGTGAACATTGCTGGAATCACAACTCTTAGCGCTCAAGACGTGAAGAAAGACGCCAAGAAAGAAGTTAAGAAGGAAATCGTAAAAGAAGAAAAGGTAGTCAAAGACGATGCAAAGAAAATGGAATGCTGCAAGAAGTCTGAGTGCGCCGCTTCGAAAGAATGCAAAAAAAAGATTGAAGCCGAGAAAAAGGAAGCTGTAAGAAAGGAAGATGTAAAGAAAGAAGAAAAGAAGGCTGACTTGACAAAATGATTAGTTCAAAATAATTAGTTATGAAAAAATTGTTTTTGACTTTAAGTGTTGTTGCGGTTATGTCTATGTCAGCAATGGCCCAGACCGTGAAACCAGCCAACACCGGCAACACGCCAAAAGTGAGCGTTCAAAGTACCAACAGTCAGAGCACAGTTTCGGTGACAACGCCCAAAACAAACAGTCAAACTGTTACGGTGAGCAGCTCAAGCAACACCGTTAATCCTTCAACAACGGTTTCGGTGAGTACAGGCTCTAAACCAACAACAGCTGTTACAGTGAGTGGAGGCAATACCACAGCAACTAATGTAAGCGTTTCTGCTTCAACAACTGGCACTCCCACGGTTACCACCACTACCTCTGCAACTCCAACTTCCCAGACGGTTTCTGTGTCAGGTTCAAACAACGAGTCAGCACCCAGTGTTGTGACACCGACAAGCCAGAATACCAGCACCACATCGGCAAACACACAGACAACTCAGACGCAAGGCAACTCAACGTTGAACAATGTCGTCACGGTTGTTAAGGAAGTCGCATTGAATGTTGCCAAGGAGAAACTTGCCAATTCGGATAGCAGCATTGCCGAAAAGGCACAAACAGTTATAGATATGCTGAAGACATTCACAAACAAGTGATTTTGTCCAGCTGGACGCAAAGTTATGAAACAGGGAAGGGAGAACTTCCCTGTTTTTTTATGCCTTTTTGTAAAGGGTTTAAAATTGTTTGGACGTTTTTCGAAAGAAGTGTATCTTTGCATATTGATATATATTAAAAGGTATGGAAAAAGACTTTCCTAAAATACATTGGACGATAGCTCTTATCCCGTTTTTGGTTCTTGTAGCCTTGCAGGTCTTTGTTATAAGGCAGTTTGGTTCCGATGCCATCGACGGTGCCAGTCAAACGGCTTTGCTTTTTGCTGCAGGCGTAGCCGTAGCAATAGCTATGCTGGGTTACAAGGTTTCGTGGAAATCCATAGACGACGCAATCGGCGAAAACATAAAAACAGTAGGTCCTGCAATTCTTATTCTTTTCCTCATTGGCGCTGTTTCTGGCAGTTGGATGATAAGTGGTATTGTCCCAACGATGATTTATTATGGCATGAAGATTATCACGCCGTCGCTTTTCCTTTTTGTGACTTGCATTGTTTGTGCAATGGTTTCTCTTGTTACTGGCAGCTCGTGGACTACCGTGGCTACTGTGGGTATAGCTTTGGAGGGCATAGGCATGGCTCACGGCTACTCTGTTGGATGGACAGCTGGAGCTATCATTTCAGGAGCTTATTTTGGCGATAAAATATCCCCGCTTTCTGATACTACAGTGTTGGCTTCTTCTGTAGGAGAGGTGCCCCTTTTCACGCATATAAAATACATGCTCTTAACCACCATACCTTCATTCACCGTTGCGTTGATAATTTTCCTTGTGGCGAGTTTGAGTCATTCTGCAACAAGTGGAACAGATACGGCCTCGTTTGCCGAAGGTTTGCAAAACACTTTTGTCATCAGTCCCTGGCTGCTACTGGTACCTGTCTTTACTGCGGTGCTCATCGCATTGCGACTGCCGGCTGCCATAATATTGTTTCTTTCAGCTTTGGTGGCAGGCATCGTTATGCTTTTTGTGCAGCCCGACATAGTTGCACAAATAGGCGAAGACAACACCTTCAAAGGACTGATGCTTACATTTTATGACGGCACTTATATAGATACTGGCAACGAAACCTTAAGCAACTTGGTTCAGACTCGTGGCATGAAGGGTATGTTGAGCACGGTGTTCCTTATATTCTGCGCTTCCGCTTTCGGAGGGGCATTGACTGGCGGTGGTATGATGAGAAGCCTCACTGTTGCATTGTCGCGTGGCATCAGTGGACGACGCTCGTTGGTGTCTTCCACTGTGGTGACAGGATTGTTCTCCAATATGGCTACTGGTGACCAATACCTGAGTATTGTCTTGACAGGGAACATTTTCAAGCAATTATATAAGGACAAAGGTTTTGAAGGCCGGCTGCTTAGCCGATCCGCTGAAGATTCTGCCACGGTTACATCCGTGCTTGTGCCTTGGAACACATGCGGTATGACTCAGTCGATGGTGCTGAAAGTACCTACGCTGACATATTTGCCCTACTGTTTCTTCAATATCTTGTCTCCGCTAATGTCTATTACCATAGCATTTATTGGTTATAAGATATTTCGACGTCATGACGAGGCCGAGGTTGAGGCCAAGGTGTAATTTACTACTTTTCACGCTTCAGAAGCATTTCGGCATAATTTAAAATATTGGCTTTTTTGTCTTTTGGCGCGTCGATGTTGTCCATAAAAGAGTGTGCTTTGTTGTAGTATTTTTGGATGGTCTCTTCGGTTTGGCCTTTGACGTCAACCTTGTCGTACAATGCTTTGACTTTTGCGATTTTTGTATTGTTGTCAAGAATCTTTTTCCCTGAAAAGATGTCGAATAATGCTGTTTTGTCGGCATCGTTGGCTGTCTCAATGGCTTTGAGATACAAGAATGTCTTTTTGTTCTCGATGATGTCGCCACCTATTGCTTTCCCAAAGACTTCTTGGTTGCCGTAGCAGTCTAGAAGGTCGTCTTGAAGTTGGAAAGCCAGGCCTATATTGATGCCATACTCGTAAATCAGTTGTCGGTTAGTTTCGGATGTGTTGGCGCATACGGCTCCCGCATCGAGAGCTGTTGCGAGAAGAACAGCCGTCTTCAGTCTGATCATATTAATGTATTCATCAACGCTGACATCATTTCGTTTCTCAAACTCAAGGTCAAATTGTTGTCCTTCGCACACCTCAATAGACACTTTAGCTATTAGTCTTGCGGTCTCAGCCGGATTCACAGGTGACTTTAGTGCTAGTTCAACAGCTTTCGCAAACATCACGTCACCTGAAAGGATGGCTTGGTTTCCTCCCCACTTCTTAAATACTGTCGGTTTGCTGCGTCGTACTGATGCATTGTCCATTATGTCGTCATGGATCAGAGTGAAGTTGTGGAATGTCTCGAGGGCCAGAGCAGGATACAAAGCGTTGTTAGTGTTCCCTCCAAACAAGTCGCAGGCTAATAGGCACAACATTGGACGTAGGCGCTTCCCGCTCTGCATAATGGTATATGTTACTGGTTCGTAAAGGCAAGATGGCTCTCCATTTAATTTGGCATGTTTAATGAACTCATTAAAATCGTTGCTCAGTTTTGTAATCTGCTCCATAGAATTCTTATTTTTCTTGCAAAGGTATATTATTTTTGGATATTCCAAGTAGGAAAAGTTATTTCTCTTCTATATATATAATAAGGTGTGCCGCGTTGCCGTGCGTTTCCGTGTCCGCGTGGCTGTTCGCCGCCGTTTTCCGCGAAAAAAAACTTTTCCGCGGGGCTGTCTGCAACCGTGTGGTTTGCAGTGTGTTGCGCGGTTGATGCAAAAAAAGTGCGACAAAAGATGAAAAAAAGTGCGTCCTTATGCTTTTCGTATCGGAAAAAGTTCTACTTTTGCACCCGCAATCGACGGAACGGAGGGGAGCGAGAGAGGGGAGTTCGAGAGTTCTTTGAAAGCTTGAAAGCCAGCAAGAGAAAGGAAGTCCGCCGGCGCAGAGTCGCCGGCAGGATAAGGAACACAAGCGTTGCCCGCGAGAGCGGGCGAGGAGCGGGACCC
>Ga0247611_10000310_pt1 | contig 99892 bp, 80 predicted proteins | sample 177DNAGHGhighgp2_FD_192422 | JGI IMG/M metagenome (GOLD analysis project Ga0247611, IMG submission 192422) | Sheep rumen microbial communities from Palmerston North, Manawatu-Wanganui, New Zealand - 1770 DNA GHGhigh gp2 | ecosystem: Host-associated > Mammals > Digestive system > Stomach > Rumen... | reverse complement strand
ATATTCAAGATTCGAGTTTCTTGGAAGAAGGCCAAGGCTATGACCAGAAGAAAGTGCTGCGTTTCTTCAAGAACTGGACTCCTAAAGCCGTAAAACAAAGTGTAATCGCTAAAAAAGTCTAAGACTTTACGTAAAAAGGGATTGCTAAGAAAAAAAACAATATTTTTGCATCATGTTAAGGTTTAAATAAAAGCATTATGACTTTATTCGATCAGATTAGCGAGGACATCAAGTCCGCAATGAAGGCTCGCGACAAGGTGCGTTTGGAAACGCTTCGCAACATCAAAAAGGTTTTTCTGGAGGCAAAAACGGCTCCAGGAGCCAACGACACATTGGCCGATGCTGATGCATTGAAGATTATCTCAAAACTGGCCAAGCAGGGTAAGGAGACGGCGACGACCTACACACAAGCAGGACGCCAGGACCTCGCTGATGCTGAGTTGGCACAGGTAGAGGTACTTGAGAGTTATCTGCCGAAACAACTTTCCCAAGAGGAGATTGAGGCAGAGGTGAAGAAGATTATTTCTGAAGTGGGAGCCACAAGCATAAAGGAGATGGGAAAGGTAATGGGTACAGCCAGCAAGCAGTTGGCTGGAAAGGCTGATGGCCGCGTCATCTCTGAGATTGTGAAGAAACTCTTGGCATAAACTTAATTCTATGTCTAAAATTACTGGCAAAGAAGCCGTGAAGGAACATAGATTCTCTGTTTCTGATGCAGAAAACTATAGGCTGTCTCTATACTATCCTTTGTTATCATCTTACTTCATCAAAACCAATCGGACGGAACTGCTTTTGCTTTTCGCTGAATACAAATCCATGTCCGTTTAGATAGTTCTTTACCTTTTCTGGCTCTGTGCCGAAGTAATAGCACAAGGATTCCAGTGTGTCAAACTCTTCATCTCTCAGAAGCATATTGACGCTCGAAACCAGTATTGCGGGGTCTTTAGGTAGGTAGTCCATCATTCTCTTGCATTTCCGTTTGCAAATCAGAATCGTTAGCATGATTCGTTTTGCTATTATGGCATGAACATGAAAGTAAAACTACAAATACGAATGGAAAGATAATGGATTTCATTTTACTTCTTCCAATTCTCCTGTCTCAGAATCAATGATGAAGCCCCTGACCACAATATCGTTTGGAACGAGCGGGTGGGTCTTGATGGTCTCAACTGTCTTTCTTACAGAGGTCGGAGTGTCCTTGAATCCCTCTAACCACTGGTCTAAGTCTATGCCACACTTGCGAATGGTGTCAAGCGTTTCATCCGTCACGCCCCTTGCTATCATTTCGTGGTGGAAATGGTCATAGCTCATGTGGCAGGCTCCACAATGAGAGTGAGCAACAACCATAATCTCCTTCACGCCCAACTCATAGATGGCTACGATTAAGCTGCGCATGGCTGAGTCAAAGGCTGAGATAACAAGTCCTCCTGCGTTCTTGATAATCTTGGCATCACCGTTCTTCAGACCGAGAGCCGCAGGGAGCAGTTCAGTTAGTCGTGTATCCATACAAGAAAGCACAGCCAGCTTCTTGTCTGGGTACTTGTCGGTCAGATACTTCTCGTAGCCCTTTTGCTCTACGAAAGTCTTGTTGTAGTCGATAATCTTGTCTATCATCTTGACCCTATTATTTCTAATCGGCTACAAAATTACTCAAAAAAGTTGCTTGAACCTAAACTTTTTCATTGGTTTGCCCGTATAATTTGAAAAAACATGCTGCTTTTGTGGCACAAATCCGTAGTTTGTTACAACAATGATCCATAAATCCATGTGCTTGGAGCGAAAGAACTATCTTCAAAAATGATTAGAAGTCGAGGGGATGGTGTTACTCATTGACGGAAAATGCGTATTTACGCAAAAATTGTTGCTTGATTGTTTGGTGATAACAATATATTATCGTACTTTTGCAAACGAAAAATGCGTATTTACGCAAAAAAAGTAAACAACAATGGAAATAAAGCGAGACATACATCTGAAGAAACTAATTGACAGCAAGCACAATGGGATGATTAAAGTGGTGACTGGTGTACGGCGCTGTGGCAAGTCATATCTGCTCTTCAACCTCTTTTGCCAGCATTTGAAAGAAGAGGGAATAGCAGAAGACCACATCATCAAGGTGGACTTGGAAGACCGTCGTAACAAAGCCCTCCGTGACCCTGATGCGCTGCTGAACTATATAGACAGCCATATGAAAGATCAGCAGATGTACTACATCTTGCTTGACGAGGTACAGCATGTGGATGAGTTTGAGGATGTGCTAAATAGTTATCTGAAGATAGAGAATGCGGATGTCTATGTCACTGGCAGCAACTCGAAGTTCCTCTCCACTGACGTGATTACTGAGTTTCGTGGACGTGGAGACGAGATAAAAATTGCTCCACTCTGTTTCCGTGAGTTTATGTCTGTTTATCAAGGAACCAGAGAGAAAGCATTGGAAGACTATATGCTTTATGGTGGACTGCCAAAGATTCTTGAATACCCTACTGCGGAGCGCAAGATAAATTACTTGAAGGGACTCTTCAAGAAGACTTACCTTACTGACATCAAGGAACGGTACAAGATAAAGAATGACGATGATCTAGAAGAGTTGATAGACATCATTTCTTCTTCCATCGGCGGCTTGACCAATCCAACAAAACTGGAGAACACCTTCCAAACAGTGAAGCACAGCAATATCTCACACACTACTATAAAGCTTTATCTGGATATGCTACAAGATGTCTTTCTTATAGAAAGATCTGTGCGATATGACATCAAAGGACGCAAGTATATCGACACACCGGCAAAATACTATTTTTCCGATTTGGGCTTGCGCAATGCCAGGATTAATTTCCGGCAGTATGAGGAAACACATCTTATGGAGAATCTGATATACAATGAACTCCGGCTACGAGGTATGAGTGTAGATGTTGGCGTTGTTGTCAAAAATGAGAAAGATGCTAATGGGGTAAGTGTGCGAAAGCAGTTGGAAGTGGATTTTGTTTGTAATCAAGGGAGCCAGCGTTATTACATACAATCAGCATTACGTCTGCCTGATGAAGAGAAGCGAGAACAGGAAGTCCGTAGTCTGAAGAGTATCAGCGACAGCTTCAGAAAGTTTGTGATTACCGAAGACCTGATTAGCCGCTATTTGGACAATGATGGTATTACCTATATGAATATCTACGAGTTCCTGCTTGATGAAAACAGTCTGCGGGTATAGGATTTTTTGTGAATGAAACAGCAAAATTACTGGCACAATATTGGCACAAGGCAGTGTAAGCTCCTGGTTTCCAATAAAGAATTTATATTTCAACGAGGATGAATACTGAGAAATAGTATTTTCTTCTAAGCGGATGATTTACAGAGAGGTGAGTAAGTTGTTAACTTGCTCACCTCTCTTTTTTGTTACTCGCCCTCGTCTTTCTTGCCAATATTCACCTTTGAATCACCTGTCACCTCGGCATTGTTAAAAAATGCATAAATTATATATATATATATCGGCACGCGCATACGCCCCATTTAAGCATCGGTCAGGGGACTTTCTTCTTCTATGAACATGCTGTCGTCCATTTCTGTCAGTTGTTTCTTTTTCTTGTTTTCTCTGGCTCCTGCCTTCAGGAGATTCTTGGCTGCCGTGATGATGCTGGGTCCGCTGTCGGCAGTGGTAATCTTCAACTTGTTGATTTTCTTGATGGTGTCGTACATGCTTGATTCCACTTCCATGAAGCGTGTGCCGAAGTCCTGCACGCGATCGATGACCGTATTGGCGGCATCCATCATCGCCTGTTGGTTCTTCAGTTGCCGTACCTGTGTCCACATCATCTCCAATACGCGGAGGTTCATATACATGGTTTGTGGTCCGAGAATCATTACACCCTCGTCGTAGGCTTCACGCCAGAGTGTGGCATCGTTGAGCAGGGCGAGGTTCAGTGCCCCTTCAATCGGCACATACATGATGGCGAAGTTCAGGCGGTTGTAACCCTCCGGCAGGTATCTGGTGTATTCTTTTTTCGCCAGTCGCTTCACCTGTGCCCTGACGCTGTCGATATGTGCTTTCAGGTATTCGCTCTTCTCTGGCGTGCCTTCCTCCGCATTCATGTAACGCTCGTAGTCAGTGAGCGACATCTTGGAATCGACCACTACATGGCGATTGTTGGGGAAGTGCAGGATGAAGTCGGGAATCAGTCCCTTTCCATCATCGCCTTTCAGTCCCTTTCCGCCCTTGTCTCTCAGTGTCTCCTGCGTATCAAACTGTTCGCCCTCCTTGAGCTCCAAGTCCTCCAGCAATTGCTTCAGCTTCAGCTCTCCGAAGTTTCCTTGCACCTTTACCTCACCTGTCAGTGCGCGGGTCAGCCGGTCGGCCGTCTCGCCGATGGCAGCACTCTTCTGCATGTTTATCTTGATGGTCTCGTCCAGTCGCGTCAGTGCCTCCGTTTGCTGTGTCTTGGTCTTGTCGAGAGCCTCCTGCATGTCCTTCAGGCTTTTCTGCAACGGGTCTATAATCTTCGACACCTGTTCCTTGTTTTGCAGGCCCAACTCCTCCTGTCTGAGCTTGAGCACCTTCTCCGAAGTCGTCTGCATCTGCTCTTTGATGAGGGCGAGCTGGCTCTTCACCTGCTCCTCGTTCATCTCTTTGAGCGTGGCTATCTGTTTCTCGTTGTTCTCTTTCAGCAGTGCGAGCTGGCTCTCGAACGAAGCCCTCATTCCCTTGAGTTGTTCTTCGTAGCCTCTCTTCTGGTCTTCAAGTTCGCGCAGGTGGGTATCCTTCTGTGCTTCAAGCTGCTGCCGACAGTTCTCGTGATTGGCCTTCTCTACGTCGCGTTGTGCTGTCAGTTGGGTGATGGTTTGCTGTAGGCGATTCTTTCCGTTGCTACCCATCAGGTAGGCGGCGACAACCATGACAGCGGCAACGATGATAACAATAATGAGCGTGATATCCATGTCAGATTTTCTTAGTGAAAAAAGATTTGTTTGGGCAAAAGTACGAAGAAAAGTTGATAATCGTTCTTTTTCGGTGAACATTTTGTACCTTTGCAGTCGAAAAGTATTCAGATGTTATGAGTATAGAGTATATGTCACAGGAGGGCTACGACAAACTCGTGGCCGAACTCCGTGAATTGGAGAGCGTAGAGCTCCCTCGTGTGAGAGACGCCATCGCCGAGGCCCGCGACAAGGGCGACCTCAGCGAGAACTTCGAGTATCATGCCGCCAAACGCGAGCAGGGTCGCCTGCTTGGGCGCATTCGTTTCAAGCAGAAGGTGTTGGCCAATGCACGAGTCCTTGATATGTCAAGGCTCAAGGGCGACGGCATCGGGTTGTTGAGTAGGGTGGAGTTGACCAATCTGGTCAACAATGTCCGTATGACTTCCACCATTGTCAGTCCTCACGAGGCGAACATCCGTGAGGGGAAAATCTCCATCAAGTCACCCATTGCCCAGGCCCTTTTGGGTAAGAACGTAGGTGATGTCGTGGAGGTACGAGTGCCTGCCGGTGTGATGAAACTGCGCATCGACAGTATTGAAGTATAAAGGATTCGGAGATCTTGTTATCTCACAGGACGTACGGAGAATCCGTAGGCACGGCTGGCAGTCCATTCCGCATCATACCCTCGGAAGTTCAGGTTATAGGCCGAGGAGGTCATTTCACGGTTCAGAGTTCCTGACCAGTAGAAGCCCGCAGAACCTGTTTCCTGTCTCTGCTTTCCTGGCTGATAGCCTGCTGCGGGCAGGAAGATGCTGTTGCCGTTAGGTCCTGTTACGCGGTAGCCATTGATGCCGTTGATTTGTTCCGCTGTCCAAGTACATTGTGATGTCAGCTCCTTGATCTCGTTACGGGTGGGCAGTCGCCATGAGCCGCCCCATTGTTGGCGTGCAACATCGTAGCGCGTGCCGCAGATGTTTGTTCCGATAAACTGATATTGCTCTTGGGAGAAATATTTGTATTTTGATTCTGAATAGTCACTTTTCGTAGATGTCTCTCCCCAAGCATACAGTCCTCCGTATTCCTCCTGTTTTGTCGCTCCGATGTTATAGGCTGCCCATCTGACAGAGAGCCCAAGGTCAATGGCTTCGTAGAGTTCAGAGGCATCAACGGTCGCAAAGTCAATGTCCGTGATTTCTTCTTGGTTGAAGCGGTTGACGGTGCCGGAGTGCATGTAGATGACCATCTGCTCCGGGAAGCAGATAGAGTCTATCTGAGCGATGGAGAAGGTCTGCGAGGTTCCGTTCTCCAGCTGCACAACTATTGCATTCGGTTCCTCCTGCGCTGTTGTTGTGGCGCAGGAGAAACCAAGTGCAATGATGGATATGATAAGTTTTCTCAGCATTCTTTAGAATTTTCTGGAATATACTTGACCATCGTCGGCAAACTCATCGCTGGAGACAGGCGCTCCCGTGTCTGTTCCAGAAACTGTCGTGATACGCGTACGCCCTTTATAGACGTATTTGTAGTTCTGCTTGTGAATCAGCTCAAACATCTGGTCGCCTTTCTGGCTGGAAGAGAACAGGAAGTCGGTCATCATGATGCCAAACTTACCTGTGTGGCCTGTGAAGGTGGAGGAACCGAGGAAAGCGGTGTTCATGCTCGTGGACAAATCACTGATGTCGGACAATGTACCAGCAATGTTAACATTGTTGACAAAAGTATAGCCTGCGTTTGTCTCGTTGGCAGCAATATGGTTATTGAGCATGGTTGTGAGATTACCCAACTTCGTGGACGTGTTGGTCGTTTCATACTCGTCCTGATAACGCAGCGTGCCACGTCCTGTACCACTACCATTGCCTGTCATAATAGTCTTGTCATTGAATGAGCTACCCCAGCCAACTTTACCACAGCCGAGATCTCCATTGTTGTTGCCACCGGTGTATGTATTACGGAAAATAACCACCATCTTACCACGGCATGGATTCAGATTGCCTTCCCAACCGTATGCAGCAATGTAGCTGGTATAATTATTGACACAACTCCAGACTCGATTCTGCCAATTCGTGTTGCCATCATCACCACCTTCTTGTGCAAGCAGAACAAAGACTGTTTCTGTCGGATTTGCCGTCAGGAAAGATTGGACAGCATCCAATGCGTTCGTCAATGTAACGCCTGTAGAAGCGACACCATGATAGATTTCCAAGGAAGAGCTATTGTAATAAGGACGCAAATCCAATGCACGACAACCTTTCTGTAACAACTCTGCAACCGTATAAGCCTGACATTTGGCTGAAGAATTGCTACAAGCACTCGTTGCTGCATCATGTGCTCCTGGCAAACTCAAATGATTGAACTTCACATTGCCTGGAATCATAGCCATCCAGTTCTGTGTGCGTGCAGAGCTCTTTACACCGAACTTATATTTTTTGTAGTAGGGCTTGCAGAGCGTACCACCAGTAACACCAGATTGAGTTGTGATGTAGTCATTTGTCGCATCGCTGCCAACAGAGCTCGTAGATTTCTTCGTGTAGTACTTGCCATCGGAGCAACGCACTGTAATGGTGAAACCAGCGGTCTGTTTCATGGGCAGAATGTAGAAGCGGACGGTGGGGTTTTCAGCATTGATTTGCGACACACGCACCACTTCGCTCTGTAAGCTATTGCTGTAACCTGCGCCGTCGCTGCCGCTTACAATTGCGGACTTTTCCGTAACGTTGAACTTCATGCTACCCGCTACGCTCACCTGTGAGTTGGCGTACAATGCCACGGACTCGACTTCACCACCATCGAAGGTGGAAAGATCTACGTCGATGACTGAACAAACGTGTCCGAAGGTGAAGCTGGCCTTGGAGCCACCGTCTGTAGTGGTGGCTACGGCTGCCATATACGGTCCCATCACGCCGCTGTTCTCTACGTTCTCCGAGTATTTCTGTTCCGTATAAATCATCGTGGTGACGGTCGTTCCATTCCATCCGAGGACGGCATCTGCTGGGTAGAAAGCATAGAAGGTCCTGTCCTCGCCTGTGCCGTCGGTGAGGAACGAAGCAGAGGTCTTGCTTTGGAAGGAGCAGTCCGCTCCACTGATGGTTCCGTCCTGCGGCTGATAGACGTACATCAGTGGTCCGTCGCTGATACATATTTTGTCGCTGGTGTCCCAGCTGCCAAAGGCACCACCGCTCATGGTGGAGCGGGTATTACTGGTTGTTCCGCCGTCGAGGTTCTCTTCCGCCAGAATCTGCAAAGGGTCACCAATGCTGCTGGCAAAGGAAATATCGCTGCCCTCGGGCACCGGCTGATTGTCAGCAGGAGAGGAGAGGGCGAAGAATGTATCATCGCTGGAACATGCGCAGAAAGCCAGTGCAACTGCTGCTGTCATGCAAATATTTTGAATCTTTTTCATCTTGTGGTAATTTAATCGTTGATAAAACATGTGTCTTAATCGTCCCATATACTTTGCCGACGACCTCCATATATGTTATCTCTGGCCGTCATGTCTTCTTCGCCTTCGTCATTCATGCTTTTTTCGTCAACATGTCCAGAGACCTGGCAGAGATGCTTTTCTATCTTGAATGCCACGCATGTTGTCTGTGGCTTTATATATTCTTTCTTCATATTACTTTATAATAATCTTTTTGCCATTAATAATATACATTCCGCGCTTCAGGTTTTTCGTCCTTCTGCCCTGCAGGTCATAGGCCTCAGCTTTTCCTGTTACTGATTCCTCGTTACTGATGGTGTTGATACCAGTAATCTCTTCCTCCATCAGGAAGAACAGGGCGCGTGCACCAGCGGTCTGTGACTTGATGTAGGCACGGAAAGGATTCACGGTCGGTTTAGTGCTGCCTACGATATAGAAGGCAACGCCCTCACCGCCGGTGTGGTTCTGCAGTACATAGGAACCCTCGGGAGCCGTTGTGCTCTGATAGACACCTACCAACTCTCCATAGGTGTGGGTTTCCCCATTGGCAACGACAGGAACAGTTACGTTGCTGCCTGTGTAGTTGCCGCTGGCGGTTACAAGCACGGGCTGGTTAGTTGTGATAGAGCTGACAGTTGTTCCTCTTATCGTGCCGCCCATGACATCAACGCCTTGGTTGAGGGCATAAGCCGTGCCCGGCAGAGTTGTCGCGTTGAAGGGAATCATAAGGGTAGCGAAGCTGCCACCGGCAAGTTCTCCTGCCACCATCGCATATTTGGCCGCCGTGGCTGTGAACTCAGTCGGATTAATGAACGGATGACCCTTCTCCAATTGGAGACTGGAGCATGTACCATTGACCACCACGTTCTTGGTTGTGCTGCTCACTTGAGCTGCGGCATTGGCAAAGACAAGACCGTTAGGATTGGTGAAGGTCACTGCTGATGTGCCGGATGTGTAGGTTGCCTTGCTGATGTCGGCAACGGGCACTTCGTCCGTCAGTGTTATCATCGCGGGCGCGCTTGCGTATGTACCTATATACCTATGTATACCCTCCTTCACGAAGTCAATATTCTGACCGATGTAGTAGAGGTGCATTTCGCCGCAGTCGGCCTCGCGACTGTTGTTGACGTTGGAAAGGTTGATGCTTATGGTCTTGGATGCATCGGTGGTCGTGGTGGCAAAGTAGATGTCGTTGTAAGCCCAGTTATTACCTATATTAGCCGAGCCTGTCTGTATGCCGCGAGTTGTTGTACTCTCACTACCAATGGTGATTGTTGCGTAAGAAGCATCAGCTACAGGACGAACAATTGTACGTAACAGATAAGCACCTGTTTCAGGAATCGTCACTGCCTGTGAACGGGCTGCTCCATCTTCATGGTTCTGAGTAAAGTAGGTGCGGCTCGTTCCGTCGTAGTAAGTTCCGGTTGCCGTCGTGCGTCCGCTACCAGGCCAAGCATCGTTGCTGGTACATTCCCAACCGCTAATGATTCCCTCTGTCACATCCACAGGATGAGCGATCGAAGCATTTGCCCACTGGTAGTTGGCGTAGTTGTTCTGCATGTACGTGATAGCAGCCAACATATCGCTCTGCGAAGTAGATTGGGTGTAAGCTGCGTATGTGTTGTAGTTTGTAGTATAACCCGTTGCATCCACAACATCATTATACGGCGCGTAAGTTGAAAGGGCAGCCTGCAACGGTCCCCACCAGTCTTGTGAGTAGAGGGTAAGGCTTACAGATTCTGTGGTGTAGCACGTCCATTCGGAGTGCGAACCAGCCCAACCCAGATATTGTATGCCGTAAGTGTATTCCCCAGCAGTAGAAATATAAGCCCACACTGTATTTACATACTTCCCTTCTTGGAAAGCAACCAAAGAGGAAGCCTGCTGGTTGGGATAATGGTTACCGCCCTGAGCATAGTCGCAGTTGTCACCTGTATATGCAGATGCGCGACTCTCATCCATCACGGACTTGATGGGTGTCTTGGCATCGCCGAAGAAAACATAGACGGGCGGGCAGTCTGCCTGTGCGGTATGCAAAGCGTAGGTGGCGTCATTGTCTGTCATACGATAGAAGCCCTGAATGGTAAACTTGTAGAGGCCTGGAGTCGTAACATTTACAGTATTGCTATATATGGTACGGCTATCCCATTGTCCACCCTGCCACTTTTCTGCAGTAGTAGCGGCTGTGCTGCCTCCAATAACAGTTGTGGCATTAATACCATCTGCTGCTGTCTGCAATTCTGCCGGTGTGGAAGCAGAAAGGCCAGCAGCAGTGGCTGCAGTAGATGCTTGTGCATTAACGTAGGCAGTAAGCACGTTTTGGTGGTCAGCAGGAGTTACCAAAGTGAAAGCTGTGGCTTCTTCTTCCGTCACTGTGGAAAGAATACGTGTACCATCCACCTTCATGAAATGGTTGTTCACTGCATTCTTAAAGATATATTTTGTTCCAGACTTGATAATGCTCCAAGTGCTGTTTGCGTGGGAAGCATTATCTGCATAGATACCTGTTCCGTCACTGAAAATCTTCCAGTCGGAAGCATCGGCAAACTGAAGCGTTGTGGCTGTAGCACTAGTGGTGACTTTCACAGGCATACCCCAGTCATACACTTGCACGGCAGAGCCGTATGGCTCACCACGAAGCCAGAACTTATCATTATCGTCTTTGAAGAAATAGGTTCCGTCAAAGAATTCAGGTGCCTTAATGGTGATGTTCTGTGCTGTATTATACGTGTCACCTGCTGCATAGCCGAAAGCATTGGCAGGGATACTGAGGGTATAGCTTGTGCCGGCGGTCACAGAAGAAGGAACTGTGAAGGTGAAACCGTTGGAGGTGGGGGTCACGCTAACGGAGTTTCCGCCAAAGGTAATGGTAGGAGTACCCTTCTTAGCAAAAATTGCGCCTGGGTCATTCGTAGAAGCTCCAGCCCAACTGATGGTGACGGTCTCACCGCCTTGAACGTAAGCATGTGACGATGTAGCGGTGCCAACGTTATATTTATAGCTTACGCTGATGGTGGATGTTGCACTGCTCTTGATATAAACGGTTCCTGCGGACAGGTGAATGGTCTTCGTCTGTCCTGCGGTGAAGGTCTCGTTTGTTCCCGTTGCTGTAGAGGTCAACTGCGTGCCATCCTGCGTATAGGTCATGGTAGCAGCTGCGGTTGACGTTATCTCATAGTCATCTGTTGTGGGAATGGTGACAGCATACCATTTTCCTGCCGTCACAGCTGTTGTGGGCAATGTTTCGGCAGCAAAAGAGAGTGCGGGATCAAGGAACTTGATGGTGAATTCACGCCAAGTAACCCAACCACAAGTGGCATCGCTCTTCACACCAACCCGCAAGTTCCCATCGGTTACAGTGACTGTAACGGGGTCGGAGAGATAGGTGTTATCAATAAGTGCCTTTGTCGCATTTGTTGCATCATCTCCACCTATATCACCCTTCTCTTTAAGGGTAGTCGTTTGACTGTTTGCATAGAGATAGGCAGGAGAATTGGCACCGTCACCATCATAGCGATTGAAACCTTTTACCGTCACTTGATATTTGCCATTTGGCAAATCCGTTAATGCCTGGTAGTTGTCAAAGGTCTTGTGCCACTGGCCTACGGAAGTACATCCGCCAGTATAGAGGCCGTCTGCACTTGCATTAAAAGAACCATTGTCATTGAATGAATTTGTTCCCTGATATGGTTTGCCATCTTTCCAATTCCTTCGGTTCTTGGGGTTTGTCATGAAGAAAGAAGCATCAACAGGAACACTTGGTGTTGCACTCTTCATGTTGTTAATCAAATCTGCGCGGGAGACAATCTGCCAGTAACCATCATCGGTCGTGGGAGCTGTCGTAGTGTTGTTAGCCACAGCACCACTAACGAATACCAAGTAGTTGCTGCCGTTCTTCATGGTATATTTACCAGCAGAAACTTGTGTAAACGTCCATGTGGCGGCAGTCCCGTTGTCCATATAAGCATCATCTCCGAGATATTTGCCTGCAAACGCAACGGCGGTAGATAGTGTGTAATCGTTGCCCGAAACTGCAAGGGTGATAAGCATTCCGTCATCGTCCATGGCGGCGTGGGTTCCCCACCAACAGCCAGAGGTTAGAAACTTGCCTGCTCCGACATTGTACAGATAATAATCTCCTGCTTGAGGGGCATTGCCTGTCCAAGTCTGTGCCGACGCATTGATGGCGCCGACCAATAGGATTGCAACGGCAATCCCCATTCTTTTGAATAGTTTTTTCATTAGTTTTTATAAAATTGAGTTGTTTATACGCGCGTAAATCGGATGCAAAGGTACGGATTATTTTCCGAAAAAGCAATAAAAGAATAAAATAATCGTTATAATTTCGTGTTTAGATGCAAACCGATACTCGTGATTCTGTTTGCACTGGTGCCCTTATGCGCCAGTGCACAGTATGATGTGAACTTCAGCCACTACTTCGACATGGAGCCTTGGTTCAACCCGGCATCCGTGGGAAAGGAAGACAAGTTGAACATCACGGTGGCGTATGCGATGGACATGGCGGGCTTCGAGCACAACCCGAAGACGATGTATGCCGCTGCCGACCTGCCGTTCTATCTGCTGAAGCAGTATCATGGTACCGGCGTGCAGCTCATGAACGACCAGTTGGGACTCTTCACCCACCAACGTCTCACCCTGCAGTATGCCTTCCGCCACAAACTGTTCGGCGGTAAGATTGCCGGTGGCGTGCAGTTCGCTTTGCTGAGCGAGAAGTTCGACGGCAGCAAGCTCGATGTGGATGATACCAACGACCCCGCCCTTGTCAAGTCTTCGGCCGACGGCTCTGGCTTCGACGTGGGTGCCGGTATCTATTATCAACGCGGCCCGTGGTATGTCGGCATGTCCGGCCAGCACCTAAACGCACCCACCATTCGCCTGGGTGATACTAACGAGCTCAAGATTGATCCCAGCTATTATTTGACGGGCGGATACAATATTAAGTTCAGAAATCCGTTCTTGAATATAAAGACGTCGTTCCTCGTGCGCACGGACATGGTGTCCTGGCGTGGCGACATGACGGCGCGACTGGTATATACAAATGACACGAAGATGATGTATGGTGGCCTGTCCTACAGCCCCACCAATAGCGTCACCTTCCTTCTTGGCGGTAGGTTCCACGGGGTGTTGCTCGGCTATAGCTACGAATACTACACCACCGGCATCAACCCCGGCAACGGCAGCCATGAGTTCTTCGCCGGCTACCTGATGGACATCAACTTCCAGAAGCGGGGCAGGAACAAGCACCAGAGTGTGAGGATTCTGTAAGGAGTCAAGGAGACAAGGAGTCAAGGAGACAAGGAGTCAAGGAGACAAGGAGACAAGGAGTCAAGGAGTCAAGGAGACAAGGAGTCAAGGAGTCAAGGAGTCAAGGAGACAAGGAGACAAGGAGTCAAGGAGTCAAGGAGTCAAGGAGACTGGAAGTTCAAGTAGTAAAGAAAAAGATAATATAGAAAAAATGAAAAGATTTGCGAATATGATGAAGCGGAAAGGAGTTTCGGTGAAGGGGCTTTTACCTCTTTGCCTGCTTGCCCTTTTACTTTTATCTCTATCAGGCTGCTTCGGTGCCAAGTCGGCATCGTCGTCCGGACGTGGTGGCGAGGTTGTCGGCGTCAGTGGCCGTGCCTTCAACGAGCCGTCACCCTACGGCATGGTGAGAATCAACCGTGGCTGGCTCCACATGGGTATTGAGAATCAGGACTCCCTCTGGGGAAAGAAATCTCCTGTCAGGGATGTCTCCGTTGACGGCTTCTGGATGGACGAGACCGAGATTACCAACTCTCAGTACAAGCAGTTCATCGTCTGGGTGCGCGACAGCATCCTCCGTACCCGTCTGGCCGATCCCTCCTATGGCGGCGACGAGACCTACATGATTACTGAGGACAAGAACGGCGATCCCGTCACTCCCCATCTGAACTGGAAGAAGCAGCTGCCGCGTAAGCCCAATGAGGACGAGCAGCGTGCCATCGAGAGCCTCTATGTCACCAATCCCGTGACGGGCGTGAAGATGCTCGACTCTCGTCAGATGAACTATCGTTACGAGATCTACGACTATACGGCTGCCGCCCTTCGCCGCAACCGCATGAATCCCGAGGAGCGCAACCTCAACACCGATGTGGTGGTCGATCCCAACGAGGTGGTGATGATCTCCAAGGATACCGCCTATATCGATGATGAGGGACGGATCATCTCCCAGACCATCAACCGCCCGTTGTCCGGTCCGTGGGACTTCCTGAACACCTACATCGTCAACATCTATCCCGACACGACCTGTTGGGTCAACGACTTCCAGAATTCCGACAACGAAGCCTATCTCCGCAACTATTTCAGCAATCCCGCCTATAACGACTATCCCGTGGTGGGTGTCACCTGGGAGCAGGCCAATGCTTTCTGTGCCTGGCGCACGGACTACCTGCTTCGCGGTCTGGGTCCCGAGGCCCGTTATGTGCAGCGCTACCGTCTGCCGACCGAGGCCGAGTGGGAGTATGCAGCACGCGGCAAGGACCAGAATGAATTCCCTTGGGAGAACGAGAGCGTGAAGAGTGGCGACGGCTGTTTCTTCGCCAACTTCAAGCCCGATCGTGGCAACTACACCAAGGACGGCAACCTCATCTCCAGCAAGGTCGCCATCTACTCCGCCAACAGCAACGGGCTCTACGACATGGCAGGCAACGTGGCAGAGTGGACGAGCACCATCTATACCGAGGCCGGCGTGGATGCCATGAACGACCTGAACCCGCAGCTCGACTACAAGGCCGCCAAGGAAGATCCCTACCGCCTGAAGAAAAAGAGCGTGCGCGGCGGTTCGTGGAAGGACCCGGAGTCCTATATCCGCAGTGCCTGGCGCACCTGGGAATATCAGAACCAGCCCCGCTCCTATATCGGCTTCCGTTGTGTGCGCAGCCTTGCCAACACCACGAGCACGAAAGTAAAACCCTCTAAGACAAAGAAAAGAAAATGACAGCATACAGCAAATTCAACGTAATCTATCGTCTGCAGAAGTGGATGGATAGTGTTCCGGGCCAGACCTTCCTCAACTACGCCTATAGCTGGGGTGCGGCCATCGTTATTCTGGGTACCTTGTTCAAGCTTACCCACCTGCCCGGAGCCAACTTCTTCCTGTTCCTCGGTATGGGAACAGAGGTGTTCGTGTTCTTCCTGTCAGCCTTCGACCGTCCCTTCGACAAGACGGCTGACGGCCGTGACCTGCCCACCCACTTCGATGAGTCGGGCGAGGCAGTCTTCCCGGAGACAGGAGGTCAGGAGGCTGTTGCCGGCGGCGGCACCATCATCATCGGTGGTGGCACGGTTGGCGGCGGTCAGGCTGCTGCTTCCGGCAGTGGCGAGGGCATTCACTTCGAAGGCGAGGTGCCCGCAGGCTTGCAGGGCGGCGCTGCCGTCATCGGCGGTTCCATGGTTGCCCAGTCTGACAACACTCCCGAACTGGCTGAAGCCCAGACTACCTATGTCGAGGAACTGCAGAAGCTCACCGAGACCCTCACGCAGATTACCGAGCAGAACAGGCGTCTCATCAGCGACAGCGAGGAGATGGAGAACCTCAACCGCACCATCACGGGTATCACCCGCGTCTATGAGATGCAGCTCAAGACCGCCAGCTCGCAGATGGGCACCATCGACGAGATCAACGACCAGAGCCGCAAACTTGCCCAGCAGATTGCCGAGCTCAACCGCATCTACGCCCGCATGATTGAAGCCATGACGGTGAACATGCCGGGAATGCAGAAGTTATAAAATTTACAGCAATGGCTATCAAGAAAAGACCAGTCAGTCCGCGCCAGAAGATGATCAACCTCATGTATGTGGTTCTCATGGCGCTGCTTGCCCTGAACGTCTCCACGGAGGTGCTCAACGGCTTCTCGCTGGTGGAGCAGAGCCTGAACCGCACTACGTCGAATGCCACGAAGCAGAACGCTTCCATCTACGAGGACTTTGCTGAGCAGATGAAGACCAACCCCGGAAAGGTGAAGGCGTGGTTCGACAAGGCCATGGCAGTGAAGCGCAGCAGCGACTCGCTCTATCAGTTTGCCGAGCAGCTGAAGACAGAGATTGTCAAGGAGGCAGACGGTGCGGACGGCGACGTTCATAACATCCGCAACAAGGAAGACCTGGAGGCAGCCACGTTTGTCATGCTCAACCCGGGAACGGGTAAGGGCGGCAAGCTCTTCCAGGCTATCAACGACTATCGTACGGAGATTCTGAAGATGATCACCGACCCGCAGCAGCGGGAGATTATTGCCGGCAACCTTTCCACCGCTATTCCCAAGAACGAGAACACGCTGGGCAAGAACTGGCAGGAATATATGTTTGAGGACATGCCTGTGGCTGCCGCCGTCACCCTGCTCTCCAAGTTGCAGAGCGATGTGCGCTATGCCGAGGGCGAAGTGCTCCACACGCTGGTGTCGAACATCGACGTCAAGGATATCCGTGTGAACAAGCTCAGCGCCTTTGTCATTCCCGAGTCGCGCACCGTCATCAGCGGCGACCAGTTCAATGCCGAGATTGTCATGGCTGCCGTGGACACCACGCTCCAGCCGGAGATCTATGTGGGCAACACGAAGCTCACCAGTAGCAACTACCGCTTCACGGCGGGCGGGGTGGGGGAACACTCCTTCAGTGGCTATATCACCATGCGCAACGGCAGTGGCGAACTGATCCGTCGCGACTTCACACAGAAATATACGGTGGTGGCACCGAGTGCCACTGTCTCTGCCGACCTGATGAACGTGCTCTATGCAGGCTATGAGAACCCCATGAGCATCAGTATTCCCGGTGTTCCCCTGAATGCCGTGTCGGCAACGATGAGCAGCGGCTCCTTCCGTTCTCTCGGCATGGGCCGCTATATTGCCAAGCCCACAGCCGTAGGACAGGATGTCACCATTGCTGTGTCGGCCAACCAGAACGGCCGTTCCCGTCAGATGGGTACGTTCACTTTCCATGTGCGCAAGCTGCCCGACCCGATGGCTTATATCCAGATTGGCACCGACCGCTTCCGTGGCGGTGGCATGACGAAGGCAGCCCTGATGGAGGCCGACGGTATCAAGGCCGCCATCGACGATGGCATCCTCGACATTGCCTTCCAGGTGCAGGGCTTCGAGACCGTGTTCTTCGACAACATGGGTAACGCTGTGCCGCTGGCCTCTGACGGCTCCCGCTTCTCTGCCCGTCAGAAGGAAGCCTTCCGCAAGCTCTCCCGCAACCGTCGGTTCTACATCCGCGGTGTGAAGGCCATTGGTCCTGACGGCATCAGTCGTACGTTGCCTTCTGCCATGGAGGTGATTGTGAAGTGATAAGTGAAAAGTGAAAAAATAAAGAAGATATGAAGAAACTATTGATAAGCTTACTCCTGCTCACCATGATGCCCTCGGTGCTCATGGCACAACCGGCAGCACGTCGCCGTGCGCAGCAGCAACAGCAACAACAGGCAGCAGCCACGAAGTCGAATGCTGACAACATGACGGTGCGCCAGCAGGTCTCCTTCCCCACGATGGCGAAGATGTCCGAGGACGTGGTATGGCGCCGCGACATCTACCGTGAGCTCGATCTCACCAAGGATGCCAATGCCGGCCTGTACTATCCCGTGGAGCCCATGGGCTCGCAGATGAACCTCTTCACCTACATCTTCAAGTTAGTGATGAAGGGCAACAACGGCGGCATCAAGGCCTATGAGTATCGGCTCGACGGCAACGAGGTGTTCAACGACTCTGCGCGTATAAAACCGCTGCAGTTCCTCGACGACTATCACATCTACTACGAGCGTACGAACCGTGGCATCCGCATCGACGACAGCGACATCCCGTCGCGCGAGGTGACCGCCTACTATCTGAAGGAGAGCGCCTACTACGACCAGTCCACCTCCACCTTCCATACGAAGGTGCTGGCCCTGTGTCCCATCATGTCGCGTGAGGATGACTTCGGCGAGGCTGCTGCCAAGTACCCGCTCTTCTGGGTGAAGTACGATGACCTGGCTCCGTTCCTTGCCAAGCAGACCATCATGACCAGTAATCTGAACAATGCTGCCACGATGAGCGTTGATGACTTCTTTGCCACCAACAAGTATCAGGGCAAGATCTACAAGACCAACAACATGCTCGGTCAGACGCTGGCGCAGTACTGTGGTCAGGACTCTGCGAAGATGACGAAGGAGCAGAAGCGCATAGAGGCAGAGCTGAAGGAGTTTGAGAAACATATCTGGGGCGATCCCGCCAAGCGCGACTCCCTCGACAGCATCGCCGCTGCTGAGGCTGCCATGGGTAAGAAAGCGCTGAAGAAGACCCGCCGTGCCGGTGGCACCACGCAGACCACCACTGCCAAGAGGACCCGTCGCTCCAGTACACCCTCTGCAGCTGCCTCCGGCAATGCCCGCGTAACCGTAAGGAGAGAAAGACATTAACATGAAAAGAATCTTTTCCATAGCACTGCTGGCAATGGCACTGGTTGGTGCCACGCCTGCCCATGCACAGTTTGAGTTTGGTATCAGGGCTGGTGTTGACCAGAACAAGATCCATGGCCTTGGCCGTGATGTGAAGAATGAGAACCACGCCGGCTACTTCATCGGTCCGGTGGCGGCCTACACCTTCCCAGCCTTGGGCGTGGGTGCCGACATCGCCGCCTTCTTCGACCATCGGGAGAACAACCTCAACGATCATAAGGTCAACCAGAATGCCATCCTCATGCCGGTCAACGTGCGCTATACCGTCGGCCTTGGCAGCCTGCTCAACGTGTTCGCCTTCACGGGTCCCCAATTCGAGTGGTTTGTAGGCGACAAGAACGAGGTGTGGGATACCCACCAGTCGGTCTCCTCCAACTGGCAGACCACGCGCTCGAAGTTCCAGTTGCAGAAGTCCAATCTCAGTTGGAACCTCGGTGCCGGCGCCACCCTTCTGAAGCATCTGCAGGCCACGGTGACCTATAACATCAGCATGGGCCGCACCAGCGAGTACAGCGAGACGAAGATTATCAATGGCGTGGAAGATATCGTCAAGAAAGGAAAAGGAAAGAACAACACCTGGCAGATAGGCTTTGCATATCTGTTCTAAGGACCCCATTCCCAGCATCAATGCTTTACGTTGATGTCATACTGCCGCTCCCCCTGGAGGGACTGTTTACCTATGCCGTAGGAGACGCACTGGCTGCCTCCGTGCAGTTCGGCGTGCGCCTGCTGGTGCCCTTTGGCAAGAGCAAGACCTACACGGCTTTGGCCGTTCGGCTTCACGACGAGAAACCCGACTTTGAGGTCAGGGAGGTCATCAGCGTCCTCGACACGAAGCCGGTGCTCCTGCCCTCGCAGTATGAACTGTGGCAGTGGATGGCAGACTATTATATGTCGCCCATTGGCGAGATATACAAGGCTGCGCTGCCCTCCGGCCTGAAGATAGAGGAAGGTTTTAAGCCCCGCACGGAGACCTTCGTCACCCTCTCACATTCCTCCTCCCAATACTCCCATCTGGAACTGCTCACCACCCTTCGCCATGCTCCGAAGCAGCTGCAGGTGCTTACCACCTTCCTGTCCTTGACGGAAGGGAACGACAAGCGGGGAGAGGTGAGCCGTGATGAGCTCCTGAACGAGAGCCGCTGCACGCCGGCGGTGCTGAAAGGTCTCATCGACCGCGGCATCCTCTCCACTTACACGAAGGAGGTGGGCCGTCTGAACAACGGCGGTGAGCCGCATCCTGAGCATATCAAGCCCCTTAGTCCTGCCCAGCAGGATGCCTATAACCAAATACTCTTCCAGTGGCTGAAGCATCGTGTGGTGCTGCTCCACGGTGTCACCTCCAGTGGCAAGACGGAACTCTACATCCACCTCATCCAGAAACAGCTCGACGAAGGCCGTCAGGTGCTCTACCTCCTGCCGGAGATAGCCCTGACTGTGCAGATGATGGAACGTCTGCGTGCGGTCTTCGGCAACCGTCTCGGCATCTACCACTCGAAGTACAGCGATGCCGAACGGGTGGAGATCTGGCAGAAGCAGCTCTCGCATCATCCTTACGATGTCATCCTCGGTGCCCGTTCGGCTTTGTTCCTGCCGTTCCAGCGCCTCGGCCTCGTCATCGTCGATGAGGAACATGAGACCTCCTTTAAGCAGCAGGACCCCATGCCCCGCTACCATGCCCGGAGCGCGGCCATCATGATGGGGGCTCCCGTCCTCCTTGGCACTGCCACGCCTTCCGCCGAATCGTATTACAACGCCATGCAAGGCAAATACGGACTGGTGGAGCTGAACACCCGTTATCAGGACATTGAGCTGCCGGAGATAGAGGTGGTGGATGTGAAGGACCTGCGCCGCAGGAAGATGATGAACGGGGTTTTCTCTCCCCGCCTGCTCGGTGCCATGCGTGATGCCTTGGCAGAGGGACGGCAGGTCATCCTCTTCCAAAACCGCCGCGGCTTTGCTCCGATGGTGGAGTGTAGGGACTGCGGATGGGTGCCGCGCTGCAAGAACTGTGACGTGAGCCTCACCATGCACCGCAACCTGAACATGCTCACCTGCCACTACTGCGGCTACACCTACACCATGCCGACGCTCTGTCCGAACTGCGGCTCCACGGAGCTGCGCGGCCGTGGCTACGGCACGGAGAAGATCGAAGACCAGGTGATGAGCCTCTTCCCCGATGTGCGTGTGGCCCGCATGGACCTTGATACCACCCGCTCGCGTCATGCCTATGAGCGGCTCATCGCCGACTTTGCCAGTGGCAAGACCCATGTGCTCATCGGTACGCAGATGATCTCCAAGGGGCTGGACTTCGACAATGTGGGTGTGGTGGGCATCCTCGATGCCGACACCATGCTCAGCTATCCCGACTTCCGGGCCTATGAGCATGCGTTCATGATGATGTCGCAGGTGGCTGGTCGTGCGGGAAGGAAGGGTAGGAGAGGACTGGTGCTGTTGCAGACGCGCAACAAGGAGCTGCCTGTCATCCGACAGGTTGTCGGTAATGACTGGAAGGGTTTCTATGAGGAACTGATGGAGGAGCGTCGTCTCTTCCGCTATCCTCCGTTCTACCGTCTTGTCTATATCTTCCTGCGCCACAGGCATGAGTCTGTTGCCGACAGCGCCGCCGTGCTCATGGGCTCACTCCTCCGCCAGTGGTTCGGTGCCAGGGTGTTAGGTCCCGACAAGCCCGCTGTGGCCCGTGTGAAAACTCTTCACATCCGTAAGATGGTGCTCAAGCTGGAGAGTGGTATCGACCAGAAGCTCGTCCGTCAGTATCTCCGTCAGGCGGAGACTACCGTCCTTCAGGACAAGCGTTTCTCCGCCGTCCAGATCTACTTCGATGTGGACCCGCTGTAATGATTCTCGAAGCTAATCCGCAACCCTATCTTCGTCATTTCCTTTTCAAAAATCATCGGTTCCATCGAAGAATTTTATTTTTAGAACACGAATTTCACGAATCTAACGGATTGGTTTTAAAGTAATAAACAAAACCCAAATAACCCTTTTTAATGTTTGTAGCTCCTTAGGAGCTTTTGTGCTCTTCGTTATTACAAACATTAAAAAGCAAAAACCCCGCCCTTCGGGCTAAAAAACATTTTCGCTTTACACAACTTATAAACACGGAAAAGAAAAGGTAAGGCCTTCGACTTGTGCCCCTTAGGATCCTTGACATCATGTAACTCCCCTCACCTTTAGGAGAGGGGCAGGGGTGAGGCTTCTCCTCCCCTTTGAGGGGGAGGTTGGGAGGGGGCTTCGGGGAGGTTGGGAGGGGGCTTCGGGGAGGTCGGGAGGGGGTTGTGTTAAGTATGTGTTACGTCTGTGTGAGGTGTCGAGACTATACTTCACACACCTCAATCCCTTTATTCATCAGGGCTGCAGCGCATTTGTGTGAATATGTGAGGTTGAATTAAGAATTCAAGTAGTCAAGAATTCAAGTAGTCAAGAAGTCAAGGAGCCAGGGAGTCAAGTAGTCAAGTAGTTTCCCTCCCCTCGGGGAGGTAAGGAGGGGGTTTCAGGGAGTCAAGGAGCCAAGTCTTTCTCCTCCCCTTTTAGGGGGAGGTAAGGAGGGGGCTGCCTTTCTTGCTTTAATCTCAATCCTTTTACCCTCTAAGGGCAAAGGTTCTATACGCTAAGGGCAGACGTTTTCCGTATGGAATAGCCTGCCTTTCCGCCGGAAAAGGTCTGGGGTTGGCCTGGAAAAGCTTTCCCTTTGGCCCAGAAAAGGCCTGGCTTTAGCCTAGAAGAGACCTGTCTTTAGCTCGGAAGACACCTGCTTTTAGAAGTTAAAACCGTTAATTATGTTTAAATATATATTATGTTTTGCACGCGCTCGCGTAAATATATATATCTTTGTACCGATTATGGAGTATCAAACAAAACAACATAACATTTAATTATTAACTGAATTTAAAAACAAAGCAACGATGAGAAGGACTGCCATAGTAGAAAGGATCAGAAGCGAGGCTCATAAACTGAGACCGCAAGTGCAGACGATTCTGTATGGCTCGGAGGCGCGTGGCGAAGCTAGACCCGACTCCGATATTGACCTGCTCATTTTAGTTGACAAGGACAAATTAACATATAACGATAAAGACAAGATTGCTGCTCCCTTCTACGAAATCGAGCTTAACACAGGAGTGATAATAAGCACGCTCATCATGCCACGAAGAGAATGGGAAAACCGTCCATTCCTGACTCCTTTTCAAAACAACGTAAACCGAGAAGGAATTGCATTATGAATAGAGGACTTACAGACGCGAACTACGAAGCATTGTCTCGCTACCGGCAAGAACGTGCTCACGAGACCCTTGCGGAGATTCCTGTTCTTCGGGAACAAGGATTCTATAACACAGCGACCAACCGCCTCTACTATGCCTGTTACTATGCTGCTGTTGCGTTGCTGACCAAGTATCATATTCCAACGAGCACGCATGCAGGTGTAAAGACTATGCTTGGATTACATTTCGTGTCAAAAGGTCTTATTTCAAAAGAAAGCGGACGTGCATTCTCCAACTTATATGATAGTCGGCAACGTGGAGATTACGACGAATTCGTTTATTCCACAATAGAGGAAGTGGACGAACTGTATCCCAGGGCCCAACAATTCATAAAGGAGGTTGATATATTATTACAACAAGAAATAACAAACAAAACAACATAACATTTTTTATTCATTAATTATTAACTAAATTTTAAAAACAAATGAAAAGAATCAGACTTCTGATGGCCGCGTTAGCGGCTATGGTCGGCCTGAGCGTTAACGCTCAGCTGACAAGCGGAGAGGTGTACTGGATCCAGGATACTTCTACCGGACAGTTCATCAGTGGTGGTGCCAATTGGGGTACGCGCTCTACGATGAAGGATGTTGGTGGTCTCGGATTTGAGGCTACTCAAGTTTCCGATGGCGTTTATACGCTGAAAAATGTCATGCTTAACCTTGTGCATAATTTGAACAAAGGCTTGGGTTCAGACTTGTACATTGACAACGGTACTCCAGCTTCATGGACGATTACCGCTGTGACAGGTGGATATACTATCAACAACGGAGATACTTATCTCTGCAATAATGGTGGGGCAAATTCACTTGGAGTGAAACCTTTAGGTTCTACAAGCGATGCTGCTGCAGCTACTGTATGGAGGTTCCTGACAAAGACCGAATACGATGCTGCTATTCAGGCTTATAAGGATGCCAAGGCTACATCCATCGCTTCTTCGTTGGGAATCACTGCCTCTACGGTTGCAGAGTTGGAGGCTATCCTTACGGATGATACGAAGTTTACTGCTACTGATATGACATCCGCGATTAACAATCCTACCATTGGAAGCAGTTGGAGTGGTTGGACACATGGAGGAACACCAAATAGTAATCGTGGTGAAGGTGCTGGTGTTGGCAGTGGCTGCGCTGAGTTCTGGAATGGTTGCGGCTATGCCAAACAAACGGTTTCCGGTCTGGTTAATGGTGTGTACAAAATTCAGTTTGCAGGAACCTATCGTCCTGGAAATAGCGGTCCTGCGGAAAATGTTCCTTCCGAAAAGACAAGTTCACCTGCATTCGCTTATGCAAATAATGAAAAGGTGGAGTTAGTACACTGGATTGACGTTGCTGCCAAGGCAAATAGTCGTCAGGGTATCTACGACAACAAGGCTGCTTATACTAACACTATTTACACATACGTTTCCGACGGAACGTTGGAGCTTGGTGTCGTTTCCGATTACTGGAACAATGACAATAACAATCAGTGGTGTCCCTTCGGGCAGTTCACACTTACCTACTATCTTGACAACAGTGCTTCTATCGTTGTGCCGGAAAGCATTGAGCTAAGCAAGACTTCTGCAAACATGACTACGGGATCTGTTCTGCAACTGACGGAAACAATTTCTCCCGCTGACGCTCTTGACAAGTCTGTTACATGGTCATCAAATGACGAATCTGTGGCTACGGTATCGAATGGTGTCGTTATGGCTCGGAAGCCTGGTACTGCCACGATTACTGTTACCTCTGTGGCATCTCCTACAGTGACAACTTCTTGTACAGTAACTGTTGCCGATGCTCCAGCTCCTGCCTACTATAGTGAGATTGCTGAAGGTGATTTCTACATCGTAAACGCAGCTACCGGTCAGTTCCTCGGCGGTGGCAACAGTTGGGGCACACAGGCTTCGCTCATTGAGCACGGTATCCCCTTCACAGCAGCTCATAGCGATGGTGGTTATACCCTCGACTCTCATACCTATAATAACGCTACCGACCACTTCGTTAATGGTACATACGTTGACGGTGGAGCTACCAAGCTTTACATCACAAGTGTTGGCAATGGCAAGTATACCATTTCTACAGCCGACGGCTCTGCATTTATGATTGCACAAGCTGGCACAACCATTGTTGACAACTCTGGAGCCGACGCAACCAGCACCCTTGCTCAGTGGTATTTCCTCTCTAAGAAGGATCGTGACAAGATGCTTACAGCTGCAACAACAGAAAATCCTGCTGATGCAACTTATTATATCAAGCAGGCAAACATCAGCCGTAACCTTTCTGCTGGCGCACAGGGTGAAAATGCCTGGTCATATCTCAGCACAGGTGGAACACAGGAGAACAGTAACTACGTTGCACAGGTATGGAATGGCAATGTTAATATTGAGCAGGTTATCACTGGTATTCCCAACGGAACATATACGTTGACTATGCAGGGCTTTACCAGTGGTACGGACGTCAAGCTCTTTGCCAATGAGGAGGAAGTTGCTGTCAGACCTAATGACAGCGGAAAGGCTTCTTGTGCAGACGCATCTGTTTTGTTCGCTGCCAAGAGCTATCCCAACACCCTTACCGTAACGGTAACCGATCGTTCTCTTACGATTGGACTGAGAGGTGATTGTACCAGTGGAATGTGGCTCTGCTATGATGATTTTGAACTATCTATGACAGGATATACCGCCAACACTGCTGTAGATGCATCTATTGACAAGGCAGAGATTGAGGCTGGTCAGACTGCGCAGATCACTGCTGCTACTGTTCCTGCCAATGCTTCGTTCAACGCTATCACCTACTCTTCTGACGACGAGAGCGTCGCTACAGTTAATGAGAATGGTGTTGTAACGGGTATGGGTATCGGTACTGCTACCATTACTGTTGCTGCCAACGAGATGGAAAGCTTCAGCAAGACCATTGATGTGACCGTTACTGCCGTTACCCCGACAGCTCTCGCTATCTACAATGGTGAGGATGAAGTAACTGAGCCTGTTGCACTTGACAAGGAGAATACTGAAGTTACGCTGACCGTTGTTCCGACTCCTACTGATGCCAATGCTTCCGTGACATGGGAGAGTAGCGACCCGACCGTTGCTACTGTTGCCGGCGGTGTTGTAACCGCTGTTTCTACTGGTACTGCTACCATAACCGCAACAAGTACAATCGATGCGGAAGTGAAGGCTGAGGCCACCATCAATGTCAGCTTCCCTGAGACGGAAGTAGGTTCTGAGGGCTATATCAATGATGGTGCTGCCCGCACAGTTTACACATACGGTGCAAACCTCATCAAGAACGGTACATTCGAATATCCTGATGGTTTCTATGGCTGGACAGATGCAACAGCAGGTGCTGCTCAACTGTCTTCTTCGAAGTTTGAGATTGTAACAGACGGAGAAAACAAGTATTTGAAGGCCAAAGCTAGCGAAGGCTCAACGGCAGCTGGTTCTATTGGTACTGCTTGGTCAATCGAATCTGGTAAGACTTATGTCTTTGGTTATCGCGTTAAGGCAAACCAGACGATAGGTGATAAGTCTGCTTATCATAAAGTGACACTGACCAATACTCCTGGCACAGAAACTCTGCAGATTTCAGACAATAATACTCCTGTCACGGATGCTTGGAACGATGTTAAATACACATTCACAAATACTGACGGATATGCATACGTTCAAATCCGCGCTCGCTGGTTGGCTAATGATATGAGCTTTGACGACTTCTATCTTGTAGAAGTTGAAAGCGAGGAGACTGTGGGTAACGTTGAGTATGCTACTGCTGCTATCCCCACTGCCAACATCGGAACAGAGGCCTTCCAGTTCAGCCAGGATGCTATCGACGCTGCCAACAATCTCGTACAGGGCGAGGCTTCCGTTGCTGACGTAGAGGGTGTATATGCTGCCCTTACTACCATCAACGAGCCAGCTGCTGATCAGCTCTTCAACGTCGTCCTTACCTATGGTGGATGGACTTACGACCAGAAGGCTATGACCTATATTGCTAATGGCCGTTCCGATGCTGGCAATTATAACATCCAGTACAAGGAAGCAGCCAACAAGAACCTTGCTCAGGCATTCACCTTCACCAAGGTAAGCGGCAACAACTACAAGATGTCGCAGATCGATGCTGACGGTAAGGTACGCTACATCTCTACTGGTGTTCCTTACAGTGGCAATACCAGTCAGATCCGTACCACCACTGAGGCTGACAAAGCACTCGTTGTAACTGTCATCCCGACTGCTACCGAGGGTGTCTGGAACCTGAAGAACACTGAGGCAAACAACTACATCGGTTCTCAGGATGCCGGTGTCTTCACCGTTAACTCTCACATCGACTTCAACATCGTTGAGACAGAGAAGCCCGTTATCACTGTCAATACCACTGCTGCCGGCTATGGTACGCTGATGCTGCCGTTCGTCGCAACACTGCCTGATGGCATGAAGGCTTACACTTGCTCAGCAGTTGATGGCGAAATGCTTACACTCACAGAAGTTGATGATCTCGAGGCTAACAAACCTTACATCATCGAAGGTACTATGAATGAAGAGCTGACTGGTGACGCCCAGGGTACAGACCTGGCCTACACCGAGGGTCTCCTCACTGGTGTCTATGAGGAACAGCTCGCTCCTGTTGACAGCTATGTTCTCCAGATGAACGACGAAAAGGTTGGCTTCTACAGAGTAGCTGAAGGCAAGCAGCCCACAGTTGGTGCTAACCACGCTTATCTGACTGTTCCTGCCGCAGGTGCACGCGAGGCTTACTTCTTCGGCGAGGCCGGCACGACTGGCATCAGCACTATCGACGCTGTGAAGGCTCTGACCGGCGGCAATGCCCGCATCTTCAATGCAGCCGGCGTTGAGCAGTCTGGCCTGCAGAAGGGTCTGAACATCGTGAAGAAGGCTGACGGCACAAGCTTCAAGGTGATGGTAAAATAATTGTCTAACAAAATAAAAGGATAAATATGAAAAAGTCATATAAGAAGCCGGTAGTAAAGCTTTCAGCGATGGAGCTGGAGGATTTGATATGCTTGTCCCTGCAGCAGGGTGATGCAAATCCTGACAATCCCGTTCTCGGCCGTGAGGGAAACCTGAATGAAGGTTCCTTCTACCAGTCGAAGAGCGTATGGGATGATGACGATGAAGAATAAGGATCAACCCCAATAAGATCCTGTCCTTACGGACAACTAAAAAGAGATGCGGAGCCGTCTGGCTTCGCATCTCTTTTTGGTTAAAGTTACTTAATAATTTCCTGCTACGCGCACGCGCCCGTACTATATTTTATATATTTGCGGGAAAGAAATCACCAGCATAGTTATGACACAGCTCACAGATGAAGAACATAAGGCTCAGATGGCTGACATGAAGGCCTTTGACGAGCAGATGCCTTGCATCGGTATCTTCTGGTATGACCTTGACGAGAATTCTCTCTTTGGAGTCCGCAAGAAGGAAATCACTCCGAAGATGGTTGAAGAGGCTGCTGAGAAGGGACTGCCCTTCATCAATTATCCTCATCTTCACCGACAGGTGTGGATGAAAGCGTATCATTGTCCTTGTTGGCCACTGGGCAGAGCCTGTGATGGAGAAGCTGACAACTCTTGTTGAGGAAGAGTTTTCTTTACCCTATTTCGAGTTTGTGTATGACGAGCACTGGGACCTCGGCCACGGATGGTCGGGCGACCTCTGATTCTTCCGAAAGAAAAACGCTTGCTCCTCAATTTTGTTGAAAGAAAAAACCTTAAAAAAGTATAGGGAGTCAAGTAGTCAAGAAGCCAAGTAGTCAAGAAGCCAAGTAGTCAAGTAGTCAGGTAGTTTCCCTCCCCTTTTAGGGGGAGGGAAGGAGAGGGCCTCGGAGAGGGGGCAGGGGTGAGGCCTTTCCGTGGTTGCAACTTGCACGAAGTGAAAATGGTTATTTGGGTTTTTGTTTACGGAAACGAAAAAAGGAGCAGGATTAATCCTGCTCCTTCGTATAATCTTGTCTCCTTGTCCTTAGAACTTGAACTCCACGCCGAGACCGATGACACGGTTGGAACGGGTGAAGGTGTCCTTGCCGTAGAGAGCACTGGTGCCCTGAGCACCGGGTGTGGTGAGAGCGGTCTTGACCATCGTGGCGTTGGTGGCAGCAGTGTTGGCGGCAATGGTGGCAGCCTGCTCAGCGGTGGCACCCTGGTTGAGAGCCTGCTGGTTGGCAACCGTCTTGCTCACGCCACCGACAATCTTGCCGGCCATGGCACTGAGGTCGTTGTAGTTCTGTGACGTGCGGTCGAAGCTGCTGTAGTTGGTCTGGAAGTAGGCGGCATTGAGCTTGATCTTGTCGGTCACTTTGTAGCCTACACCGAAGCCGAAGCTATAGGAGTTGACGTTGAAGGAAAGGTCTTCGATGAACTCCTGCGTCATCTTGTAGCGGGTGAACTGTGTGCCGGCACTGACTTCCAGCCTGTCGTTGATGTCGTATTCCGCACCGAAGAGGTATTCCATGGAGTTGCCACCGAGCTTCTTCTGGGCATCATCGTACTTCTTGGCATCCTTGTCGAAGTAGAGATGCCAGCCTGCCATGATGCGCAGGTTGTCGATGGGGGAGTACTGTCCGCCGATGGTCAGCAGGGCAGGGGTGTCCTCGCGTACGGTGGTTCCTTCCTTCCAGCGGTTGAGCATCTCGAGGTTGGCAGCGGTCTCGCTGTTGGTGGCACGGTTCATCAGGCGCATGGCCACGCGGAACTCATACTTTGCGGCGAGGTTGAAGCGGCCAATCTTGTAGTCGATGCCTAACACCGGTGCAAAGCCCCAGCCTTCCTGGTCGCAGTTGAGCATCACGTCCTGTGTGGCCTCGCCCAGGGCACTCAGCATAACGGCCTTGAGATAGGCCTGCTGGGCAGCGCCTTGTGCAGCAGCGGCTCCGGCAGCATTGCCGGCGGCAGCTGCATCCTCTGCCTTTGCCGTGTAGTAGCCGATGGCACGGATGGCCTCGGTGGCTCCAGCCTGGAAGGTCTGTGAGGCGGGCACGCTCTGTCCGCCGATGATGGCCTGGATGTTGCGCACATAGCCGTAGTAGTTACCTGTGCCGTAGAGGGCGCGGATGCCGCCATAGACGGAGAGATTGTCGGTCAGCTTATAGGCTGCGCCGAAGCGAAGACCGAAGTAGTACTGGCGTCCGCGCATGTAGGTGTCCATGTTGTAGCCATCTACTGTGGGCAGGCCCAGTGTGCCCAGTCCCATCGCCGTGGTGAAGGCATCCATGTTCTTCGACAGCAGCGGCAGCATGGCCACATTGCTCTCGAAGGAAGGCAGACCGTTGTAGAAGATACATTTTCCACCGCCGCCCTCAACGCCGAAGTTGAACTGCAGCGAGAGCTTGCCCTTGTTGTAGGCAGCATGAAGGGAGGGGAGGATGGGAGCTACGGCGTCACCCTTGAAGTCCTTGGGGGCAGTGATGCCGTTGAGTGCGGCTGCACTCTGGAAGGGGTTTCTTGCTCCGTAGGCGAAAGGCAGGAAAGCAGTGCTGACCTCACGCTTCTGATGAACGTTCTGGAGGTCAACGCTGATATGAAGACCTTCGCTGAGGAAAGCAACACCTGCGGGGTTGCTATAGGTGCCGTCAATGCCGATGGCACCGCCGCGTGCGGGGTTGCGAAGAAAATGAATACTCTGATTGGTGTTTGTAAGAATTCCGCCTGCAAAGGCGCTGTTACCCATGAATACAAAGGCCATCACGGCCAACATGATTTTTTTCATTTTTATTCCTTTTTTTACTTCCGATAATAGAAGGTGTTTAAAAATCGGCTGCAAAGGTATAGGGATTATTTAGAAGTTCCTAATAAATCTTTAAAAAATTAAACTCATTTAACATAAAGCTGCACAAAACGTGCACAAAACGTGTAATTTGTGCAGTGTTTTTGCACAAATGCAACATGGTTTGTGTCAAAAAGAAGTTAATTAGTTGGCTTTCGGCTCTGGATAGGAGATGCGGGTGTGGTAGATGCTCTTCAGACGTTCGATGAGTACGGACTTGGCCTGGGCGATGTCGCGGAAGGTAATGGGACAGTCGCGGAAGTAGCCTTCGCTGACCTGCGTGTCGATGAGCCGTTCCACCAGCTGGGAGATGCTCTCCTCCGTGTATTCACTGAGCGAGCGCGAGGCCGCTTCCACGGTGTCGGCCATCATCAGGATGGCCTGCTCGCGGGTGAAGGGATTCGGGCCAGGGTAGGAGAAAAGGGTCTTGTCAACTTCCTCGTCGGGGTGTTCGTTCTGGTACTTGATATAGAAATACTTGGTTAGGCCCCGCCCGTGGTGGGTGAGGATGAAGTTCTTGATGATGTTGGGCAGGTTCTCCCGTTCCGCCATCTTCACGCCTTCGGTGACATGGCTGATGACGATGCGGGCGCTCTCGGTATAGGGGATGTTGTCGTGGGGGTTGACACTGGCCTGGTTCTCTGTGAAGAACACCGGGTCGTTCATCTTTCCGATGTCGTGGTAGAGGGCTCCTGTGCGCACCAACAGACTGTTGGCTCCGATGCGGTTGGCAATCTCCGATGCGAGGTTGCCCACGGTGATGGAGTGCTGGAAGGTGCCCGGCGCAATCTCGCTCAGGTCGCGAAGGAGTCCCTTGTTGGTGTTGGAGAGCTCGAAGAGCGTCACGTCAGACGTGAAGTTGAAGACTTTCTCGACGAGGAACATCAGCGGGTAGGCCAGCAGAAGGAGGATGCCGTTGATGAGGAAGTGGTAGTACATGTCGGTATCGAGGGTCAGCACGTCGCCCCTGCGCATGAGCTGCAGGGCGAGGTAGGTGGCCATGCTGGCCAGCGTGACGAGGATGGCCGTCTTGAACAACTGCGACCGGCTGGAGAGCTCGCGCAGGGAGTAGATGGCCACGGTGCCTGCCACCAGCTGAACGATGATGAACTCATACTGGTATCTGACGGCGGCGGCACAGAGCAGCACCATGATGATGTGCATGGAGAAGGCCGTGCGCGAGTCCATGAACACGCGTGCGAAGATCGGGGCGATGGCAAAGGGGATGATATAGACGCTGAAGACGTTGTGCTGCATGATGAGCGAGACGAGGATGGGGAAGAGGGCCAGGAGCAGGTAGAGCATCATGGTGCTGCGCGGCTTCTCCAGATAGTCGTGGCGGAAGAGCACAAGGTAGCAGGTGAACAGGGCTACGAGGATGACCACGAAGAGCACCTGCCCGATGAGCGTGGTGGTCAGCTCGTTGGCGGATGCGCTGCGCCGTGCCATCTCCTGCTCGAAGGAGTTGAGCACACGGTAGGCATTCTCATCGACGATGTCGCCGCGATCGATGATCTTCTGTCCGCTCATCACCATGCCGCTGGCGGGAGAGACACTGCTGAGCAGATCGTTGAGATCGGTCTCGGAACGCTCCTTGTCATAGACGAGGTTGGCATCGATATAGTCGTTGAGGTTGCATTTCTGCAACACATTGCGCACTTCCTGCAGACGGGAGTCGGCATAGAGCTGCTCGTAGGCGGTGAGCGTGGAATAGACATTGCGCAGCAACAGGCTCTGCGACTCCTTGCCGTTGATGAGGCGGAACATGCTCATCGTGTCGCGCGCGATCCTATTATATTCCGGTGTGTCCATGATGCCTGCCGCATAGATGGCATGCAGGCGGTTGAGGATCAGTTGGCGATAGTTGTCGGGAAGACCGGGCATGCCGTCCTTGAAGTCGGCGAGGAACCGCCCGAGCTGCTTCTTCTCCACGGTCGCGTCGTATCTGTAGTAGGGCTGGAAGATCTTCATCAGCGAGTCCTTCTCGTGCTTGATGGCCTCCTCGGTCTTGTAGATGGGGAAGTCGAAGCTGGCAATGAACGAGCTGTACATCCACGGCTTGCCGATGTCATAGCGGAGATGCTGGGCTTCGTTGCGCGGCAGGAACCATACAATAACCGTCACGGCGATGATATTGAGCAGGACACGGGTGCTCATGTTGCGCCAGAAATGGCGTTCGGTGGTATAGCTATTTTTCATGTTCTTTCAGGCATTCTTTTCTATTCAGTTGCGAAAATACGAAAAAAAAGTGTTATAACTCAAGAAAAATGATTAATTTTGCGGAAAAATAACAAAAAGGGGCTTTTGGGAGTCCAAGGAGTTCAAGGAGTCCAAGGAGTTCAAGACAATAGATTATGAAGTCAGAAAGAAGAGTAAGGGTGCGCTTTGCGCCGAGTCCCACGGGGGCTTTACATATCGGTGGCGTACGCACCGCCTTGTATAATTATCTGTTTGCACGCAAGCATGGCGGCGATCTGGTGTTCCGCATTGAGGACACAGACTCCAACCGTTTCGTGCCTGGTGCCGAGGAATATATCATTGAGTCGTTCCACTGGCTGGGCATCAAGTTTGACGAGGGCGTGAGCTTCGGCGGTAAGTATGGACCCTATCGTCAGAGCGAACGGCGCAGTATCTATAAGAAGTATGTGGACCAGCTGCTTGCCGACGGCAAGGCATACATCGCCTTCGATACGCCGCAGGAACTGGAGCAGAAACGCAATGAGGTGCAGAACTTCCAATACGATGCCCACACGCGCATGGAGATGAGCAACTCCCTCTCGCTCTCCGCAGAGGAGGTGGAGCGGCGTATCAGCGACGGTGAGCAGTATGTGGTTCGCTTCAAGGTGGAGCCGGGTCGCGAGGTGCATGTCAACGACATGATCCGTGGCGACGTGGTCATCAAGAGCGACATCGTTGATGACAAGGTGCTCTACAAGAGTGTCGATGAGCTGCCTACCTATCATCTGGCCAACATCGTGGACGATCACCTGATGGAAATCAGCCATGTCATTCGCGGTGAGGAGTGGTTGCCCAGTGCACCGCTGCATGTCATGCTCTATGAAGCCTTCGGCTGGGCCGACACCATGCCCACGTTTGCCCATCTGCCCCTGTTGCTAAAGCCGGAAGGAAAGGGAAAGCTGTCGAAACGCGACGGTGACCGTCTGGGCTTCCCGGTCTTCCCTCTGGAGTGGCATGACCCGAAGACGGGAGAGGTGTCGTCGGGCTATCGGGAGAGTGGCTACTTCCCCGAGGCCGTATTGAACTTCCTCGCCCTGTTGGGCTGGAATCCCGGCACCGAGCAGGAGCTCTTCACGCTGGACGAGCTGGTGGAGGCTTTCGACATCAGCCGCTGTTCAAAGGCCGGTGCAAAGTTTGACTATCAGAAAGGCATCTGGTTCAACCATGAATATATGCTTCGCAAGAGCAACGAGGAAATAGCCCAGCTGTTTGCTCCCATCGTTGCCAACAACGGTGTGGAGGAACCGATGGAGCGCATCGTGGAGGTGGTCAGGATGATGAAGGACCGCGTCAACTTCGTCAAGGAACTCTGGCCGCTGTGCTCGTTCTTCTTTATCGCTCCAACGACGTATGACGAGAAGACTGTGAAGAAACGCTGGAAGGAGTACTCGGCCCAGCAGATGACGGAGCTGGCCACAGTGCTCGAAGGCATCGAAGACTTCTCCGTGGAAGGACAGGAGCCCATCGTCAAGCAGTGGGTGGAGGACAAGGAATATAAGCTGGGTGACGTGATGAATGCCTTCCGTCTGGCTCTTGTCGGCGAGGGTAAGGGCCCCGGCATGTTCGACATCTCTGCCTTCCTCGGTAAGGAAGAGACGCTCCGCCGGTTGAACAAGGCGATTGAGGGACTGAAGTAGGGAGTTCAGGGAGTTCTTTCTCCGCAAGGCTACGAAAGCGTCTCTTCGAGCCGAGCGCAAGGAGTTCAAGGAGTTAGGAAGTTAGGAAGATGTATAATATAATAATGTATATATGTCAGTTGGGCATTGCCATTGCAGCATTGTTCGACGGCAAGGTGAGAAAGATGTGGCGAGGGGAGCGCGAGGCGTTCCGTATATTGCGGGAGAAGGTGGATCCCAACGCCCAGTATGTGTGGTTCCATGCAGCCTCGCTCGGAGAGTTTGAGCAGGGCCGCCCCCTCATGGAGCGACTCCGTCAGGAGCATCCGGAGTATAAGATACTGCTGACCTTCTATTCTCCCTCCGGCTATGAGGTGAGAAAGAACTACGGAGGAGCCGACATCATCTGCTATATGCCTGTGGACACGGTGACCAACGCCCGTCGCTTCCTGCGTACGGTACGTCCTGTCATGGCGTTCTTCATCAAGTATGAGTTCTGGTATAACCACCTTCATATCCTGAAGCACCGCGGCGTCCCCACCTACAGTGTGTCGAGCATTTTCCGTCCCAATCAGGTGTTCTTCAAGTGGTACGGTCATCAGTATGGCAAGGTGCTCCGCTGTTTCACCCATTTCTTTGTACAGAACGAGCAGAGCAAGGAACTCCTTGCAAAGATCAAGATCAAGGATGTGACCGTGGTGGGTGACACCCGCTTCGACCGTGTGCTGCAAATCAAGGCTGCTGCCAAGCAGCTGCCCATTGTAGAGACATTTATTTCGGATAAGGTGTTCGTTGCCGGCAGCAGCTGGCAGCCTGATGAGGAAATCTTCATCAAGTATTTCAATGAACATCCCGACTGGAAGCTGATTATAGCACCGCATGTCATCGCAGAACCTCACCTGCAGCAGATCATGTCGCTGCTGGGTGACAGAAAGGTGGTTCGCTATACACAGGTGGCAGAGGAAGGAAACATAAAGGCGAAGGCCGGTACAGAGGAACTGTTGCGAGAGGCAGAGGTGCTGATTGTTGATTGCTTCGGATTGCTTTCCAGCATCTACCACTATGCTGACGTGACCTATGTGGGCGGCGGCTTCGGCGTGGGTATTCATAATCTCTTGGAGGCTGCTGTGTGGGATGTGCCCGTCATCTTCGGGCCGAACAACCTGAAGTTCCAGGAAGCACAGGACCTGAAGGCTTGTGGCGGAGGACTGGAGATCAGCAGTGCCGATGACTTCCAGAAGGTCATGGAGCGTTTGACGGCTTCCGAGGAGAATATGAAAAACGCCGGCACGAAGGCTGGCGCGTATGTGGCAAATCTCACTGGTGCCACGGAGAAGATTTTCTCTACGGTGAGATTCTGAAGTCAGGGAGTTCAAGGAGTTCTTTCTTCACAAAGCTACGAAAGCGTCTCTTCGAGCCGAGCGCAAGGAGTTTAGGAGGCGAGAACCTTGTGGATGCGGCGGAGTGCTTCCATGAGTCGGGCACGCTGCGTGGCAAGGTTGATGCGGATGAACCCTTCACCCGTTTTGTTGCCATATGTGGTGCCGCTGTTCAACCAAACATGACCTTCCTTCAATAGTTTGTGACAAAGCGCATCGGAGGTGTAGCCTGTGGCGGTGATGTCCACCCATGCCAGATAGGTTCCTTCCATCTTGTAAACCTTCAGAGCCGGCAACTCTTTGGCAAAGAAGTCGCAGAGCGCCTGATAATTTCCGAAGATATAATCGTTGACTTCGTCAATCCATTGGTCCCCGTGGTTGTAGGCGGCTTCGTCTGCCAGGGGCGCAAACGGATTGACATCACAGATTTCATTGATATTGATGGCCCTGTTGACACGTCGGCGCCACTCTGTATTCTGACAGATGATGTGTGCCATCTGCAATCCTGCAATATTAAACGACTTTGAGGGAGAACCGCATATGATACTGTTGGCGGCGCAGGCTTCTGATATGGAGGCGAAGGGTGTGTAATGATAACCGGGCATGACCAGCTCGCAATGGATTTCGTCGCTGATAACCTTCACGCCATGACGCAGGCAGATGTCATTCATCTTTTCCAGCTCTTCCTTCGTCCATACGCGCCCGGCTGGATTATGGGGGTTGCAAAGCAGGAAGACGGTAGTCTTCTCATCTGCACATTTCGCCTCAAAGTCCTCCCAGTCAACGAGGTAGGAGGGATGAGGGGTGTGGGATGAGGACTGAGTGACAAGGGGACTCTCCAGAATCTCGCAGCCGTTGTTGCGGATGCAGGAGAAGAAGCAGTTGTAGATGGGCGATAGGACGAGCACGCGCTCGCCTGGCATGGTCAGGGCCTTGATGGCTGCCGACATAGCAGGCACAACGCCTGTGGTATAGAGTATCCACTCGCGACGGATGGTCCAGTGGTGACGACGGTGGAACCAGTTGATGATGCTCTCATAATAGCTTTCGCCTACCATAGCGTAGCCAAAGACACAATGGTCGATGCGCTTGCGCATGGCTTCCGTGATCTCGGGCAGTACCTCGAAGTCCATGTCGGCTACCCATAGGGGGATGACATCGTCTATGGTGGTTTCATCCCATTTCACGCAGTTTGTGCCACGTCGAAAGGTTTCCTTGTCAAAATCATATTTCATGCCTTGTCTCTATTATACAGTTGGCCGGTTGACGGACATTCCCGTCAATGGTCACCGAGCCGATGCTGTCGGCAACGACATGTCCGCTTGTCGGGTTCTTGATGTTCTCAATGTGGCCGCGGATGTCTGCTTCCACCGATGTGTATTCAAACACACGGTCGCACTCCTTGTCGAAGGTGCAGTTCTCCAGCACCAGGTTGTCTATATAGCAGAGCAACTGCTCGCCTGCCAGATGACAGTTCACCAGTCTGACGTTCTTTGAGTGCCAAGCCAGATACTCCCCGTCGAGGAAGGAGTCGTAGATGGTGATGTTCTCACACTCCCAGAAGGCATCCTTCGTGGTGATTCTCGCATGGTGTATCTCCACGTTCTTGCAGTACTGGAACACATACATGGAGTCGCTTTCAAGACCATCCACGAAGATGTTCTGTGAGAACATGAAAGGATAGGTTCCTTGGTGTAGCTTCACATTCCTGACTTTCAGCCCGTCAACCTTCCAGAAGGTCTCGTCGGCATCGTTGATGGTGACGTCCTTCAACTCCACGTTCTTCATCTCTCGGAAGAACTTTGGGCCGTCGATCACACAATCCTTCATCTTCAGATCGTTGGTGTACCAGATGGCCGACCGTGAGCCGGGAGCAAAGTAGCAGTTGTCAATGCGGGCACCGTCAACATGCCACCACGGGTATTTGCCATAGAACTTACAGCCTGTAGCCTCCATGTTCTGACATTGCTTGATGCCAGACTCCCCGTCAACAATGGTGATATTCTCCAGCCGAAGGTCGTGGGAGGCAAATAGCGGACGTTCGCCGCCGAATTCTTTGTCTTTGATGATTTGCATAAAATGTAAAAAACAAGTTGTATGTTCCCCTTTGCAAAATCCGTGCCAAAAGAAAGAAGCGAGGGCATCGCTATGCTTCAGATGCCCTCGCTTTTATGGTCCTTGCCCTTCTTACAGGTTCGGATTGATCTCGTTCCACTTGGAAATCTCCGGAACGATGTTCAGTGTTACCAGCTCGTCGCGCATCTTGCAGAGGTGCTCATAGCTCTGGTCGAGCTTGGCGTTCTCCTCGGCAGTTCCCTGCGGAACCTCGAAGTGGGCACCCGTGGTGTCAAGCGTGGTCTTCATGGCCATCATGATGTGGTTGTACTTATCTGTCTTGACATAAGTGCCAACGGGGAAGCGGAAGGGCTCACCACCCATGACGGAACGAATCATTTCCACTGACAGATAGGCCGGGCTCTGGAAAGAAGAACGTCCGCGCAGCTCGATGATCTTGGCACCGCCCTGCGTGACGTCTTTCTTCATCTGCTCCCACTCCTCTGCGGGGAACTCTGCTGTGCCGATGATGTCGGTCAGCTTGCGGCCGGCAATCTGTACATGGCTTCCGAAGACAGCCATCTGCTCGCCGTGACCACCATAGGTGGCACAACCGGTAATCTCGTTCTGCATTACACCGAACTTCTTGGCCAGTGCGCTCTGCAGGCGGGTTGTGTCGAGGGCTGCAAGTGTTGTCACCTGACCAGGCTTCAGACCAGAGTAGAGCAGGGTAACGAGACCGGTGAGGTCGGCGGGGTTGAAGATGATGACCACATGCTTCACATCGGGGCAGAACTCCTTGATGTTCTTACCCAGACCCTCTGCAATCTCGCAGTTGCCCTTGAGCAGGTCTTCACGAGTCATGCCGGCCTTGCGGGGTGCACCACCGCTGGAGATGATGTACTTGGCTCCGGTGAAAGCTTCCTTTGCATCGGTGGTGGCGGTAATCTTTGCTCCGTCGAAACCACTCTGGCGCATTTCCTCTGCCACACCCTCGGGTGAGAATACGTCGTAGAGGCAGATGTTACTTGTCAGTCCCATGGTGAGCGCTGTCTGCACCATGTTGGATCCAATCATGCCGGCTGCGCCGACGATGACCAGTTTGTCATTTGTTAAGAATGCCATATTGTTTGTATTTTTATCTTAGAATATCTTCTTGTCTATTCCAAATGCAAAGGTAATTATAATCGTTTAATTATGATAGTATGGGAATCATCTTATAATAAACATTAACATTTTATTCACTACTACACAGGATGATGCAGAGCTTGTCCTGGAAGTCACGGGCCGCATTGCTACTTAGGATTCCTTGGTTCATGATGGCGAAGCAGAGCTTGTGGCCGTTGGGAGCGGTGGTATAGCCAGCCAGTGTGATGACGGCAGAGAGGGTACCGGTCTTAGCCTTCACGATTCCTTCTGCCGCCGTTCCCTGCATACGCTTTTCCAAGGTGCCGTCCATCCCGGCTACGGGAAGGGTTGGGAGAAGATGAGTAAGGATGTTGTCATGCTGATAGGCATAGCGCAGCAACCTGACCATCAGCTCCGCACTGACATAATTGTAGAGGGAGAGTCCTGATCCGTCGGCAATGCGATAGTTGGAAGGTGTGAGTCCCAGTTTGGTGATCATTTGCTTGATGACCGTAGCCGACTGCTTGGCGGTGGCAGGCCGATGGCCGGCTGCCTTGGCAAGTTGGTAGAAGAGTGCTTCGGCATAGAGGTTGTCACTTTCCTTCATCATGCGAACGAGCAGTTGGTCAACGGTATGGGAACGGGTACAAAGGTTCTTGGTTTTGCCTTTGATTTCCAGAATGGAGTCGGGTGCCACACAGGCGATGCCGGCGTCTTGTAGCTCTTGTGCAAGACGTTCCAGGAAATTGTCCTTGCGGTTATAGACAAGCGGAGAGAGCACGGGATTGTCGTCATCCCAACACCATCCCTCGCCGAGCAGGTCTTCGTCCTTCATCGACCGGTCGGCGCGCAGCGTGCCATAGATGGTGTCTATGCCCAGCATCTGTATGTTCTCAACAAAGGCGAGCATGTCTTCTCTGCTGAACAGGGGATCCATGCTGCCTGTTACAATCAGGTTGCCTTTCAGCGTGCTGTCTGCAATCTCTCCCTCATAGCGCAGGGTGGTCTTCAGGGAGTAGCTGCCTCCGAGCTTGTCGAGTGCAGTGATGGCGGTCAGCAACTTCATCGTTGAAGCCGGCCGCATGGTCTGTTGTTCATTGTAGGCAACGAGTGCGGAGTCGGCATCCAAGTCCCAGATGAGCAGACCCAATTGGGAGGTGCGCAACATGTCAATGCTCAACAGGCTGTCGATGCGTTCGTGCATCACCTGTTCCCATGGTTTGACAATGCTGTCCTGTGCGACTGTTGTACTGTCTTGTATGTTCACACTCTCCTGTGCCTTCATGGCAAGAGAGGTGAACAGCAGGATATAGAGAACGATTCTTCGTGTTATCATCATCAGTGCTTCTTTGGATGTTTATTGTACGTTGACTTCAACGGGGATGGCCCGTCCACTGTATTCGGGAGCATAGGCGCACTGCACGGTGCAGGTTCCAGAGAGATACTTTCCGGCACGGTCTATATAGTAGTCGGTTTCGATGACATGCTTACCCTTGGACAGTTGGTCGAAATAGTAGTTGGTACTGTTGTCGCGCGGCGTGCAGTAGTAACCCCAGTGGTAACCGCTGAGCTGACCGACGGGTTCCAGGCAAGCAGCCCGCTTGTCAACGACTTGTACGAAGTCGTAGTCGCGTTCCGCTGTGATGGTGATTCTCACCCTCACCTTACTGCCGATGCCAAGGGAAAGACTCTGTGCGGGTTTGCCAGTGTCATCGAGCAGCAGCAGTTCACGCTCAACCTGAATGCCGGAGGAGGCCGATGTGATGTCAGTGAGGGCTTGCCGCTGTTGGATATAAACGGCTCCCCAGGAAGTTCCTTCGCTGATCTTCTCTGCCGTGAAGGTGCGAGGTGTTTCGGTAGGGATGAAGCGAGTCTTCACATAGCCTAATCCGGCGGTGGCCTTCGGCTGTTCCAATGTCTTGCCGTCAATCTTTAAGGAAGTGAGAGGTGAGGACGAAGAAAGAAGTGTATTGTCCTGAACTCCTTGAACTCCCTGTAAAAACGCATAGACCGCATTCACCGTGTTCACAGGTGTGTCCCACATCTGTGTGCGCTTCTCTTGCAAGAGCCAGCGGCGCATCTCGTCTATGGTCTTGCTATCCTTTGGCTGTAACAGTGTGAGGGCTTCGATGGCAGACACCTCCGTGGGGATGCGATAGTCGCGCCAACTGTAGAGTGCTTTCGGTGTGTCGAAGTAGCGTCCCATCTCTTCAGTATAGACGGTGTATTCAAGCAGGCTCTTCAGGTATTCCTTCGCTTTCTTCTTGTTGCCGTTATGGGCGAGGATGATAGCGGAGTTGGCCTTGCCGTAGATGGAAAGATGACGTGTCTGCTTCGCCAGCAGAGACACGAGATAGCGTATGTCGCTCTCTGCTGGCTCACCGGGCTCAGGACCATTTCCTGCAACAGAGAGGAGAGAGCGGATATACAGGTAATCAATGCTCAGTTCGCTGGGTCGCAGGTCTTTCTCCTTTTTCTTCTCCAGTTTCTTGAGTACGACCACTTCCTCGTGCGCTTTCTCTGCCAGGAAATCCAGGGCACGAATGAGTTGGGGCTGCATGGCCTGTTCGTCTGGAACGAGGAAATACAGCCGTGCCAGTGTCTTTGCCACGGCTGTTGTCATCATTCTGCTGCCAGGCATTCCCGGCCACCAACTGAACGAACCGTTGCCGTTCTGGAGAATGGAGAGTTGTGCATTGATGTTTGAGAGTTGGCTGTTGAGCCTGTTCTCGTCAAAGAGACTGATCAGCTGCTGTTGCTGTTCCTCTTCCTTGTCGGCTTCTGCCATCCAGGGAGTCTCATTGAGCAAAAGCTGCTTCAATTCCTGATTCCTTGCCAACGCACTGGTTCCTTCCTCTTTCATGCTGGCCTCCTTCTTCCACAGCTCCAGTGTCTGCTTGATGTTCGGAGAACTGTGCAGGATATGGGCAGCGATAGTGTTGGCATAGTAGGCGGTGACCAGACTGATGGCATTCTTCTCTTCCGTGGTCGTCACGTTGGGGAGCGTCTGGATCATCAGCCAGGCGGGGTTGTTGGTATATTCAACAGTGAGAGCAGTTTCTCCTTGAGAGGTGGGTAAGAGATGGGCGGTGAGGTCTATCGTCTTCGTTCCCGGACCATGCTGGGTGAAAGGAAGGGTGGTGGTCACCATCTCCTTGTCTGACAGCACGGGTAGGTAGTGCCGTTCGCCGTCGCTGTAGTTCTCTCCTTCTGCTGTGATGAGGCAGACGTAGAGGTTTTCAGGTGGAGTGGAGAGCGGGAAACTGACGCTGGTAGTCTGTGTGCCTTCCACCTCATAGGGACATTGCTGCTCATATACAACCTGTTCCGTAGTAGGATTGATGAGTTGCAGGCGGGCTGTTCCAGTCTGTCGCACGGCGGTGTTGTTGATAATCTTTGCAGCGATGGTGGCCTGGTCGCCTTTACGGAGGAAGCGTGGCATGTTGGGCTGTATCATCACTTCCTTTTGTGCCACGGCCTTGGCATCTATCTTTCCGAAGTGCATCTCCTGGTCGTGAGCCAGTGCCATGAAGTGCCAGGTGGTGATGCTCTCAGGCAGGGTGAAACGCAGACTGACATTCCCCTCGCGATCTGTTGTCAGAGCAGGATAGAAGAAGGCTGTCTCCGTGAGGTTTTCACGAAGTTGGACGGAGGAGGTCGTCTGCTTACTTCCTTCCTGTTTTCCGGTGATGTCCAGTCCGGCAATCCGTCCGCTCAATGCTTTATCGTTAGTCTCCACACTCTTATACACTGCCACTTCCGACAGGCTGGCCTTCTCCATGACAGCGGTCACAGGAACCTCAGCCAATGCCATGTCGTTTGTAGCCGCGCGTCTGCTGCCTAAGCGCATCGGACGATAGCGATTGAATGAATATTGGGCGAAGTTCAAGACATTCTGATTCCATGTATTGAAGTCGAGATAATGGACTTCGTGCAGCTTCAGTTCCTGGAAACCATGCAGCGGCAAGGAATAATTCTCGGAACCGTTCCAATGAAGATTAGGCAGTAGGCGATAGAGCGAGAGTGTGAAGTACAGTTTGTGGTTTGTCAGTTCGTCGAGAGACGCATCATAGAGTGTTGCCAGCAGTTGGGCATGAGCGGGCGTTCCGTCTGGTCGGATGATGTTGAGCGTCCATTCTTCTTTCTGTCCAGGAGAGAGACGGTCGCGGAAAGTTGTCCATTTCAGTTGCAGCTTTTTGTCGGGCAACGGCTTTTTGATATTTGCTGTATGGGAGTAAAGTTTTCCTTCCCTGACCCATGCACAAGTCAACGTAATGCCATCGCCGTACTCCTCTTTATAAGTGAGCGCGCGCGTGGTAAGTGCGTTGCTCTGGTCGATGACACCGCTTTCCAGCACATTCCTTCCTGAGACGATGGAGTAAACGATATGCTGGTCTTTGTCTGACGATCCCATCTGTACATAAACGGGTTTGCCGTCGCGTGGGAAGACGTTGGCGGTGACATGAAACCAGTCGTGGGTCTCTATGACAGGCCGCTTGTCCTTCATGCTGAAGACGATGAACTCCTGTTGGAGGGTGTCGCTGCCGCAGACAGCAGTAAGCTTATGACGACCGGACCGTAGTCCGTTCAATGGAAAATCAATCGCTTTGTTCGCCTCTGCAGTGAAGGGCTTCTTGCCGTTGTCAATGAAATATCTGACAGTGGCGGGAATCTCCGTGCCCGCGTTATTGGTGTATTGGAAGGAAATGGTGTGACTGCTGTCTGCCAGCAACTTCTCGGACATATCCAGAAAGAAAGCCGTAGGGTGGGTGCTGAGCGGCAGGCTGGTCTCGCCATGGTGGCTCTCACCGCCCAGGTCGGTGACGTCAGCTTCGACGAGGAAATTGTAGTAGCGATGTGACCTCTTGGACAGCTGGACATCCTTGGGCAGTATCATAGGTACCCTGATGGTGAAGGTCCCCTTGTCATCGGTCACCGCATGACTGGAGATGAGTTGCTCCGAATCGTAGTTGCTGCTATGATACCTAAGCCAGAAAGCTGGCTCGCGCGTCACGCTATAGGTGACCTTGGCACCTTGTACGGGCACACCGCTGAAACTGCGTGCCATGCCGCGCACCTCTACGGTGTCGCCTTGGGCATAAGCCTCAGAGACCTTGTCAAACTCCAACTGAAATGTCGGACGCTTGTATTCTTCTACGCGGATGCTGCAACTCCTGGAGCCGTCGCTGAGACATCGGATAGTGAAATTGCCGGTCAGTCCGCTCGATGGAAGGACGAAATCTGTGGCAGCCTTGCCAAAAGAGTCTGTGGTAACCTGCTGTTCCTTCACAGTCCTGTTGTTGGCATCGCGCAGCACGAGCGTGAACTCCTTGCCTGCAACGGGCTCCGCATCTTCATGGCGTAGCTTGTTGAAGGCGATGATGGCCGCATGTACGGTCTGGCCAGGACGGTAGATGCTGCGGTCAGTGAAGATGGAGATAACCTGCGGATTTTCGTTTCGTTCATAGAAGCTGAATCCGCTGGTAAGAAACTGTTCGGGAAGGCTAATGTCATCGGTCGTGGAGACATAGATGTTTTCCGGCTTGCGGTTGCCATAGGTATAAATGGCTTCACCCTGATTGTCAGCAGTGAGCGTATGAACCTCCTCGTCCTTCTGATTCCGATTGATGGACAGACGGATGCTGGCACCGCTGACAGGCCTGCCGGTCCTTGCATTGACAACGGCAATGCGGATTTTCTTCTCTGGCAGTTCCTCGTTGATAAAAAAGAGGTCACTGACGTATAACAGTTCGCGAACCGTTTCCATCGTTGCCTCCTTGTCGCCTGTGGAAGTGGCCGCCTTGGCAGATGCTTCAACAAGATATACACCTGTGGGCATTCCGCGCAAGCGTACCGAGTCCTGGAAATACTCATACGGCTCATGAGGGGCGAAATTCAGTGTATGGGTCTGCTCACTGCCGTCCTTTACCATCAGCGATTTCAACTGCTGATAGTCCTTGGCATAATGGGGCTGGAGCCGGGTGCGGCCATCTACCCTGACACGGGTCACCGTCAGGGTGAGCTGGGAGATGTTGCGTAGATGGTCAAGTAGCACCATTTGTTCGTCGCCGGACATATAAATCTTCTTCCCTAACTGTATGTCGAAACTCGGCTGTGTGAGCCATAGCTTGCTATTGCGCAATTGGTTCATTCGATTCCAGGTACCCCATTTTTTCAAGGCTTGGTCAATGAATGTCGTCTTGTCATATGCCGAATACTTCTCTGTTCTTTCCATGAGAGTGAAACGCTCAATGGCCAGTTCCCCACAAACGGGAAGATCTTCATAGACCTTGATCAAGGAGTCGATATGATCAATGCGGTCGGTTTCTCCCAGATCCTGCATATCCTGTTCCAGATACAGGGCCGTGAGACAGGCTGCTTCGCGCATGCCTGCCGATTCATAGAAGTTGTGGAGCTGCTGCCAAGCCTTGGCCTCCATGCCGATGACGTGGAGCAGATCATCGTTGAAGAACTTGCTGTCCACTCCCTTGATGACCATGGGCTCGTAACCGCCGCAGGACGTGGCGGCCAGCAGGTCTGGGCGGCTCATCGACTTCTCGAACCACCTCTTGCCAATAGTCTCATGATCATCGCCCATAGAGCTGGAGCTCATGTAGAGATGGCCTAAGATGTTCTGATAGACGGCGGCCAGCACTGGATTGTCTATTGCTGCCGTCTGCTCCTCCGCCTCTAAGCGTGCCACCTCCTGCTGCAAGGAGTCGGGGGCGATGCTGACCTGTGCGTCAGCCTTACTCAGCTGTGCTTTCAGCAGATGGCCGTAGCTTTTGTCTGTGATAGCTTTCGCAATGATTTCCTCAAGAATCTCTATCTTGGTTTTAGGCAGATCTTTGGATTCGGCTTCGCTCACCTTCTTCCATAGCTGTGAATAACTCTGAGCATCTGTTGTCAGTGACACCATGCTCATGATGAGTAAAAGGGCGATGGTCAGTTTCTTCATATTACTCTTCTTTTTTGTTTTGCACACAAAAGTAGCGATTTTCCCTTGTCCCGCAAAATGTATCTGTATTTTATTGATGGTTTGAAAACTTTTATTATCTTTGCAAAAGGTTTTTTAGTAAAATAGAATCATCTCTATGCAGGTAAACATTATTGCCGCCGTGGCGGAGAACCGTGCCATCGGCTATCAGAACAAGTTGCTCTATTGGCTACCGAACGACCTGAAACGTTTTAAGCAGCTCACGACCGGTCATACCATTATCATGGGTAGGAAGACCTTTGAGTCGTTGCCTAAAGGGGCACTGCCCAACCGCCGCAATGTAGTGCTCAGCCGTTCTGTAACGGAGATTCCCAGTTGTGAGGTGTTCCGCTCGTTGGAGGAAGCCTTGGCTCATTGTGCAGATGATGAGGAGGTCTATGTCATCGGCGGCGCCAGCGTCTATGAGCAAGCTATGGAAAAAGCCGACCGACTGTGCCTGACGGAGATTGCTGACACGCCTTCTACTGCCGATGCCTTCTTCCCGTCTTATGAGGGATGGAAACAAATAAAGCGTGAGGTCCATCAGAAGGATGAACGCCACGCTTATGACTATGTCTTTGCTGACTATGTCAGAGGTTAAAGATTCAGTTCGCTGATAGGAAGCTGACGATTGATGACGGCGTTGAAGGCCACGATGGTCTCGCTGCGTGAAAGGCCGAGGGGCTGCAGCTTGTCATGGATGATGTTCAACAGGTGGTGGTTGTTGATGGCGTAGAGCTTGATGAACAGGTCGTAGCCGCCAGTGGTGTAGTGGCATTCCACTACCTCGGGAATCTTCTTCAGCTCCTCCACCACATAGTCGAAAGAGGAGGGATCTTTCAGGTAGAGCCCGATATAGGCACAGGTCTCGTAGCCTATTTTTTCAGGGTCAATGATATACTGTGAGCCTTTCAGCACGCCACAGCTGGTGAGCTTCTGGATGCGTTGGTGGATGGCTGCGCCGCTGACGTTGCAGGCGCGGGCCACCTCAAGGAAGGGAACGCGGGCGTCCTCGGAAATCATCTTGAGGATTTTCTTGTCCAATGAATCTAATTGATGTTGTGCCATTTCTGTAATTTATTCTTGATTATTTGTTTCTTTTTGGGCTCCATAGCAGATGCGAAGGGCACGGGCACGGCGCAGAGCCTGCTTCACCTCAAGGATAGTGCTCATGGGTACCTGACGATCAGCCTTGATGACAACGGTTGCCTGTTCGCGCTCTTCGGGAGGCATCTTCCGACGTTCAGCCTCCATGCGCCCTGGAAGCTGCTGGATGGTGACGGGTGTGCTACCCAACTGCATGGATCCGTTGCGGCTGATGTAGAGGTGGGTGATGGGGTGCTTCTTCGGTGTGTCGGTGAGCTCTGCTGCTTCCGGCACGTTGATGTCGGTGGGCGGAGTTTCCGTACGCATATGGGTGACAATCATGAAGAAGAACAGCACCGTGAAAATCAAATCGGGTAGGGCAGCTGTGTTCAGGGCAGGCACGGTATGCTGGCGTCTCCGGCGTATCTTAATCATCGCAGACCTCCTTTCTCTGCTATGCGTTGGGGGAAGAGTTGACGCACGGCTTCAAGCTGTTCCTGGGAAAGTTCGCTGACAGACTGGCGGTAATGGGATTGTATATATCGACTCCGCGCCTCACGATAGGCACCGACAACCTCATGTTGCAGTTGGAAGTAGGTGCCGTAGAATGCATCGGGTGATGACTCAATGGTGAGCAGGTGGTGTTGCTGTCTTTGAAGAATGAAGTCGACCAACTGTTGTCTGAGTTGCCGCATGTCTGCAGGCTGTCCGTTGACGGTGAGTTGGTTGTCGGCAGTGATGGCAAGTGCCATCAGCTCCTCTTTCTTTACGTCGGTGGTCTTTTCCTGCTCGTTCTTGTCGAAGGGCGGCATCTGGCGCATGATGCCCTTTACCTGATCGAGTGATGACACAACGAGGAAGAAGATGAGCAGCATGAACGAGATGTCGGCAGTGGACGTCGTGTTCAGCACGGGCACTTCGCGTTTCTTATTCCTTCTGAACCTCATGCCTGCAGTTGTTGATGTTGTTCCTGATGCAAGTCTCTCAACTTACCACAGATGATGAGGCCTGCTGCCAGTACCATCAGCACTATGGCACTGATGGTGAACATTCCCGTGAGGCGAAGCCACAGCTTGTCGCTGTAGGTATTGCCGTTGATAAGAAGTGGTGTTGTGTCGGCCAGCAAGAAGGTAAGCAGCAACAGGCATAGTGTGGCAATGGCTACGCCGTAGGAAAGACGCTTGACGGGAATGTTGTTGATGACCTTCCCTTCCTTTCCCCGCTTGCGTAGGGAAGTCCATACCGACCACGCGACGAGCGTGGCTGCTGTCAGCACCAGCAGTTCCATCAGTAGTATTATTATTGTGGCATAGCTCATTCCCAGTGTTCTTTAATTCTTTAATCCTTCATCCTTTTCTCCCTTCGTCCTCTTGTACTTCGTCAGTATGTCCATCAGAGTGATAGCACTGTCTTCCATCTGTATCACAAGATGGTCGATGCGTGAGAGGATGTAGTTATAGAATAGCTGTAGGATGAGGGCCACGATGATGCCGAAGATGGTGGTGATGAGTGCCACCTTCATGCCTGCCGCCACGATAGAGGCATTGAGGTCGCCGGCCATCTGGATGTCGTCGAAGGCCATGACCATGCCGATGACGGTACCGAGGAAGCCTAGTGAGGGAGCCATCGCGATGAAGAGTGTGATCCATGAGCAGCCTTTCTCCAAATTGGAGGCCTGCACGGAACCATAGGCTGAGACCGACCGTTCAATGTCTTCCACTTTCTCGTGGATGCGGAGCAATCCCTGATAGCAGATGGAAGCTACAGGACCACGGGTATTCCTGCATTGGTTGCGGGCGCCATCGATGTCACCGTCAGCAATCTTCTTGTCCAGCTCCGTCAGGAACTGGCGTACGTTTATCTCGCTGAGGCTTAGGTAGATGATGCGCTCGATGCAGAAAGCCAACCCTAATACAAGTGTCAGTGCCACCAGTGACATGAAGCCTACGTTGCCTTCCACAAACTTTGTCTTCAATGCATGATGTAGCATCATGGGACCGAAGTCGCTCTGGTCGGCGGCCAAGGCGGTAGTGCTCATTCCCATGAATAAGAAGATGAGTATGCTGAAGCGTACTGTCTGATATTTCATAAGCTCTGTTGTTATTTCGGCGCAAAAGTAGTCATTATTCTTGAAATGGGCGCAGTATGGCCGTTAATAGTTGTGAAAAAACAAAGCTTCGAGCAACCTCGAAGCTTTGAATCCTGCGGAGAGAACAGGATTCGAACCTGCGAACCGGTTTTGCCGGTTACACGCTTTCCAGGCGTGCCTCTTCAACCACTCGAGCACCTCTCCTTTTTTTTAGCGACTGCAAAATTAGTCTTTTTCTAGCAAACAACCAAGGGACACCTTGTTTATTTAGGATTCTTTAATACAATAGTGTTAATGTGTACAGATAAATTACCGCAGCAGGAATCGCCATGAGCGATGAGTCGAAGCGGTCGAGCATGCCACCGTGACCTGGCAGGATGCTTCCGCTGTCCTTGATGCCTAGGGTGCGCTTGAACAGACTCTCAACCAAATCTCCCCAAGTGCCGAAGAAAACGACAACCAGTCCTAATCCCATCCATTCTGCCAGGGAGAGACGGGCTGTCAGAGGAGAGCAGTTGGAAAGTGAGATGATGGCTGCGGCAGCCAAGACAAGGATAGCTCCACCGATGCTACCCTCCCAAGACTTGGCTGGGGAGATGCGGGGGAAAAGCTTATGGCGTCCGAACAGCGAGCCTGTACAATAGGCTCCAGTGTCGTTGGTCCAAAGGAAGATGAAGATGCTCATGGGGAGTAGCCAGTTATAGACAACCTCTCCTGATACGGGATTGTGCTGGAACCCCAACACATTGATGCATGAGAAGGGCAGTGCTACATACATCTGTCCGAGCGTCGTATAGGCCCAGTCGTGGATAGCGTTCTTGTTGCCTGTGTAGAGTTCGCTGATGAACAGATAGATGATGGTGAGCAGATAAGGAATGAAGGCTGCGGAAGGAACAATGTCTGCACAGAATCCGGCAAAGGCCAGAAACAGGTATACACCTGCTGCCGTGGAGATGAAACGATTGACAGTGACATCGGCCACCTCGTTGACCAATCCCGTGTATTCCCAGAGGGTGAGCCCCGTAATCAGGGCAAATAACAGAATCATGGCATCGCCACGCAGACAGATGCCGCTGACCATGACTGCAACAAACAGCACTCCTGTGATAGAGCGTGTAATGAGGTTTTGCATCTTTTCACTCATAGCGTATCTCCTTTACTTTCTGACTCCTTTACTTCCTGTCTTCCTGACTCCTTGACTTCTCATATTCCTCCTGCGCCTTCCTTACCTCTTCAGGCATATCCTCAAGGGCGGGAGTCTCCGTGTTCTCAATCTGTGCCTGGGCCTCGTTCTCATTGATAATTTCCTGAGTCCTACTGATCCACGGTCGCGGACCGAAAATCTTCTCCACATCCTCGGCAAAGATAACCTCGCGCGAGATGAGCAGCTCGGCCAGTTCGTTGTGGCCATCCTTGTGCTCAGTGAGAATGTCCTTGGCGCGCGCATACTGCTCGTTGATCATCTTCAACACTTCATCGTCAATGGTCTTCGCCGTGGTTTCTGAGTAGGGACGCTGGAACTGGTAGTCCTGATTATTATAATAGCATACGTTGGGCAGTTTGTCGCTCATACCGGCATAAGCTATCATGCCAAAGGCGCTCTTCGTAGCCCGCTCCAAGTCGTTCATGGCTCCTGTAGAGATATGACCGATGAACAATTCCTCTGCAGCACGTCCGCCAAGCAGTGAACACATTTCGTCGAGCATCTGTTCCTTGGTGGTAATCTGGCGTTCTTCGGGCAAATACCAAGCTGCGCCCAGTGCTTGACCGCGTGGGACAATGCTCACCTTCACCAGCGGGTTGGCAAACTCGCAGAACCAAGAGATGGTGGCATGACCGGCTTCGTGGATGGCGATGGCGCGCTTTTCCGCAGCAGTCATCACCTTGGTTTTTTTCTCCAGGCCGCCGATGATGCGGTCAACGGCATCCAGAAAGTCTTGTTTGCCAACGATGGATGCGTTGTGACGGGCTGCGATAAGTGCAGCCTCATTGCATACGTTGGCGATGTCTGCACCGGAGAATCCGGGAGTCTGGCGCGCCAGGAAGTCGATGTCCACACTCTCGTCCACCTTGATGGGTTTCAGGTGAACCTCGAAAATCTCCTTACGCTCCGTAAGGTCGGGCAAATCAACATGTATCTCCCTGTCGAAACGTCCTGCGCGCAGCAGGGCAGAGTCGAGCATATCTACACGGTTGGTGGCGGCCAGAACGATGACACCGCTGTTGGTGCCGAAGCCGTCCATCTCTGTCAGCAGAGCGTTTAGTGTATTCTCGCGTTCGTCATTGCCGCCCATGGCGGGATTCTTCGAGCGGGCACGTCCTACAGCATCAATTTCATCAATGAAAATAATGCAGGGGGCCTTCTGCTTGGCTTGATGGAAGACGTCGCGCACACGGCTGGCACCTACGCCAACGAACATCTCTACGAAGTCGGAACCCGACATCGAAAAGAAAGGTACGCCGGCTTCTCCTGCCACGGCTTTTGCCAGCAAGGTCTTACCCGTTCCCGGAGGGCCTACCAGCAATGCTCCCTTGGGAATCTTTCCGCCTAGGTCTGTATATTTCGCGGGGTTCTTTAGGAATTCTACAATCTCCTGCACCTCCTGCTTGGCACCTGCTTGTCCGGCAACGTCCTTGAAGGTGATGCCCATCTCGTTGACTTTCTCGTAGAGCTTCGCCTTCGACTTGCCTACGTTGAATATGCCGGCACCGCCTATTCCTCCGCCCATACGGCTAAAGAGCATGTACATGATGAAGAAGAAGAATAGTAGCGGACCGAAATTCAAAATGATGTCCCAAAAGCCGTTGCTTTTTCTCGACTCATAGCTGAAATCAGCAATCTTGCCTTTCTGCTGTACCTCTGTGAGGTATTTCTCCAACTCGTCAATGCTGCCGTAATCCACTTTAACATACGGGTCCTTGCCTGTCTGCTCGGCACTCATATTGAAAACATCGCGTATGCGCTCCGCGCGCACATACATGCGAAGGTTCCCTTCGGTCTTGTTGACTACCACTTTCTTGGCATAGTCCTTTTCAACATAGTCCTTGAACTTCATATAGCTCGCCTCCTTTGTGGAACCGGCACCGGCAGCGCTGGCAATGCCATCGCCACCGCCCGTGTAGAAGAGGATGAGCAGCGAGACGATGATGAGCATATAGAGCCAGCCCATGTTGAACTTAGGCATCTTAGGCTGGTTGTCGTTATTTTCTTGCATGTTGTTGCGTCTGTTGTTGTCCATCTTGAAAAACGTTGTTTGTTTCCTTCGTCAGTGTCTTACCGCTTATTCTTCATCAGGAACAAGCGTCAGCGGCGCGTCTTCCCAAAGGTTCTCAAGATTATAAAAACTGCGGGCTTCCGGCATGAAGATGTGTACCATCACATCGCTATAGTCCATAGCCACCCATAGCGATTGTTCACGTCCGATGATGTGAGCGGGCTTCTCATGAACATCGATGCGTGCTGTTTCCTCTACGGAGTCGGCAATGGCATTCACCTGCGTGGGAGAGTTACCCTGGCAGATAACGAAATATTGTGCGATGGCACCGTCCATCTTTCTCATGTCAACAATGGCTATCTGCTGTCCTTTCTTCTCTTGGATTCCTTTGACAATGGCTTTTACTAATTGTTCTGTTTGATTCATGTTTTGTTATTTTGCTCCGCAAAGGTACAGCGATTTCTTTGAATAAGAGAAGAAAATCGCCTTATTTTGATGTTTTTTCTCTTTTTTTACGAAAAAAGTTGTAGAAATCCTTGTTAGTTCAAAAAAAAGCAGTACCTTTGCATCCGCAAATCAAAAGAAACTGATTTTGCGCAAATTGGGGTATGGTGTAATGGTAACACTGCAGATTCTGGTCCTGCCTTTCCTGGTTCGAGTCCGGGTACCCCAACAGAGTAATCGCTGAGACATGATGTTGTCTCGGCGATTTTCTTTGTTTCGTTAATTTTGTCCTATTCCTGGATAAAATAATGATATAGGTGATGAAAAAGAAATCCGAACTTTGCATTTGAGTCGGAAAACAAACTATAAAAATACAAGATGGTAAGGAAATTGATAACCCTGCTGTTGATGCTAGTGACAGTGACAGCGAGTGCTCAGCAATCTGACGTGGCTGTTGAGACAGGATCGTTTGAAAATTCGTGGGAGTCACTCAGTGCATGGGAATGCCCCGAATGGTTCAAGGACGCCAAGTTCGGTATCTGGGCACACTGGGGCCCGCAGTGCCAGGCCGAGGATGGCGACTGGTACGCCCGCTTCATGTATTACGAAGGTAGCGGGCAGTACAACTATCATGTAAGTCATTTCGGCAATCCTTCTACGTTTGGACTGAAGGATCTCTGTAACGCATGGAAGGCTGACCAGTGGAACCCGCAGGAACTGGTAAGTCTCTACAAGAGTGTGGGTGCCCGCTATTTCATGGCACTGGGCAACCACCATGACAACTTTGACTTATGGGACTCTCCCTACCAGGAGTGGAACTCGGTAAACGTGGGACCGAAGAAAGACCTTGTCAAGGGATGGAGCGAAGCCTGCAAGGCCGAGGGGCTGCCCCTTGGCGTGAGCATTCATGCCTCGCATGCGTGGACTTGGCTGGAACCGTCACAGAAATATGACGGCAACCTGACAAAGGCCGATGGTGCCGGCAAGTGGTGGGAAGGTCTCGACCCACAGGAACTCTATGCACAGAACCACACCCACTCGTCAGGTTGGGAGAGCAGTGGCACCATCCACAGCCAGTGGGACTGGGGCAATGGGGCCAGCCAGCCTTCACAGGCATACAAGCAGAAGTTCCAGAACCGTGTGCTGGAGCTTATCAACGACTACAATCCCGACATGATCTACTTTGACGACACAGCCATGCCTTTCTATGGCTGCGACGACCAGGTGGGTAAGAATATCCTGCAGCACTATTATAATCACAGCGCATCCCAGCATGACGGTACGCCGGAGGTGGTGGTGACGGGCAAGCAGCTCACAACGGAGCAGAAAGGCTATATGATGTGGGACGTGGAGCGCGGCATACCCGACCGTCCGCAGGAAGCCTATTGGCAGACCTGTACCTGTATCGGTGACTGGCACTATAATCAGGCTACCTACAATAATAACAGGTACAAGAGCGGTGCCACTGTCGTCCGCATGCTCATTGATGTGGTTTCCAAGAACGGCAACCTGCTGCTGAGCATCCCCGTGAAGGGAAACGGCACCATCGATGACAAGGAGCGCAAAGTGCTGGTCGACATCAAGGCATGGATGGACATCAACAGCGAGAGCATCTACGGCACCCGTATGTGGAAGAGTTTCGGAGAAGGTCCCTTGGCGGAGGCAGCTAACCCGATGAACGCCCAGGGCTTCAACGAAGGACAGGCCTACTCGGCACAGGATGTGCGCTATGTGGAAAAGGATGGCGTTGTCTATGCCACCATCATGGCGTGGCCAACTGCCGGTGACTTTACCTTCAAGGCTTTCTGCACGTCCGAGGCTTCCTATTGCGGAAGTGTGGAGAAAGTGGAACTGTTGGGCTACACAGAAGACATCAAGTTTACACAGGACCTCAAGGGACTGAATATCATCATCCCTGCCGTGAAAACTAATGCCATCGCTCCAGTGTTTAAGATTACCTTCAAGGCGGAGTAGCAAACTCTTTATAAAATAAATAAAAGCTAATTATCTGATTCCTCAGATAGTTAGCTTCATTTTTGTCGGGATTACTGGACTCGAACCAGCGACCTCGCGCCCCCCAGACGTGTGCGCTACCAACTGCGCTAAATCCCGATTGCTTATCTTTGTAAGCGGGTGCAAAGGTATATATTTTTGTCCATAAAACAATCACTATATTTCATAAATCTTTTTAATTTAACTTATTTTTAATCTTCAGGCAATGGTTTGTGCCCACTATTTTGTACTTTTGTGCGGAAAAGACTAAAATAACAATTATTTCTTGCATATGAAGAAAAAAACATATTGGCGTTATGCGATTTCAGGAGTCATGGCTTTAGTTATGCTGTCAGGCTGTGGAGGAGACGATGGTCTCAAGGATGAAACTCCTGTTGTAGTAGAAATCAATAATGATGATGATGACAATACTACGGCGACTATTGATGAGAGCTATACCTATCGTCTGCCTGTCATCTTCCATGTGCTCTATAAGGATAGTAACGATCCCAAGCAGTATGTGAGTGCAGTCAGATTAAGGGAAATCTTGAACAATGTCAACGACCTCTATCAAGGTGGCGTTTATGGTCAGAGTCAGAATATCAATGTGAAGTTTGTACTGGCTTCCACCGACGAGCAGGGTAGGGCTCTGTCCACGCCTGGCGTTGACTATGTGGCATGGCCTTACTCCTATCCCATTAATCCTTATGATTTCATGAACGATAATACGGGTACGTTTGTCAATTACATATGGGAACCTTCGGAATTCATCAATGTGATGATCTTTAACTTCTCTGATGCAAGCAGTGATGAGTCTACAACCTTGGGTATCAGCCACATGCCTTATTCCGTCTCGGGTTACCACCAGTTGGATGGCCTGGAGACAACTGAATATGCCGCGCTGACCAAGCACAACCTGAAATTCCCCTATTGTTCCAGTATCAACAGCCTGTATATAGACACGGAATCCAGCCGTTACACTCAGGAGGACAAGGGCGCTGGTGGCTTTGAGTACAGTTCTGCCGACGTGAATGTTACCGTGGCGCACGAACTAGGACATTATCTCGGACTCCATCATATGTTTACTGAACGTGATGGAAATACTGTTGACGAATGCTTTGAGTCGGACTACTGTGAGGATACGCCAAGCTATAACAGGGTGGAGTACCTCGCTTTCTTGGATAACTACATTGAGCTTCACGATTTGACCGGCCAACCCTTACGGCTTGTTGACCTCGTGAAGCGTACTCCCTGTGAGGGAGAGAACTTCAATTCAGCCAATATCATGGATTATATGGTGGGCTTGGGCTACAAGCTGTCGGAAGACCAGAAGGCACGCATTCGCCACGTCCTCTACTACAGTCCGCTGATGCCTGGTCCGCGCAAGCCCGTCACATCACGGAGTCGCACGTTGTCGGACATGGCTCCCGATACTCCTTTAGACCTGCCTGTTCGTCTGGCCATCTGCCGTCAGAGCAGGCTCATCCATTCTCTTCGCTAATATATAGATATGAAACGATATACAATCTCCGGAAATAGACTTACAGATACGACCATTCAACTCCCTGCTTCCAAAAGCATCTCCAATCGTGCCTTGATCATCCGTGCATTGGCTGGCGGCGGTCCTCTTCCTGATAACCTCTCAGACTGTGATGACACGACAGCACTTGTCAGTGCGCTCAAAGGCAAGACAGACATAGTGGATATCGGTGCGGCCGGTACAGCCATGCGCTTTCTGACAGCATATATGGCAGCCACGCCTGACAACGACCGTCCTGTGGTGATAACAGGTACGAAGCGCATGCACCATCGCCCCATCGGGATATTGGTGGATGCCCTGCGCCAGCTGGGTGCTTCCATAGAATATGTGGGGGAGGAAGGCTTCCCGCCTGTGCGTGTTATAGGAAACCAATTGCAAGGCGGTCATCTGGATATTCCGGGGAATGTAAGTTCCCAGTTTATTTCCGCCTTGCTGATGATCGGTCCTGTGTTAACCAATGGATTAGAGTTGCGGATGACCGGTGATATCGTTTCGCGTCCTTATATAGACCTTACGTTATGGACTATGCGCGAATATGGTGCGGAGGCCGATTGGTCGGCGGGTGATACTGTTACCGTGAAGCCGCGCCCCTACAAGTCTCGCCCTTATTTGATTGAGAATGACTGGAGTGCCGCATCGTATTGGTATGAGCTGATGGCCCTGAATCCAGATAAGAACACACAAATCAGGTTGGCAGGTCTTGCTGACGGTTCACGCCAGGGTGATTCTGTCGTGCGCTATGTGTTCTCTCTCTTAGGCGTGAAAACCACCTTTGAAAAAAAAGCTCATGGTGTGCCCACCACTGTCATCTTGGAGCGGAACAGCATGAAGACACCCCGCCTGGATTATGATTTCACCAACTCGCCCGACTTGGCACAGACCTTTGTTGTGACCTGTTGCGCCATGAATGTTCCATTCCATTTCAAAGGTCTGCACAGCTTGCGAATTAAAGAAACCGACCGTCTGGAAGCTTTGAGGACAGAGCTTCAGAAGTTAGGCTATGACGTGCAGATTACCGATGATGACCAACTGATATGGAACGGGGATCGCAAAGAGTCTGTGTCAGCTATAATCGATACCTATGAAGATCATCGCATGGCGATGGCTTTTGCCCCGTTGGCCCTCTGTCGTGATAACATTGTTATCAATAATCCGCAAGTCGTGTCGAAGTCCTATCCGCTCTTTTGGAAGGATATGGAGAAGGCTGGATTCTCAATAGAACAGTCTTTAACAGTCGAATGAGATGGTTTGGCTGTTGATATCCCTTCTTGTACTTGGCTTGCTGGCAGCATTCCTTGGTTGGTATTCTGCTCATAAGGATGAAGAACAGCCTGTGGTGACGGCAGCAACCTGTGCCACCTGCAATGGTAATAATGACCGCTGTGAACAGGATTGCATGATGGAGGCGGCCACCAAGCCGATAGAATATTTCGATGACGAGGAGTTGGATCAATTCAAGGGACGCTCTTCTGACAGCTATTCTGAGGAAGAGGTAGAACTGTTTGATTATGTGTTGAATACCATGCAGCAGCCCGACCTCGCTCCGTGGTGTCGCAGTCTTACGTTGAGAGGCATTGAACTGCCTGACCAGTTGAAGGATGAGATTGTGAGTATGTTGGAGTAATGAGAAAAAAAGAGGAATGCAGGCAATAAGCGTTCCCTTTTTGAGTTTATAATATGTATGCGCATGCGTAAAACAAAATTCCTCACCCCATGGCTTCTGTCAGTACTGTTAATGCTGGCAGCAGCTTGTTCTACGCAGAAAAATACACCTAAAACGCGCTTCTGGCATTCCTTTAATGCCAAGTATAACACCTATTACAATGGTACGTTGGCCTATATTGACGGTTCTTTGGAGAAGGAGAATGGCAATAAGGATAACTACACGGAAATGATACCTCTCTATACCGTTGGCAACAAGAACAGTCGTCAGTTAGGAAAGGGAAACTTTGACCGTGCAATTGAGAAATGTCAGAAAGCCATCAAACTCCATAGTATCAAGAAACGCCCTGAGTGGAATAAGAGCCGTCGGAAAACGGAGAAGGACATTGAATGGCTCAGTCGAAAGGAGTATAATCCTTTCCTATGGAAGGCATGGTTACTGATGGGTCGTTCGCAATTCTATCAGGGCTCTTTCGATGAGGCCGCCGCTACGTTCAACTATATGGGTCGTCTTTATCAGACACAGCCTGCCATCTATGGTCGTGCCCGTGCATGGCTTGCCAAGTGCTATGTAGAACAGGAATGGCTCTATGATGCAGAGGATGTTATCCGTAATATGAAGCGTGACTCCATCCACTGGCGGGCCCAGAAGGAGTGGGACTATACACTGGCAGACTATTATATCCATACCGGTGACTATGCACAGGCCATTCCCTATCTGCGGAAAGTTATCAAGCATGAGATGCGCCGTAAGCAGAAGGCACGCGAATGGTTCCTTATGGGACAGTTGCAGACTGCTGTCGGCAACCGTCAGGAGGCTTACAAGGCTTATCGCAGAGTGACAAGGCTGAACCCGCCCTATGAACTGGACTTCAATGCGCGCATCGCCATGACGGAAGTGATGGCTGCCGGACAGTGGAAGAAGATGATTGGACGCCTGAAGCGTATGGCGAAGTCCGACAACAACAAGGACTATCTCGATCAGGTTTATTATGCCATTGGTAACATCTATCTGGCACAGGGAGATACCGCCAGTGCCATCGGTGCCTATGAGAAGGGAAATGTCAAGGCTACGCGTAGCGGTATTGAGAAAGGCGTGCTTCTCTTGAAGCTTGGAGACCTTTATTGGCAAATGGAGAAGTTCAGTGATGCCCAACGCTGCTATGGTGAAGCCATCGGCCTTTTGGACAAGGAACGCAAGGATTATGAGGAACTTTCCCGCCGCTCGAAGATTCTTGATGAGCTGGCCCCCCATACCGATGTCGTTCATCTGCAGGACTCCCTGCAGGCACTGGCCAAGATGGACGAGAAAGACCGCAATGCCGCTATCGACCGCGTCATCGAGGCGTTGAAGAAGAAGGAAAAGGAGGAACGCAACAAACTGGCCGAAGAACAAGCTCAGAAGACTTTGCAGCGTAACAATGCCGTGGGAGACCGTAATTCCAACAACCTGGCACAGAAGAATGCCAACAATACCGGCGGCATGAGCAACGGCAAGTGGTATTTCTACAACCCGATGGCGGTGCAGCAGGGAAAGCAGGCTTTTGAGCGCCAGTGGGGAAGGCGTGAAAATGTGGACAACTGGCGTCGCGCCAATCAGACGGTGGTGGCAGGATTGGGAATGGAGCAGGAAAATCTCACGGAAGAGCAGCGCGATTCCATCGCTCTGGAAGAAGCCCGCCGCGATTCTCTGGAACAACAGAAGACAGACAGTGCGCAGTTCGACCCCCATAGGCGTGAGTACTATCTTGCACAGATTCCTTTTGAAGAGGATCAGCTTGCAGCGAGCAATATGCTCTTGAGCGAGGGACTCTATAACTCCGGCGTCATCTTCAAGGATAAGCTTGATAATCTGCCGTTGGGAGAAAAGGCGCTGCGTCGTCTGTCCGACAACTTCCCTGATTTTGAGAACATGGATCAGGTGTACTACCATCTCTATCTGCTCTATGCGAGGAAAGGAGATTTTACCACAGCCGACACTTATGTAGAGCAATTGAAGGAGAATTTCCCGGAAAGTCAGTGGACACTGATTCTTACCGATCCATATTTCGTAGAGAATGCAAAGTTCGGCGTGCATGTTGAAGACTCGCTTTATGGTGCCACATATAATGCTTTCAAAGCCGATCGTTTCGAAGAAATCAAGGCCAATGCCCAAATATCGGAAAGCCGCTTCCCCTTAGGTGCCAACAGAGATAAGTTTATCTTTATCGGTGGTTTGGGCAAGTTGAACGATGGCGATGGCGACGGATGTCTGGAGGATATGAACGCGCTCGTCAGCAAATATCCGCAAAGCAAGCTGGCAGAGATGGCGGGTATGATTATCAATGGTGTAAAGGCTGGTCGCCAACTCCATGGTGGCAAGTTCGACTTGGGTGATGTGTGGAGCCGTCGCAGTGTGGTTCTGAATGACAGCGACTCCATTGCCAACCGTCAGTTCTCACCCGACCGCAACGCTAACTTCCTTTTCATGGTTGTCTATAAGCCAGACTCCGTTAATGAGCACCAGTTGCTCTATGAGCTCGCACGCTATAACTTCACCAGCTATATGGTGCGTAACTTCGACATTGTGCTCGAGGAGAACGAGGGCCTGCACTCTATGCAGGTAACTGGCTTCCGCAACTATGACGAGGCTCTGCAATATGCCCGACAGCTGTATCAGCAAGAGAATATCGTACGCCGATTGGGCAACAGCCGCACCATTGTCATCAGTGAGCCGAACCTGCCGCTGCTGGGCAAGCAGTTGAGCTACGATGACTACGACGCTTTCTATAAGGAGAACTTCGCACCGCTGACCATTAGTCCGTTGCCGTTGCTCAGTGAACCAGCTGATTTCAAGTATGACCCAGAGGACGAGGTTCCGACAGAGAAACATTCAGATATGGGGCCTGCTGACGATGGTGAGAACGTCATCCCCATCGAGGAAACAGAGACTATTGTTCCTATGGAGGAAACCGAAACGATTGTTCCCATAGAAGAGAATGAAACAGTCCTCCCTGTGGAAGAAACGGAAACCATTGTACCTGTGGAGGAAACCGAGACCGTTGTTCCCATAGAAGAGAATGAGACCGTCATCCCTGTGGAGGAAGTGGGAACCGTTGTGCCTGTAGAGGAAACCGGAACAATCATCCCCGTTGAGGAAGAAACGAAGGAGACGATAGAGGAGGAGGGTTCGCTGATTATCCCGGATGAGGAGGAAGAGACTGCTGATGATGAGGACGAAATATACTTCGAGGAAGACGAAAGGGAACAGCCCGCCAATAATACAAAGCAGCCAATCAAGCAAGACAGCTACGACTTGGAAGATGAGTATTATGAATTAGATGGTTTTTAGTTCTCTTCACATGCTTAAAAACACTATGTTATGACAAACGGATTATTATTGTGGGTTGACGATGAGATAGAGTTGTTGAAGGCTCATATTATCTTTTTGGAGAAAAAAGGCTATGAGGTCATCACGGTCACCAATGGCACGGATGCGATAGAACAATGCGGCAAGCATACGTTCGACCTGATTCTGTTGGATGAGATGATGCCGGGTCTGACAGGTTTGGAGACCCTGCAGAGAATCAAGGAGATTTCTCCTAATACCCCCGTTGTCATGTGCACGAAAAGTGAAGAGGAGAATATCATGGATCAGGCTATCGGTTCCAAGATTGCCGACTACCTCATCAAACCCGTCAATCCTAGTCAGATTCTGCTGACGTTGAAAAAGAATATTCATCGCAAGGAGATTGTCACGGAAGTGACACAGAGCGGCTACCAGCAGAACTTCATGAATATCTCCATGCAGATACAAGACTGCAAGACCTTCGATGACTGGAAGCAGGTCTATCGTCGGCTGGTTCATTGGGAATTGGAACTGAGCAGTGCCGACAGCAATATGACGGAGATTCTCTCTGCTCAGAAAGAAGAGGCCAACACGGGTTTTGCAAAGTTCGTCAAGCAAAACTATCTGACGTGGATAGAGGAACGGCAGGAGATGAAGGAAAGGAAGGAGTCGTTCATCATGTCGCCTGACATTTTTAAATCCCGCATCTTCCCGCTGCTCAATCAGGGTGAGAAAGTCTTCCTGATTGTCATTGATAATTTCCGATATGATCAGTGGCGGATGATTGCTCCGGAGTTTGGCGACCTCTATGATATTGATGAAGACTTGTATATGAGCATATTGCCTACTGCTACACAGTATGCGCGCAATGCCATCTTCAGCGGCCTCATGCCCAATAAGATTGCAGAAATGTTTCCGGAGCTGTGGGTGGACGAAGACGAGGAGGAAGGAAAGAACCTGAACGAAGGGCCGCTTGTGGGAACGCAGATAGAGCGCTTCCGCCGTCATGACACCTATTCTTATAATAAGATTAACGATTCATCGGGTGCCGAGCGTTTTCTCCAGCAGTTGAAAAAGTTGAAGGGCAATGACCTCAATGTTGTGGTATTCAATTTCATTGACATGTTGTCGCATGCACGCACGGAGTCGAAGATGGTGCGTGAGCTGGCCAACAATGAGAGTGCCTATCGCAGCATCACGCTCTCATGGTTCCGACACTCAAGCATGGCAGAGGTCATCCGCCAGCTTGCCCAGACCGACTATAAGGTTATCATCACCACCGATCATGGTTCTATCCGTGCCTCGAAACCGGTGAAGATCATCGGCGACCGCAATACCAATACCAACCTGCGTTATAAGTTGGGCAAGAATCTGAACTATAACCCCAAAGAGGTGTTTGTCATCAAGGAGCCGCAGAAGGCATTGTTACCAGCCCCGAACCTCTCTACCAGTTATGTCTTTGCTATGGGCGACTCGTTCTTCGCCTATCCCAATAACTACAATTATTATGTTTCCTACTACAAGGATACATTCCAGCATGGTGGAATCTCTATGGAAGAAATGATTATTCCACTCATCACGCTGACACCGAGAAAGAGGGGGTAAACCTTAAAGTTAAAAGGTAAAATAGTAAGAAATAAAAAAGGGAAAGAAAAAAGAAGAACATCAACCATGGAAATAAGAATCAATAATATAGCGAATATCCGTGAGGCTGCACAGGAGTTTGTGAAGAACATGGGCGACCGGAAAGTGTTTGCCTTCTACGGAAAGATGGGAGCGGGGAAGACCACCTTTATCAAGGCTGTTTGTGAAGAACTTGGCGTGACAGATGTCATTACCAGTCCCACCTTTGCCATTGTCAATGAATACACGGGTGGCAACACTACCATCTACCATTTTGACTTCTATCGCATCAAACGCCTGGAAGAAGTCTATGACATGGGCTATGAGGATTATTTCTACAGCGGTGCCCTCTGTTTTATGGAGTGGCCTGAACTCATTGAGGAATTGCTCCCAGAGGATGCCGTCCGTGTTGACATCAGCGAGCAGGCCGATGGCACGCGCTTGATTTCCATCTGCTAAAAGTTCCAGCGCAGACCCGTTTGTATGGAGAGTTGTAAAGGCTTTTCTTTGAAAGTGTTTTCTATGTCACTTCCGTTGTTAAAGTAATAACGGCCTCCTGTTTCCATATAGATGCCCAGCTGAGGTAACATGTTGAACTGTGCACCTGCGGAAGCTCCTGTTGAGAACTGTGGGCGGTCTTTTTTCAAGTATTGATGAACTCCTCCTGTCTTCCAGTCTGCCTTTATGTTGAATAGCATTTCGCCATTGACTGCAAGATATAAGTTCGCCCAACGATTTTTCCACAATAAGAAGTTTACGCTTGCCGGCATGCCTATATAGTGCAGTGTCTGGTGTTTCTGTATGATGTCGGATGCCATCGCATTGGTGAAAACAGAACGCAGGCGACTATAAACAACACCTGTGGATAACTGCCAGCGTTCTCTCCAGTTATAGCCGACTGTCAGTCCGAAGGATATGGGTTGGTAGTGCTTTTTGCGTTCATAATAGTTAAGCAGATAGATGGTAGGGGCTCGCCTGGCATTTCCCTGTTGAGGATAGGTGAAGTCATAGTTGCGCGCCAGGTTTTCACTCATCCTTACATTTTGCATATTTTCAGCCGATGCCAAGAGATTAGAGGCATAGAGGTGTACGGAAAGACCGCGTTGCTTTTTTCCGGACTTGGTAGACAATGACTCTTTTTCGTCCATGAGTGGAAGGATGTCTGTGGAGGCCGTCATCTTACCCTGCTTTCTTGATGAAGGAGAGATGACCTGCTCTGTGACAGCTTGTTCTTCTTTCTCTTCTTGAGGAGTGGGCTCTTCAATGATATTAATCGAATCTGTCTGTATTTTTTCCCTTTTTTCAATCTTGACTTTCTTTGACAATGGGACATGAACCTTTTGTAATGGTTCTGATGAGGCAGACTCTTCGACGGACTTTTCCTTTAAATCATGACGGACAATGTTTTTGGTGGCGATGATAACCGGTGAGTCTTTTCCTGAAGAAAGATACCAGTAGTAGCCTGTGGCTCCTGACAACAAAAGGAATGCCAACACAGCGGCTACTGCTTTCCATCGTTGCCACAATGAAACTATGCGCCCCTCCTTTTTGGGAAGCTTCTCTGAAATGTCTTCCCATAAATCGTCGGGGACGGCCATCTGGTAGTCTTCCAGTTTATGGCGAAGCACATTTGTCCAGTCGGCTTCGTGCCTTTCAGGATGTTTGTTGTCCAACGATTTATCCTTCATCATCGTTTTTCTTTAAATAATTCATAATCATTGCTGCCAACATCTTTTTGGCTCTGAAGAAGCGTGAACAGCTACTGTTTTCCTTAATGCCTAGTTGACGGGCTATCTCTTGATGCGAAAAGCCCTCAAAGACATGGAGATTGAGCACGAATCTGTATGTCATTGGGAGCTTTGCAATCATTTCTGTCAGTAGTTCCGGACTAATCTTGTCAATAATGGAAGACTCTGTTTCTTCATAGGTCTTATCGGACAGGATGTCAACGGGGTATTCAGCTTTCAGCTCTTTCTTGTTCAGATAGGAAATGGCTGTGTTGGCAACCACTCTTCTAATCCATGCATGGAGTGAACCTTCACCTTGATAGTGGAAGTGCCCGATGGTCGTGAAAATTTTGATGAAGCTGTCTTGCACGACATCGCGCACAGCCTCTTTGTCTGGGATATAACGGGAGCAGACAGCCATCGCATAGCCTGCAAAGCAGTCATATAGTTGACGCATTGCCGCCCGATTACCCTCTTGCACTTTCTGCAGCAGGTCTTTTTCGTTATCCCACGAACCACGTTCCACTTATGGCTGTTTCTTTAGTCTACGGTTCTTGTTGAGGTGTAGGTGAGTGTTTCCTCAGGATCGAAGACTTTCTGTAGTACTCCGTCTATCCGTATCTCTGTGAGACGCAATAGAATGTTCAGGGATTTCCCTCCCTGATTTTTCACCATTGTGGAGTTGTTTGGTGATGTGGTAACGACAATCTCATGCTCCTCTCCTCCATATTCGGCAAAGAGCCTGAAGTTCTTTTGTGGAATGCGGAAATAGGTAGAGTTGTCCGAGAAGCCAGTTTGCTCTATGGGTAGAGTGTAGTCGGCGTGCCAGATAGTACTAATGAGTTCCGCGCGCAGTTCTCCTTCCTGAACTAAAGGTTTTATGTACTCTAACAGTGGGGTGTGTCCTAAACGTAGTGCTGTGTCACAGTCCCACACATAGGCGTGGTCTATCACTTGCTCTCCAATGCTCCATGTGCCATAGTATCCTGTGGCATTCCCATCATAGGGTACATAGTCTATGCCGATGATAGAATCTCCACTGTCCGAGGAGCAGCTGGTCATGATGGCGCAAAAAGCTACCAAACCTGTCATTAAATAAGCTTTCATCTGTTTCATACTGTTCATTTGTTTATTCTTTTCTGACTATTATAACTGCAAAATTAAAAAATCTTGCACAAAATCGTGCAAGATTTTTCGATTTCCGAGTTATATTAACAAAAAACAAATTTATTATGCGAATATCTAAGTTTATTTTAAGGTCCATTTTCCTTATTATATTTATAGGGACTCCAAAGACTTCGTTGGCCCAAGGTGAGCTTTTCCCTACGGTTTTAGAGCCTCAACCGATAGGAGAAAGCTTTATGGAATGTTTTCTTTTCTTCCAATCAACCCCACCGAAGCAAAAATCAGAGGTTAGTATTGGCATAGGGGGCTTCCCTCTTTATATTGACGATACCGCAGAAGAGGACAAAATTTCCGCTTACACCCCATTGGATGTCTACAGGAATCGAAAAATCATCTATGACGGCCGTCATGTGTTTCCAGCCTTTGATATGTCTTACTATCGTCATATTGTAACTTATAACTCCCTAAATCTCTATGTAGGTGGGAGTCTGGCAGAGGGATATTCTAAGGAGAGAATGCACGAGGTGGGAACAAACAGATTATCCCGCACCTACAGTAAACGTCATCTGGATGCTCTCTTAGGCATCAAAATAGGTTTACATACAGAGTATGTCGGCTTCTACTGTGGTGCAGTTGGCGGTCCTGAACTCGTGCTTCATAATGATTTCTACGGAAAGAAGGATGTTAAAGTCACGGGAGCCGTACATGTAACCATCCTCGGAATGTCGGTCGGAAAGCGTGTTTTCTGCTATGGTGAACTCGGAGTAGGTTGTTTGGGTGTTCTTCGGGGAGGTTTAGGCTACAGATTCTAATCATTTTAAACATACGATTCACATGAGACATATTAGCAATTTTATCAAATCATTTCTCTTCTCTTCTATTATCATCCTGATGCCGCTAACTCTTTTGAGCTGCGATTGGGATTGGGAGGAATATTGGGAAGAATCGGAAAATGTCAACACTTCAGCCGGCCACATCGTCTATTATTATACGGAAGATGTTTTAATTAAATACACGGACTTGTTCTTTTTTATTCGACAACTTCAGTCTAAACTCCAGCAAAACTCCGAACTTGCAGAGGAACCTCTCTTCTTCCTGCCGGATGGAACCGTCTATGTTGAGGAGAATGAAGAAGGAAAAGTGATTTTTCGCTATGCCGTTAACGGTGGTGACAATCGTCCGCAGTATGATCTTGATGTCAATATTTTGGACGAATCCATGCAGACGTGGTTGGTGGAAGCGCGGTCACGCGACAGGAGCGAAATGGCTCAGTATTCCATGTACATCGCTATGAACGGCGACAGATGGACAATAAGTGACTGTTCGTCCAAGCCCTATCCTGATACGGCGAGTGCTGCCGATGTGGACTATCGGTATTCATTCTTGTGTAATATTACTACTATGAATCTTCGCTGGATGAATATTGAACCCGGAAGACAGGTCTTTGAATTAAAAGTAGCAGGCACCTTGGAGAGTTTGGCAAAGCCGGCACTCACAATAGACTACAACACAAAGCGCCCCATCATTGTTGTTGACAACATATACAATTATGCAAAGAGAGTTCCTAAGGGGCGTGAAGGGTCAAGGAGGTGGGCAAGCACAGCCTACTTCACGCAGTGGCTCACGGGAACAATAGTCTTGAATGTCTTCGATCCAATTGATAACACTTATGATGAGATAATAGGCGAAGTCCTTGATGGCTTTAGCAATCGCATCACATACCGAGGGGCTGTAAGCGATTATGACTGGTAGCGGTTCTGCATAAGTGCGGTTTGAAGTTCTTCTTCGCATAAAATCATCATCTTTGTTGAATAAAAATTTGCAAAGTTATTCATGTTTGGCAAAAAAAGAAGAAACTTTCTTTGTTTTGTGCTCGCTTAATCGTAACTTTGCATCTCAAAGAGAAAGAAGAACATGATTGTTTGCATTGCAGAGAAGCCCAGCGTGGCTCGCGATATAGCACGGATCATTGGTGCGACAAGCTCGCACGATGGGTATATAGAGGGCAACGGCTATCAGGTGACCTGGACTTTCGGCCACCTGTGTACGCTGAAGGAACCCCATGACTATACTGACCAATGGAAGCGGTGGACATTGTCATCGCTGCCGATGATTCCGGCGCGCTTTGGCATCAAGCTCATCGAGGCCGACCATATCAAGAAACAGTTTGCTGTTATTGAGAAACTGATGCAGAATGCTGATGAAATCATCAACTGTGGTGATGCCGGGCAAGAGGGTGAACTCATCCAGCGTTGGGTGATGCAGAAGGCAGGAGCGAAGTGCCCTGTGAAGCGTCTGTGGATATCGTCGATGACGGATGAGGCCATCCGTGAAGGTTTCCAGAACCTGAAAGACCAGCAGGAATACCAGCTCCTCTATCTGGCAGGTCTCTCGCGTGCCATCGGCGACTGGGTACTGGGCATGAATGCCACGCGCCTCTATACGTTGAAGTACGGACAGAACCGGCAGGTGCTTTCCATCGGCCGTGTACAGACCCCCACGTTGGCTTTGATTGTCAATCGGCAGAAAGAGATTGACAACTTCAAGCCAGAGCCTTACTGGGTGCTGGCAACGGTCTATCGTGATACCACCTTCACGGCTACCAAGGGCCGCTTCACCAGTAAGGAGGAAGGAGAGAAGGCCTTTGAGCTCATCAAGGGCAAGCCGTTCCTCGTAACTGACGTACAGAAGAAGAAGGGAACCGAACAGCCTCCCAGCCTCTTTGACCTCACCTCCTTGCAGGTGGAATGCAATAAGAAGTTCTCCTTCTCTGCCGAAATGACGCTGAACATCATCCAGACCCTTTATGAGAAGAAGGTAACCACTTATCCCCGTGTTGATACGCAGTTCCTGCCTGACGATGTCTTCCCGAAGTGTCCGGGCATCATGAACGGACTCTTCCAGACCTCCTTTGCTGGCAAGAAGCCTTATGCCGACCTTGTTAAGCCCTTGGGTGGAAAGGTGTTAAGGAAATCGAAGAAGGTGTTCGATTCCTCGAAGGTCACCGATCACCATGCCATCATTCCCACAGGTGTGATGCCCCGTGCACTCTCGGATGCCGAGCAGAAGGTCTTCGACCTTGTGGCGCGCCGTTTCATCGCCGTCTTCTATCCCGACTGTAAGTTTTCTACCACCACCGTTCTTGGTGAGGTGAAAGGCGACGATGGAAAGGTGGAGTTCAAGGTCAGCGGCAAGGAAATTCTGGAACCCGGTTGGCGTGAGGTATATGCCAGGAAGGATGAAGGAGAGAAAGTGAAGGATGAAAGTGGAAAGATGAAAGATGAGGGAGAGGGGACGAAGGAAGAAGTGGAGGAACGTACGCTGCCCACGTTCATCAAGGGAGAAAGCGGCCCTCATGAACCTACGCTCACGGAGAAGCAGACAACACCTCCACCTTATTATACTGAGGCTTCTCTCCTCCGTGCCATGGAGACAGCGGGAAAGTTTGTTGACGACGAGGAGTTGCGTGCCGCCCTGAAGGAAAATGGAATAGGCCGACCTTCCTCCCGCGCCAGCATTATTGAGACTCTCTTTAAGCGTAACTACATACGGCGTGAACGCAAGCGGCTGGTCGCCACGCCAACAGGCATCGAACTGATAGACATTATCAAAGAGGAACTCCTCAAGAGCTGTGAACTGACGGGTATCTGGGAGAAGAAGCTTCGCGACATCGAACATAAGAAATACGATGCCGGACAGTTCGTGGAAGAATTGAAGGTGCAGATTACGCAGATTGTCAACGATGTCCTCCGTGACACATCTCCACGTCAGATTACCATCACTGAAACTCCTGAGAAGAAGGGGCGCCCGCAGTCATCGAAGAATGTTCAGGAAGGCGCGGATGCTCCGAAAGAGAAGAAAGTTAGGGCTGGCGGCAAATGTCCGCTCTGCGGCAAGGGCACCATCATAAAGGGTCGTACAGCCTATGGCTGTTCCCGTTGGAACGATCCGCAGGAACCCTGCAACTGGCGGCAGCCGTTTCCTCAGAAGTAATGAAAATCCTGACTAAAAAGAAGGCTTAGACGTGGAACACCCGTTCCACGTTTTTGTTTGTTTCCGCGGCAACGGTCTCCGGACTGACACCATAAGCTTCAGCCAGCTTCTCCAACACACAACTGACGTAGGCACTCTCGTTGCGCTGGCCACGATGAGGAACGGGTGCCATGTAGGGGCTGTCTGTTTCCAGCACGATTCTGTTGAGGGGAACAACGGCAGGCAACACTTCCGGCAGGTGGCTTTTCTTGAATGTCAGCACGCCGCCGATTCCTAACACGAAGTTGTCGAAGGTAAGCAGCTCCTCTGCCTCATGGGCATTTCCCGTGAAGCAGTGAAAGACGCCGCCCGGAAGCTCCTTCTCGCAGTGACGCATGAGTTTCACCATCTCGTTCTGTGCCTTGCGGCAGTGAATCATCAGTGGCAGGCGTGTCTCGATGCTCCACTTCACCTGTTCCTCAAAGGCTTCCAGTTGTTCGTGCTCAAACTCCCGACTCCAGTAATAGTCGAGTCCTACTTCTCCGATGGCAATGAACCGCTTGTCCAGCATTCCTCTCATCTGTTCCAGCACATGGAGATAGTCGCCGCGCACCTCTTCGGGATGAAGTCCGAGCATGGGAAACAGGTAGTCCGGATGCCTCTGACATGCGGATAGGATTGTATCAACGGAGTTGAGATCAACGGCAGGCAGGAAGATTTTGCTGACGCCAGCTTCCTGTGCCCTTGCTATCACCTCGGCAAGATCTTCCTTGAATTCCTCGCCGTCCAGATGGGCATGGGTGTCAATGAAGTTCATAGTCTGAATACAATAGGAATGGTGAACATGGTGCGACAGGGCTTGCCGTCTTGTATGCCTGGCTTCCATTTCGGCATCTGTCGGATGACGCGCATGGCCTCGTCGTCGAGGAGCGGCGTCGCCGATTGTGCCACCTTCAGGTTGCTGATGCTCCCGTCTTTATTCACGATGAAGGAGACAACGACCTTGCCCTGTAGCTTCTTCTCCTTGGCCGACTCCGGGTATTGCAGATTGCGCGAGAGCCAGGTGATGAAGCGGCTCATGCCTCCTGGAAATTCCGGCAACTGCTGAACGATGCGCATGGGCAGCGGCTCGTCGTTCTCATCCACAGCCTGTGGAGTGGGGGGAGGGGGAGCTGGCGGCAGCGCGTCTTTCTCCACCACCTCTGCGGTCTCATCCTCTGCCGGTTCCTCCTCAGCCTTCTTTTCCTCCACAATATTGACATTGGCCGACAGATGGTTGTCTTGTTCCTCCTCTTTCTCCTCGGCAAGCATCAGGTCCGGTTGCTCGAAGTCCGGCAAGAACTCCATCTCCTCTGCAATCTCGTCCAGCAGCATCTCGTCAAGATCCATGCCTCCGCCGAATACCAACGGTATCTGCAGGGCTGCAAAAAACAGTCCGACGGCAATGACCAGCCCGATGAGCCAGCGTACTGCCCTGTTACGTTCCAGGTCGGCCTTGCGAGATTTCTTCTGTTCCATTGGTGCAAAGGTATGAAATAATTATGAATTATGAATTATGAATTATTTTGTACCTTTCACTTTTTCACTTTTTTAGCAGAGAGCACTAACTATTAAACAGCAAAAAGGGAACATGCCTGAATGGCACATTCCCCTTCTCTTATGATTTCCTTGTAAGGAAATCCCTACAAGGTAGGCTTGGTTCTATTCTTCATCCCAGACAGAGAAGTTACGAGAGTTGAATTCATCGATTTCTTCGTCTGTAGGAGTGATCACATTTGTATCCGCATTCGGGTCAAACTTGCTGGCTTGCATGAGCTCCAGATCCATCTCGGTCTCATGAATGCGTGGTGTCATATAGTTCTTTTTCATTGTTGCTTATGTTTTATGCTTTACTTAATCACTACCTTCTTGCCATTCACGATGTACATGCCACGCTTCGGTGTTACTACCTTTCTGCCCTGGAGGTCATAAACTTCCTGAGCTCCCTCTTCTTTGGAGAGGCTTGGGGTGAGGTTGTCGATACCGGTAGTACCGCCATCACCGAAGAACATGACGCGAGCGCTGGAGAGATCTACTCCTGTGAAGTAGGCGCGGAAGCCCTTCATCGTTGCAGTAGCACTTGCCTTGGCAATCTTACCTGCAGTGGAGATTCCGTAGCAGCCAGCCAGGTCACCAGCTTCCATCGGAGCGTATGAACCCTGGAAGGTTACACCATTGTTAGAAGTCTTGATATTATCTTCTCCAACATAAGAAGAGTAGATAACGGGACTGTTCCAAGTGAACACCTTGTTATTGATTGCTTCGGGAACATAGACAATATAAGGAGTAGCCGGATTGAGAGAGCTTGATGTCACAACAGAGAATGACAGGGCACCGCCGTCATAGCCAGTGAATGAATAAACCTTTGCTCCTTCTCCAAATTCGCTCACATTGACAGCCAGAGGAGCAACAAATGTGTTCCAGCCGGCAACGAAGCTGCGGGTGAGAGTCACCTGATCATAGACAGCACTGTAACCAGTGGTGATTTCCTTCTCTTCTGTTTCTGTCAGTTCGAGCTTTACGAACTCAGCCACATAGCGGGTCACAGCATCAGTGGACAGTGTGGTACCAGCCCATTCAACCTCAATGTGCATCTGAACACCATCAGTTGCAGCTACGGTCGGTGTGCAGATGATAGTAATCTGCTTGCTTTCGCCTGCCTCAACAGTAGTAGCCTCAGAAGTACCAATCACCTCTTCGCCCATGTAGAGCTTGGCAACTACGTTCTCCTCATCCACACCGCGGCTTTCCTTCACGGTGACAGTGGCATTGAATGACTGGGTAGCCTTCATCGACGGACTATAGGAACCAGATGTCGGGATGCTGCTTGCTGTGATAGCCATGATGTGGTCGGGCAAGTTCAACTTGAAGCCTGCGAAGTTGTCAACACCGTTGCTGTAGGTAGAAGTGAAGCGCAGGTAGTAATTGCCGTCAGCAGGAGCAGTGAACGACATGGCTTTGTGGGTATAGCGTGTTGAACCGAATTCATCCTCAGCCTTGTAGGCATCATAGATCTTTGTCCATGTAGACTGATCATTATTAGAATATTCCACGGTCATGGCCTCGTCGTACCAGTTAAAGTAGGCATCCCAAGTCAGGATGTCGCCTTCCTTAGCACTGAGGCAAGGTGTGATAAGCGTGCCAGCAGATGAACCACTGGGGGCAAGAGCCATTGTTGTGGTGTTCTCGTAGTTACTGAATGTACCAATTGTCCAAGTCCCCTGAGTCCAACCTGTGGGCAGTGTTCCTGCAGAGAAGTCCTCTGTCCAAGCATCGGGATCAAGTGTGGAAGCTGTAGCGTTGATGGTTACGTCTTCCAGACCATCGATAGTAGGATGTACAGTGATAACGGAAGCCTTGGCTCCATAGTTCGTATCAAAGTTGAGTGTGATGTCGAATGTCATGCTCTCAGCAGCACCAAGAGAGAACTCGCTCTCTGAAACGGTGAAGTCAGAAGTGGAAGATGAAATGTTTCCCGTCAGCGTTCCCGTACCACTATTGGTGATGGTGTAGGTCTTAGCAGCCGGAGCGGCCTTCAGCTGTGTGCCGAAGTCGGCGTCTTCAGAGGGCGTTACAGTCAACTCGGGAGCATTAGCAGCCTTGTCAGTACCTGTCACGTTGATGACGAAGTCGCCCTCAGAGGTGGTCACTGTGATGACAGCGGCTTGTGCTTCTGTGCGAGTAGCATCGTAAGAACGAGTGATGGTGAGGTCAAAGGGAGCTGCAACACTCTCTGTCCAGTTGGTAGCATAAGCGGCAGCGCCGTCACCTGTGATGGCAACATTGGTAATGTTGATAGTACCAGCACCAGCATTGGCAAAGTTATAAGTAACGTTTGCATTGGCAGCAGCCTCTCCGAAGTCGTAGTTGGCAGGAGTAGAAACTGCAGCTGCTGGGTCTCCTGTCGTAACAGAGAGAACGGGAGCGTAGTTCAGACCGGCAATCTCGTCAACAACAACATAGAAACCAACAAAGCGTAATTTGTTTACAGTTGATGGAATATCGGTCAGGACTATTGTTCCATAGTCTGGATACGTCAATCCGTCTGCATTTTGCAGTTTCTTGTTATATGCTGTCCATGTGGAACCGTTGTCGCTAGAACCTTGAACTGTCAGGTAGTCAGAAGTATCACTATCATAGCGCTTAGCCGTGATGACAACCATATCGCCATCAGAGAAGATTAATTTCGGTGTAGTCAGGTAGGCACTGCCACTCTTTCCGGTAGCTGCTCCATCAGCAAATGTCCAGGAAGCATTCGTCCAGCCATCGGGAAGAATGTTATCATCGAAGTCAACAACAGGCATGCCGTCGGGAAGCACAACGCCAGTTACAGTAAACTCTACGTTCTCCATTCCCGTAGCGCTGACAGTAATGTTACTACTATGTGCGCCTGTAGTTGCTGCATCCATGATGATAGTTACTTCCTGACTTTCGCCAGCAGCGAGACTGGAAGGAACATCAGCTAATGCAAAAATACTGTTATTGGAAGAGGTAACGTTAATACCTTCAAGGGTAGCCTTACCTGTGTTGGCAATGGTGAAAGTCTTGAATTGAGTTTCTGTGATAACACCGAAGTTAAGAGAAGCGGGCTGGGTTACAACCATCTTCGGCTCGTTGGGCAGCTCACCACCATAGAACATACGGATGTCTGCCTGTGAAGCATTGATGGCAATATAATATTTGCCGGTAGGTGCACCGGTAAACGAAAATGTCTGCCAGTTCGACGGATCAAGAGTGGGTTCGCTGTCGAAGTTTGTCCATGTCGTTCCGTCTGCAGAATACTGCATCTGAAGGTGTTGGTAGCTGGTATTACTCGTGCTGTAGCCCTTAGCCTCAACAAAGAATGTCTCGCCCTCGCTAATGGTCATCATTGGAGTAATGAGGCGAGAATTGTTTGACAGATACCATGATGTTGTGTATGCGCCATTGGCTTCAGAATAATACCAGGACCCCGTTGTCGTCCAGTCTTCAGGAAGAGCAGTAAAGCCATACTCATAGAGCTTGCTGGCATCGCGGATAATTCCGCTTACATTGATAACGAAAGGATCAATACCACTACCTGCTTCAGGCGTGATGGTTATTTCACTACTGCCAGAGGCATCAGGCATTGTAACTGACAGAGCCACGTTGCTTGCTCCGCCAGCAGGAACTGTTGTAGTAGAAAGTGTTGCACCGAAGTTGCCTGTCTCAGAAACGGTAACGCCGAGGTCCTGAGTTCCAGGGTTGTTCAACAAGAAGTAGTGAATCGTTCCTGCTGTGGTGAGACCAAAGTTGTAGTTGGCAGGACTTGTAAGCGTCTGCTTTGTATCTAAATCCTTCACTAAAAGGGCGGGGCCATTAGCAGGAGCCGTGAAACTGAAATCATCTACATATAGATAATAACAATAATTGGAATAATAGTAGATAGCAACGTACTTAGTACCTGCGGGGAAAGTATTTTCATAGGTTGTAAAGCTCGTACTATTGCTTGTCGTACCTTCGTCCCAAGTAAAGCTGGCAACATCAGTATCAGTTGTTGAGTATCCCACCTTAAAACTTTCGTGATAGTTGCCGTTTTTAACTTTGTACGCAAAAGAAACAATAACACCATTGGGGGCATTCAGCTCGGGGGAAATAAGGTACTGAGTATTTTCGCCATTTGTATCATATGATGAGAAGCGGAAACCATAGCTTCCTGTTTTCTTAGCTTCCCCAACAATAGCGAACTTAGAGTCGTTTTTGCCACTTGGATTTTGTTTTGTCCAACCATCAGTGGCGAGGTTGTAGTCCTCAAAGCCGTAGCTGTACGGCAGGGCCTTTTGTGCCCATGTTTGCCCAGTACTAACGAAGAGGGCAAAGAGAATCAAGAGTAGCCATCTACTCTTTTTGATGTACAAAAATTTCTTCATAAGATTTTGTTTATTAGTTAATATTATTGTTTATTATTTTATCACGACCTTGCGTCCATTGACGATGTAGAGTCCGCGGCTGGGGTTAGCCACCTTGCGACCCTGCAAGTCGTATGTGCCTGATCTTCCTTCTTCCTTCTTACCTCTCACTTCTGTAATGCCACTGGTAGGCTCCTCCTTACTGATAATCACGAGGCTGAAGTAGCCCCAGTAAGAGATGTTAGTCGTTGAGGAGTTGATGAGGATGGGTGAGGTGCAGAGGAACTGCTGCTTCTCTTCATCATAAACGAAGATGATGTCTGTCAGCGTGGTGCCGTCACTTCCGCAGAAGTAGGCCCTCTCCGTTCCGTAGTTTGCGATGTACTGTCCATTGGGGAAGACGTAGTTGCCCTCGCCGTCCTTGGTACCTCTCAGCTGGGCATTGCCATTGATGGGGTTGGGGAAGTTGAAGGTGACGTTGTCGCCACTGAAGATGACCTCCAAGGTCTCTGTGTCACTTTCCTCCTGCATCTCGTCGCCGCTGCCATAGTTGAAGATGTAGCTGACATACCAGGCCTCCTTCACCTCCTCAGAGGGAGCAAGCTGGAAACCGCGGAGGTTGTCAACACCATTCTGGAACTTGGCTGTGAAGCGCAGATAGTAGGTGCCATCGGCAGGAGCGGTGAACGACATGGCCTTGTAGGTATAGTTCTCCAGTTCTTCATCTTCTGCCTTGTAGTTATAAATGGTTGTCCATGTGGCCTTGTCGTCGTCAGAATATTCTACCAGCAACGGCTCGTCGGACCATCTGAGGTAGGCATCCCATGTCAGCACCTCGTCTTTCTTAGCTACCAGACGTGGCGTGGTCAGTGAGCAGTCTGTCGTGCTTTGAGGAGCCAATGCCATCAGGGAGGTGTTGTCGTAGCCTGTCTGAGTGCCGACGGACCAACCCTCGTTCAGCCAACCTTCGGGTATCACACCCTCCTCGAAATCCTCTGCCCATACGTTGGGGTCGAGGGTCGTGGCTGTGGCGTTGATGGTGACATCGCTCAGTCCCTCGTTATTGGGATGAATGGTGATGGTTGCAGCCTTGGCACCATACTGGTCATCGAGTACCAGTGCGATGTCGAACGTGGTGCTCTCACCTGCAGAGAGGGAGAACTCCGACTCTGAAACCGTGAACTGTGTGGGGTCAGAAGAAACAATGCTGCCTGTCAGCGTGCCTGTTCCCTCGTTGGTAATGGTATAGGTTATTGCTTCTGGCTGTGTGCTCACCTTGCCGAATGCGGCGTCGGTCGTGGGTGTTACCACGAGCGCTGGGGCATTCTGGTTGAGCATGAAGCCTTCGAAGTTGTCGAGATCGTAGCTGTCGCTGAGGAAGCGGAACTGATAGGAACCGGCTTCCAGACCGTCGATGGTATAGGTCTGCCACTCTTCGCTGATGTCATCGCTGCCGATGGTCTTGAAGGCAGTCCATTCGCCGCCATTCAGGGATTTCTCAATCTTGATGGCGGGATAGATGCCGTTCTCACGTCCCTGGAAGGTCAGCTGATCGGCTGTGCCGCTTACCAAAAGGGAAGGAGTGGTCAGGTAATCGTTGTGGTTATGTACATACTGGCTATGAACCATGCCGTCGCTGAAAGTCCAGTTGGCATCTGCCTTCCAGCCGTCAGGCAGGGTGTTGCCTTCGAACTCCTCCGACCATCTGTTGGGATTTGCTATATAGGCAGACACAGTAATGGCCATCGCATCACCGACATTGGGTGTTACGGTGATGGTGCCAGCGTGGGCTCCATAGGCCTCTTCCTGATAGACAAAGGTAATGGTGAAGGTCTCTGATGTGCCAGCTGCAACAGTTACTGCCGAAGGTGTAACCGTGAACTCCTCGTTGTCGGATGTGATGGATGCCACAAGTTCTGCATCACCCGTGTTGCTCACGGTGATGTCTTGTGTGGCATTGGCTGTCACCTTGCCGAAGTTGACAGTTGTAGTGGTAATCTCCATCACGGGAGCAGGGTCGGGAGTGGGGGCTGGGTCTGGATCAGGATCCGGGTCCGGATCATCGCCGCCTTCCCCGCCCTCAGCAGGCGTATAGGTGAAGTCATCGAAGTAGGCACGGGATATGAGCAGAGCCACACGAGTTGCAGACGATGCCGTGAAGGCGACCTTTTCCCAGGAAGGAACGCCCGACGGCGTCTTGCTGAGCGTTTTGCTGTCAATCTGTGTTCCTAACGAAAGCACTCCACCATCAAAGGTGCAGGCGTAAGCCGTGATGCTGGCCTGATAGTTCTTCGTATAGTTACGGATGTAGAAACTGAACTCTCCTTCGAGTGCAGGTGTGATCAGGTATGTATCCGAATTATTATCACTAACTTCTATGGAGGGCGCTGCCGTCTTGTAGGTGCTGCCTGCACTGAAGTAGTTGGCCGTGCCACTATAGTCCCAGCCTTCGGGTAATGTCAGTTCCCAGGCTGTCCAGCCGGAGTTCCAGCCGGCCTTGAAAGAGTCGAATCCTTCTGTTACTGTATCAGCACTAACAGCCATACTGCCTCCGAAGAGTGCAGTAATGGCTGTCAGAAGATATACTAATAGCTGTTTAGGCGTTTGGTGTGTCATGATTGAACATTAAAAAATGGTGTGTTGATACCAATTCTCTTACAAGAGGACTTTCACCGTCTTGCTTCCTACCTTAATAATATATAAGGTGTTGCTCTTTAGGGCGATGTCGGCACTCTGGCCTTTCATCTTCTCCGTGCGCTGCAGACGGCCGTCGGCAGTGAAGATCTCCACACGGTCGCCGGCATTGGCATTGGCAATGTGGATTCCGTTGGGAGTACCGAGAATCTTCACCTGATCGGTAGCATTGAGCAGACGGGCACCGGAGGATGTTCCAGGCTCGAAGGTGACAATGAGCTTAGAGTGGGCGGCACTGACGGAAGGAGTCGTCACCATGTTGTCCTCAACGGTGAGCTCTGTGCCGTTGAAGGTCACGCTGTGGATAGTCCAACCCTCTGCGGGCTCAATGAAGTAGGTGTATTTCTTACCCATCTCTGCCGGCTGCCAGATGCTTCCGTTCTCAGCGTGCGACAGGGCGATATAGATGCCGTCGGTGGGCTCGCCGTTGGCAGTGTCAAACGGATCAATGCCAGAACCGTCGCTGGGGTCGTCATCGTCAATCCAGATAGCGGAGAAGATCCAGCGGTTGGGGATGGTAGAAATTCTTGTTGCCTCACCGGTAGTGATATCTACCTCATAAAGGGCAGTGTCGTACTTGCCATTGGTGCGCCACTCCTTGTCGGGGAGAGAAGACCAGGACCCCCATTCGTTGATGCCCTTGCCGCTGTTGTAGTAGCCGACCCAGTACATCTTGTTGGGGTTGCTCTTGGAGAAACAGGCAGCCTGACGTCTGTACTGAGAGCTGTAGCCTGTTCCCTCATCATAGATGTTTACATATTCAATATAGGGCTCGTTCGTCTCTTCGTCGATGGCAGCAACGGGCTTGGTCTTCATGAGACCCGTCCTCAGGTCGAACTCATAGAGCTGAGCGCCTGTGAGTTTGTTGTCGATGTCGCGCTGTTTGCCGTCATCACCCTCTGCTGCAGAGCTGGCTCCACTGGTCAGGGCGAAGGCGCGTCCCTCGCTGTTGATGGCGAAGGTGATGAAGTTGTAGTAGTAAAGTCCCGGAGTGATGGGAGTCACCTTCATGGTGCCCAGATCGATGGTGCAGATGCAGTAGCCGGCATCGCCGTCGGTCATGTCTGCATCCTGGTCCTCGAAATAGTCGGGATCATCCGTTATCTCGGTGGGCAGCTGCTGTCCGGTGAGATAGAAGAGACCATAGACCTTGCCGTCCTTGGGGTTGTAGGATATGCCGGCGCACTCCAATGTGCTGCTCTTGGGCTTGATCTCAGTGGAAATCAGCGTTCCAGTCTTGGCGTCCCACTTGCAGACACGGAACAACTCCTCGTCAACCGTCGATGACTCGTCGCGTGAGTATATTGTAACCAACTTGCCGTTGACATAGGCGGCACCGGAGTTGCCGTGCATCATGTTGAAGTTGTTGGCCCAGATTTCCATCTCGTTGTCGCCCTTGATGTCGTCAGGATCCACGGCGGGGTCCTTGACAGGCGTAGTGACGCTTGTTCCGTTGGAGGTCATGGAGTAGATTCCGTTGTCAACAATGAAGATGGCCTTTCCCAGTTCATAGTTCCAGCCGAGATATGTTGACTTCATCTGCTCGCCGTCATCGTAGCGGTTGTTGTGGCCGATACCTTTGATAGTAACGGTCTGTGCGGTGACGGACAGCCCCAGCATGCCGAGAACGAACGTCAATAATAGAGGTAATTTTCTAATCATTTGTTTTAACTTTTTTATCTTTATCTTACTATTTGTTACTTTTTTGGCGTGCAAAGTTAATGAATTTTATTTGAATCCCCAAATTTAATCTAAATATTTTTAGAAAAGATATGCAGGCTATACACTAAACAAAAATCTTTTCCGTTAAAATATTGATGATTTGATATTTATTGCTTACCTTTGCATGATAGAAGGAGATATAGGGAGATAGAAGGAGATAAAGATGAGCGAATGCGAAACTTGAATAACAAGATAAGGTTGACGGTCGTGCTGCTGTTGCTGACATTGACGGCAACGGCACAGGAGAGCCAGACGGAGTACAACTTCCTCCGCCTGCCTGTGAGTGCGCATGCTGCAGCGTTAGGCGGCGACAATGTCACACTCATTGAGGATGACGCTTCCCTGATCTTCAGCAATCCGGCACTGCTCTCCACGGTCAGTGACAAGACCATCGCCTTGAACTATATGCGCTATATGGAGGGTGCCAATACGGCCAGTGCTTCCTATAACCGTGTGGTGAAGGAGCGTGCTTCCTGGGCTGCCTCTGCACAGTTCATCGACTATGGAAAGATGAAGCAGGTTGATGCCAACAATGTGCAGCTCGGTGAGTTCTCTGCACGGGAAATCTCTCTGGCAGGCTATTTCTCCTATATGCTCTCCAACAAGTTCGCGGGTGGTATCACGGCCAAGTTCGTTTCCTCCCACATCGGAGGCTATAGCTCGTTGGGCATGGGTGTTGACCTGGGCCTGAACTATTACGACCCTGAGCGTGAGTGGTCGGTGTCGCTGGTGGCCAAGAATCTGGGTGGTCAGCTGAAGGCGTATAATGAGGAGTATGAGCGTATGCCGATTGACGTGCAGTTAGGTGTATCGAAGAAGTTCCCGCACATGCCGTTCCGCTTGTCCCTGACATTGGTGGACTTGAACCATTGGAATTATCGTTTCATCAATCATGCCGTAGCAGGTGTTGACGTGTTGATTACCCAGCAGATATGGGTTGGCGCAGGCTATAACTTCCGCCGCGTGGACGAAATGAAGATACAGTCGGCGGGTGACGGCAAGGGCAGCTCCCATGGTGCCGGCATCTCTTTGGGAGCAGGTATCAATCTGGAGCGTTTCAACCTGAACCTCGCATATGGAAAGTACCATGTTTCCAGTTCTTCCTTGTTGCTGAACATTGCTTATCGACTTTAAGAAAAATGGAAAAGAAAATCATTATAGCAATCGATGGCCATTCTTCCTGTGGTAAGAGTACGATGGCCAAGGATTTGGCACGACGCATCGGCTATGTCTATGTGGATACGGGTGCCATGTATCGTGCGGTCACTCTTTTTGCCCTTCGCAACGGAATCTTCAAGGAGGTCAGGGAAGAGGGACAAGTTGTCAGGGAAGTCATCGACGAGGAGGCTCTGCGCCGGCAGATGGAGAACATCAGAATCTCTTTTAAGTTCAATCCGGAGACTGGTCGCCCCGACACCTATCTGAACGGGGAACTGGTGGAACGGGAGATTCGTACGCTGGAGGTCTCCAACCATGTCAGTCCTATCGCTGCCGTTCCCTTTGTCAGAGCAGACATGGTGGCTCAGCAACAGCGCATGGGTGAAGAGAAAGGTATCGTGATGGACGGACGCGACATCGGTACTACCGTCTTCCCACAGGCTGAGCTGAAGATCTTTGTGACGGCATCGGCACAGGTGCGTGCGCAGCGTCGTTATGATGAACTGAAGGCAAAGGGCATGGAGGCCGACTTCGATGAGATCCTTCACAATGTAGAGGAGCGCGATTATATCGACTCTCATCGTGAGACCTCACCGCTCCGTCAGGCCGATGATGCATTGGTGCTGGACAACAGCCACATGACGATTCCAGAGCAGAACGAGTGGCTGATGGCCCGCTTCAAAGAGAGAGTTCAATAAACTTCTTACATTCTTCCATGAGCCACTTGGGTGTGCTCGTGGCTCCGCAGATGCCGATGGTGCTCACACCGTCGAGCCATTTCATGTCAATCTCCGTGGCACGCTCAATCTGGTGGCTGTTGGAATTGACATTCTTGCATTCATTGAACAGCACTTTCCCGTTGGAACTCTTCCGTCCGCATACGAAGAGAATCAAGTCATGGCGCGCTGCGAAGGCCGCAATGTTCGGCATCCTGTTGGCAACCTGACGGCAGATGGTGTCGTAGCTCTTGAAGGTTGCCGATGGCGAGATGTGCTTCTGAATATAGCTGATGATGCGATGAAACTCATCCAGGCTCTTGGTGGTCTGTGAGTAGAGGTAGATGTCGCGGCTGAAGTCCAGCAGCTCCACTTCGTCAAGGTGCTCAATGACGATGGCTGTGCCCTTTGTCTGACCGACAAGGCCGAGCACTTCTGCATGACCTTTCTTCCCGAAGATAACAATCTGTGGGTCTGCTGAACTCCCCGATTCATCATACTGCTTCTTGATACGCTTCTGTAGCTGCAGCACCACAGGACAGGTGGCATCAATAATCTCAATGTCGTTGTCCTTCGCTAAGGCATAGGTCTCAGGAGGCTCACCGTGGGCACGCAGAAGAACCTTGGCATGATGCAGCTTTTTCAGTTCTTCGTGGTTGATGGTAATCAGTCCCTGCTGGTGCAGCCGTTCCACCTCCATGTCGTTGTGCACAATGTCGCCCAGGCAGTAGAGTGGGGCACCCTTGTCTTCCGCCAGCTTCTCTTCCGCCCTCTTGATGGCGGTGGTCACACCGAAGCAGAAACCGCTCGAATCGTCTATCTCTATCTGGTATTTACTCATATTTCCCTATTACTTCAATAACCACCTTCGGCTGCGCAGGGTCGTTGGTAATCATCAGAATGCGCGGCTTGCCCTTGCTCTGCTTGAGTTCCTTGGCATGAGCCGTGATTTTCAACTTGGCAGACTCTCCCGGCCGGAGTTGAGTCTTGTTCAGTGACACCTCAAGGCCGGTAGTAAACATCTGCAAGGCGCTGATGTCCAGCGTGGCGGTTCCGCCATTGGTGATGCCGATTTCTCCGTGCAGTTTCTTCTTGCCGTTGAAGGCGCCCAGCTGGAGCGTCGTTGTGGAAAGCTGAATCTTCGGAGCATCTGTCTTGTTGCCGTTGAGCTGACTGAAGTCAGGAAGCAGAATGGCCGAAACACTGATCTCCTTGTCTGTGGACACTTTGTCGCCGGGGAACGAGCCGAGATAGACATTCGTCTGTGTCAGTCCGTAGTCGCGAAGTGCTGCGGAACTCAGCGTGATGGTGACAAGTCCTCTGCATCCAGGTTCAATTTTCGAGGGTGATACCTCGGCCTGCAGGTAGCGTGGCAGGTGCATCACCACAGGCTCTACCGTCTTGCTTGTGGGGTTCATGATGTGCATCATGGCCACAGGCTTGTCGCCACGGTTCACGTTGTCGAAGACAATCTCTTCCATGTCGGTCTTCAGGTCTCCGATGGCGAACGGCAGGTCGCCGCCATCGTCTGTCACCTCTTCCACCACGATACCTCTCACCTTGAGCATGATGGGTTCCTTCAGGCCTTCGGCATAGATGCCGACCAACTTCTCGAAGTGTCCCATCTGCCGGGCATCGTAAACCACTCTTACGGAAAAGTCCGCACCGCCGCTTACAGGCTTCTGGGGGTAATCGACAGTCGTGCAGCCGCAACTGGTATATACCTTACTGATTTTTAGGGAGCGGTGTCCCTTGTTCTTCAGTTTGAACTCAGCGATGGCGGGCGTGTTGAACATCACCTGTCCCATGTCTGTCACGCTGTTCGTGACTTCTATGCGCTGAGCCTTCATCGGCATGAAAAAGAGCAGCAGACAGACGGTTGTATATAGGATTCTATTTTTCATGAAAACATCATTTGGCTTGACTTCCAGTTTTTTCTCTTTGCAAAGATACGAAATAATTCATAATTCGTAATTCATAATTCGTAATTATTTTCTATTTTTGCAGGCGATAATCAGATAGAGGGAATAAAAAATCAGAAAAGAATGAATCGACTGATCGTCTTGATGCTCGTTGCCTGCTACGTCATGGTGGGCTTTGCCCAGCGGAAGCAGGCGGCGCCGCCTGTCCTCTTGGAGTGGCAGGCTGGGCAGACGGCTACTGCTGAAGACGTGGAAGCCTTCGGCGGACTGGATGTATGCTTCGTCAGTGAACCAGTTCCCGACAGGGTGTGGGCGCGCATGCAAGGCAAGACTTATCAGGAGAACCCCCATGTGAAGCGTGAGCATCTTCGCTATATCCGTGCCTTGCATTGGGATTATGACCAGAAGATACATCTTGGGGAGATGGTCTGCCATCGGCAGATCGCCGACAGGCTGGTGAGCATCCTCCGTGCACTCTACGAGGGGCACTATCCTATTCAGCGGATGTTGCTCCCCGATGTCTATGATGCGGATGACGAAAAGCAGATGCAGGCCAATAACTCCTCGTGCTTCTGTTATCGGGAGGTGGCTGGCGCCGGCAAACTCTCCAAGCACGCACAGGGACTGGCTGTTGACATCAACACGCTCTATAATCCTTATTATAAAAAAAGGAAGGACGGCACACTCTTCGTCCAGCCTTCCACGGCGAGAAGATATTGTAACCGCTCCAGGACGTTCCGCTACAAGATTTCGGACAACGACCTTTGTGTCAGGCTTTTCAAGAAGCATGGCTTCGAGTGGGGTGGTGACTGGCGATCGTGCAAGGACTATCAGCATTTTGAACTCAAGGAAAAATAGAAAACAGATAAAAAACAACAACTATGAAACAGAAAGAAATCATTTCGGCAGCCCTCGTGGCTGTCAGCATTGTTGCCCTTGGCTGGTTTATCAAGGCAGGTATTGATGACTTTGTGAACAAGGACCGCAGGGTGAACGTGAAGGGACTGGCCGAACAGGAGGTGGAAGCCGACAAGGTCACCTGGCCCATTGTGTCAAAAGAATTGGGTAACGACCTTTCCGGACTCTACAACAGCATCGGAAGCACACAGTCGAAGATCAAGGCTTTCCTCCTTCGCAATGGCATCAAGGAAGCAGAGCTGACCGTGAACGCCCCGCAGGTGCTCGACCTCAACGCCCGTGAATGGGGAGAGAAGAACCAGCCCTATCGTTATATCGTCACCTCTGTCATCACAGTCACCAGCAGCGATGTGAAGCAGGTGCGCAATATCATTGCACGGCAGGGCGACTTGCTGAAGGAGGGTGTTGCCATTGTGGACGGCGGATATGATAACCCAGTCAAGTATGAGTATGTGTCTTTCAAGGAGATGAAACCCAAGATGATGCAGGAGGCGATAGAGAATGCAGAGAAGACGGCACAGCAGTTTGCTGAGAACAGTCATTCAAAACTTGATAAGATTGTCAGTGCCGATCAGGGGCAGTTCTCCATTGACGACCGTGACTCCAACACACCATGGATTAAGAAGGTCCGCGTCGTAACGACCGTCACCTACTCCTTAAAGGATTAGGATTAGTCTTGACTCCTTGACTTCTTGACTTCTTGACTCCCTATGCATTTCACCGGTCTTATCATCGCCGTGATGACCTTTCTCACCATTGGCATCTGGCATCCCATCGTCATCAAGACGGAATATTACTGGGGAACCCGCCCATGGGTTCTCTATCTGCTCGTTGGCATCAGCTGCTGCGTGGCGGCATTGTTTATACAGAATGTCTATCTCTCATCCTTCCTGGGCGTGTTCGGAGCCTCTGCCCTTTGGGGCATTGGTGAACTCTTTGCCCAAAGGAAGCGCGTGGAGAAAGGCTGGTTTCCCAGGAATCCCAAGCGTAAACAGGAATAGGCTCCCCGCCTACTTCCTGTTTATGTCCATTTGTCGAAGGTCTTGCAGACCTCAAGGATGAAGTCGTAGCGATCGTCGATCGTTTCCCGGAAGAGGGACTTGCACTCGTTGATAACCTCCTCAGGGAAAGAGTCGGAGAGTGATAGCCAACTGAATTTCCTGATGCAGGAGACTACCTCTATCTGTGCCTTGCGGCGTGCTATCACGTCAGCGGGCAGGCCTTCGAAGTAATAGTCTATGGCACGCTTCCATACCTCCTTGCCTAATGCGGCAGGAATGCCGATGATTTTTTCGTAGTCGCCGACAAGGGTTACCATGGCGGAATAGGCATGTCCCAGGTCGAGGAGCGGATGTCCGTAGCCCATCTCTCCCATGTCTATCAGCATCAGCTCGTTGTCCTGTACCATGGCATTCTTGGTCTGCAGGTCCAAGTGGAGCAGACGGTTGTCCTCGGGAATGGCATCGAGAATGCGCAACAACTTGTTGATGCTCTCCTCCGGGAAGTAGCGGCGGATATGGAGTATCTGCCTACGTTCGTTTTCCTTGGCAGAGGGGATGCCGCTGTCGCTCGGAACTTGAATACTGTGCAGTTGGCGGAACAGGTCGGCATATTTCCTTGCAAACTCATCGACACGCTCAGGCTCTCGCTTGAGGCAGCTACTGAGTGTTTCAGCCTTCAGGAGCTCATAGACAAGTCCAAAGCGTTCTGTTGTCTCGCCGTCCAGCGGCGCAACCCTGACGATGTCGAAGGAGATGGCGGTGGGCATGCCCAGTACGAAGGCCTCTTTGGACATGGTAATCTCGCGACGCACTTCCTCGATGGTCGTTCCCTCGCGGAAGACTTTGATGATGGTGTCGCCATCAAGACGATAGACGACACCCACACCGCCGATACCGATGACCTGGCAGCCCTCAACGCTCAGCTGGCGAAGACCGCGCTCTATGGACATGATTTTGGTGAAGCCGGTGGTCTCAAGGATTTCGTACACCTGTGGCTGCACGTTGATAATGCAGAAGTTGTTTTGAAAGCGCTTGGCCAGTGAAAGCAGGATGCGCAGACCTGAACTGGAGATGTATTCCAGCTGGGCAGCATCACATGTGAGGTGGCTGATGTCGCTGATGGTGTCAAGGGCATTGCTGATGTCTTCGCTGACCTGTGAAGAGGTCAGTGTGTCCAGGTGTCCTTCAAGAGCGACGAGATATTTGCCGTTTCCTTCTTCTCTGAGCGTTGTCTTCATAATGGTTCTATTTTGTTTTGATTTTAGATTCTTCATATCTTCATCCTTCGCCACAGCCAACTGGGAATGAGGCGCCAGAAGAAGGTGAGCACACGATAGCGGAAGTCTGTCACCCTGACGTGGCGGTGGCGGTAGATGCTGCGGACGATATCCTGCGCTACGTCCTCCGGACGCATCAGCATGGGATATTTGAAATCGCCGTTGAGTAGTGCCGTGTCAACAAAACCAGGTCGGATGTCCGTGAAGCGGATGTTCAGTCCCCTTTGGCATGCCTGCTGCTCCAGTGCTTGCAGATAGGTTCCCTGCAGGGCTTTGGTGGCAGAGTAGGCAGGCGCAGGTCCCAACCCCTTTGTTCCCGCAATGGAGGTGATGGCAGCGATGTGCCCTTCTCCGCGTTCTGCGAAATACCTGTATGCCGTCCCGATCATCCTGGTGAAGCCGAGGGCGTTTGTCTCCATCGTCTGCATTTCTATGTCCGCTTCCAGGGTGCGGTTCTGCTTGCCGATGCCTGAGGCATGGAAGTAGAGGTCTATTCCTCCGAGCTGGTGTATGAGGCACAGCAGCCTTTCTCCTGCATCGGACTGGGTCACGTCGATGATCATGGTCTCCACCCGTTCCGGGGCCGTGGCTTTCAGTTCCAGCAGCGGCTCTTCCCGCCTTGCTGCCACGCCCACATGCCAACCGTCGGCAAGCAGCAGCCTCGCCACTTCCCTGCCTATGCCAGAGCTTGCACCTACTATGATCGCCTTCTTCATCTTCCTTAACTCCTTAACTCCTTGACTCCTTGTCTCCTTGACTCCTTGTCTCCTTGTCTTCTTGACTCCTTGTCTCCTTGTCTTCTTGACTCCTTGACTCCTTGTCTCCTTGTCTTCTTGACTCCTTGTCTCCTTGATTACAACACCACCTCCATGGTCGTCTTCTGCACCCCCATCCCCATGTTCCTGTAGAAACACAAAGCCGGATCGTTGCCCTCCCATACGTTGAGCGTGATGTTATGGCAACCGATGGACCTGGCGTAGTCATGCACATGGTAGAACAAAGCCTTCCCGATGTGTTTGCCGCGCGCCGTCTCATCCACGCAGATGTCATCGATGTAGAGCGTTTTGGTGTCCTGTATCAGGATGTTGTCCTTGATCTCCGTTATCTGACAGAAGGCGTAGCCCAGCACCATGCCCTTGCCGTTTCCTTCCTCCTCATAGACAAAGACGGGTCGGCTGCTGTCGTTGAGCAGGACTTCAAGCTCCTGCTCGTTATATTTGGTCGTATGGGGCTTGAACAGGTCCGGGCGTATTCTGTGGTGTACCATGTTTACCTGATGCAACAGTTCAATGATACGCTTGATGTCTGTCTTGTTGGCTTTCCTAATCATAGTGCTTTGTCTGGTTCGGTTTCTTGGGAATCATTGTTTTATGCTGCAAAAATAATAAATATTTTCCAAAAGCAGATGGAAAAGGCTGTTTGATTTCAAAAACTTTTGAAATGTCGGCGTTTTGTTTTACTTTTGTAGTCGAAAACGTTTCTCTTTGATATGAACAGACGAAATTTCCTGTTGCCCTGTGTGCTGATGCTGCTCGCTTCCTTTGTGGGATGCCGGAGAGGGGAGGACATTGCACTCACACCCGAACAGCAACGGCTACAGAAGATAGCCATGGTTGACGACTCCACCCTCCAGGCCACCTTGCGGTTGGACTCCATCGAGGGCTACGGACTATTGAAGGATATTTCGGCAGAGGCCTGGATGCTGATAGATGACTCCACAGGACTGGTCATCAGCCAGAAGAATGCCACCCGCCGGCTCTGCATGGCATCCGTCACCAAGATGATGACCTGCCTCTTGGCATTGGAGAAAGGGAACCCTGACGATACCTTGCAGATCACGCAGGATGTCTATATCGCCAGGGACTCGAGGGTGCGGCTGGGTGACAGCTATCGGTTGGAAGACCTGATTCGGGAGATGATGATGGTGAGCGACAATGATGCAGCCTACGCTATTGCCAGGCATGTGGGCGGAGACACCCTGGCGTTCTGTGACATGATGAACCAGAAGGCGATATACCTGGGTATGGACAGCACCCATTTCGATAATCCCAATGGCGTTCCCAATATCCATAACTACAGCTGTGCGCGCGACCTCGTCCGGTTGTCGAGATATGCTATGGGTGACAGCATCTTTGCGCAAATCGTTGGGGAGGCGGAAAGAGACATCCCCCTCACGGACGGACGCCACATGCCCTGCCTGAACACCAACCAGCTGCTCACCTCTTACGAAGGATGCATCGGCATCAAGACGGGCTTCACCCGTCAGGCCGGCAACTGCCTTGCCTCTGCTGCCACTCGCAATGGCACAACCCTCTATCTGGTGCTTCTTAACAGTCGTAGCACTTCCTCCCGCTTCAAGGAGTCGGCCCTCCTCCTCGACTATGGTTTTAATGTAATGCGCGAGTGGAAAAACTCGGCGTCACGAAAAGACAATAAGAAGGAGGGATTTCCGTTTTATATATATAAATGTGACTAATCGAATTTATAACATAAAAAATCAACAACATGATGATTCTTTCAACAACCCCAACAATTGAAGGTCGCCCCATCCGCGAGTATAAGGGAGTGGTGACAGGTGAAACGATTATCGGTGCAAACATGTTCAAAGACCTTTTTGCTGGTATCCGGGATATCGTCGGTGGCCGCGCAGGTGCCTATGAGAAGGTGTTGCGCGAGGGAAAGGAAACCTCTTTGAATGAAATGATGGAACGTGCTCAGGCGATGGGAGCCAATGCCGTCGTGGGCATCGACATCGACTATGAGACCATCGGTGCCAACGGCTCGATGCTGATGGTCGCTACCAGCGGCACGGCAGTCGTGATATAAGCCAGAATTGATAAAATGAGGCGTTTTACTTTGGCTGCTTCTAATTAAGTAACCAACTCATACCCAGCAGTTTGGATAAAATCATTAAATGAAAAGATAGAAGAAGTGGATGTGCTGATGAAGAAATGGTTATGGGCAGTTGCCGTCGCCCTGATGATGACGCTGACGACAAGGGCAAACGACGGAGTGTTCTATGTGAATGGCAACCACCTGGTGCCTGTTCAGGAGACGGACATCGCCCTGACGAAGGAGGTGCTGACCATCAGCCTGTGCGATGATGGCTATGCAATGGTGGACGTGCAGTATGTGCTGATGAATCGTGGCAGGGAGAAAACGGTGACGATGGGTTTTGAGGCCGGTGCTCCCTACAACGATGAGGCGGCATTCAGTCCGCTGGGCATCCATCCGTACATCAACGACTTCACCGTTGTGATGAACGACGAGCAGCTCAGCTTCATGAATGCCGTCGTCAAGACAGCATACGAAGAGGAGTGCGACTTCCAGCCGTTGAACCTGAAGCAATGGAAGTCGTATGACGAGGTGAAGATGCGTAACGGCGAGGAACTGCCCAATAACAGTTTGCTGTATAATACGGAGAAGGACAGCCTGATCGATTTCGCCTACGCCTACTATTTCGTGGCCCGCTTTAAGCCAGGGCGGAACACCATCCACCACACCTACCGCTACCTGACGAGCTATGGGGTGGGGCGTACCTTCGAGGTGCCCTACCGGCTGATGCCTGCCATGCGATGGGCTAACCGGCAGATAGATGACTTCACTCTGCGCATTGAGGCCAGGAACACCGCCAAGCATTTCTTTGTGGAGGACTCCATCTTTGCACAGGCCCCATTCGTTGTGACGGAAGGTGTCGGCAAGATGAAGAAGAGCGTCTATTACGATGACCTGTTTACGGAGATTGCTCTGAGAAACGGAACCGTGGAGTGGCATGCAGAGAACTTCCGTCCCAAGGCCGATATGAACATCCAGTCGGCAGAGCGTATGCACTATGACGACTTCAAGCTTGGCACCTTCTACGACCGCAGCGACCGCTACATGCCCGGCAGCTTTATCCTGGAAAACGACAAGAGCGAAGAGCAGCGTCGCATCCTGACCAACCTTCCCTATGCCAACCGCGGCTATGTCTTCAAGGACAAGAAGCTGCAGAAGTATTTCTCCCAGTTCTTCTGGTACATGCCCGACCCATCATGGCAGCCCGACACCCGCGACTTCACCCCTCGTGAATGGCGACTGATAAACAAGGGAGAGTAAAATGTGCTTCAGCATCGAACGATAATACTACCACGTCGTACTGACCATCGCGAAGAGTTCATAACTATGACTACAGGTCTAAGCTGTCCTCTTTTAACAAGAAATCAAAAAGAGACTTTTTTGGTAATGCAAAGGTGGTGTTTAATTTCAATTTAGCAAAGTTTGTCGCCTAAAAAATGACAATATTGCCAATTTTTAGTCGTGCAAATAAGGGATTCTTCCCATTTACCCTGTTTGAATTATTTTTTGTTTCGAGCGAAAACCTTTCTTCATCTTTAGTTAAAAGGATATGTTTCTTACCCTGAACCCAATCCTTTGTTGCGCTAAAGGGAGGCCTCTTCCGGGCTGAAGGCAAAGCTTTTCCGGGCTAACCCCAGACCTTTTCCGGCGGAAAGGCAGGCTATTCCATACGGAAAACGTCTGCCCTTAGCGTATAGAACCTTTGCCCTTAGAGGGTAAAAGGTACCATAGTTCATGTGGAAAACGCCTGGTTTTCCACATGAAAGGAGACAAGGAGTCAAGGAGTCAAGAAGCCAAGGAGAAGGCCTCACCCCTGCCCCCTCTCCAAAGGAAAGGGGGACTTTAGAGAGTTAGCCTAAACTACTTGACTCCTTGGCTTCTTGACTTCCTGAATTCTTGATTAACCTCACATGTTCACACGAATGCGCTGTAGCCCCGATGCACAAAGGGTTTGAGGCATGTGAAGTACAGCCGCGACACCTCACACAGACGTCACATATACCCCACACAGCTCCCTCCCGACCTCCCCTAGGGGAGGGGAAGTCCAGGAAGCCAAGAAGCACCCTTTACGTTCGCTCCCTTCAGCAAGCGTTTACCATCACCAGAGAAAACAAAACCATGGCTGTCCATCCATAGTCTCTCGTCTGCTTCAATGAGTCTCCCCATACCAATAGAAGAAAAAGAGGATCAATACAAGTATCCCTATAGTGATAATAGCGCCAATAAGCCTGCCAAGCAAAAACTTGAAATTTTCTCCCCACGAGTTAAACTCGAATAGGAATCCATCGAACTCTTTAAAAAATCTCATTACATATACAGCTTTTTGACGAACCAATACGAAATTGAGGGCGTACCATTTCTCCGCTTATATTCAGACAGATCCAACGTTGGTGTGATATGAAGCCCAAAAGACACATTCAGTCTTGCGGCCATTTCCTTGAACTTCTTTCCATGTTTACAGTTTCTGTCGATACCACAGTAAGCCAGATAGTAATGAATCATCTCATGACACATGATGTCCCTGAACTGTTTCTCAGTGAAGTCGTAATAGTCTGTCATGGATATCGTGGGATCATAAAGAGTCTTATCAAACCAGCCACCTTTGGTGTATTGGAAATATCCACATGTCCTAAATGAATGCAACAATTCGAATTGAGGGAACAATAGCTTACCCCCAAAATACTCCATATTACAGAGATTGAAGGTGTCGAGCATATTGTCGTAGTTGGCCACCATAGTCTAGTCTATCCCTTAAAATTTGAAGGATTCATGCTGAGAGCCTTTTTCAGTTCCTGCTCCATGCTTTTTAGCTGCTCTAACGAACTATTGATGCCCACTTGCACCTGCTCTACGGTTTGCATGTATTCCTGGCAGGTGTTATTCACAACAGTAACACATGTACTACTGAATTGTTCAGATTTCTTGTCTTGCCAGTTATCGTTCAATATCTGGTTGTTACGATTGAACGCCTGCACATACTGGTGCATCTCGTCAAGAAGCATCTTCAACTGTTTCATTGCTTATATTCATTTAGTGCATCGATGGCTTTCTTTAGGAAATTATTGCCTTCGTCCCTGCTATTCTCCAATTTGTGTCTTTGACGGTTGGTCATCCATTCCACACGTTCAAACTCTCCATGGATATTCTGATAGAGCTTCTTGGCTGATTCAGCATAGTCCTGGGCTTTCTTGTAGATTTGCTTGTACATCTCCAGAGCTTGTTCTCTATGTGCAAGTTCTTGGCCATCCATGCCTCCACCTCTTTTGGCAGATGCCTCAAATTCAGCCTTAGCCTTTGCTAATTTCTGTTGGGCGATATTCAAATGCTCCTTGATTTTCCGTTCCAGGTCTCGAGCCTCATCATCCTTTCGCTCAAATAGGTTACGAAACCTATAGGTCATCTGTATCGTTGACTCCATGAATCTGTTATAAGCAGTGGAGTACGACTCCAAGAGCCGTACTTCCCTTACTTTTACGTCGCCGTTTGCCATCGTGCGTCTATCTTATGCTTTGATATTCCATCAACTTCGATGTAATCTTGGCGATGTAGTTCGAATACTCCGTAAACATCTCTGACATCTTCTTGATGTCTTGAACACTACGGTCGAACTGCTCGCGAAACTTATCATTCTGTTTGTCCTGCCAACCTTCCGATACCGCATTCATACGCTGCTGGGCTGCTTGCATCGTTGAATACATATTCTGGCCCAGGTTCTTAATGTTCTTACCAAACAGAGCTAATTGCTCTATGTTTTTTACACCAGCATCACTTGCCATAGTCTTATTCCTTTATTTATTATGTTAAAAATCAAACGGAGTAAACAGCGTATAGCTGTTGTTAGTCTCATTATAGTAGATGGCCCTGAGGCGCTCAATGTCTGATGAAAGATTCTCCAACTTCAAGTCGTCGTTCAGTCCTAACGTATTGACAGCATTCTCATCACTCTTAAGCATGATAAGATGATGGAACATATTGAAAAAATCCTTTGCCGACATGTAGTCAGAGAATAGCAATTGCTTGGGCTTGTCAATCTGAAGGATGACATGTACCCCAACCTCAGCACCATTTTTCAGAATATACTCGATAACCTTCTGATAGCTATTGAAGTCCGTACTTCCACTATCACCAGCAGAGAACATGCTACTATCGAATCCGAAGTCATCAGCAGCGGCAGCAGGCTTGGCTGAAGCAATCTCCATATCCATACGCAACTCTCTGAATCGCTCTTGCCCAAGAATATACAGCACCGTCGGCTCTGCTGTTCTGTCCTTGATAGAAGTAGCTATACTTACCAGTTCTGAACCACAATCCTGTGGGTTCAGCAGTTCTATTTCTCCCTTGCCCTCCAAGTCGTTAAGTATCTTGGTTGTATTCCGCTGGTCAGTAGGAAGACAATTGATGACCTTGATCTTGATGTTCTTGTTAGAGATTCTTAGACTCTTGATAGAAGCCATCGTAGTACGTGAAACCTGTTCCTCGTCGTTGATGCCGAACAACATTACGTTGTCTGCATATTCGTTGCGCAGAGGAATAACCACTGGTTCCATCTTCGTATCGATAGAACGGCCCAAGGCAATAGAAACCTTCTTTGCCAGCAGACTCTTCACCTCGTCGTCTATATTGAATATCTGCGAGCCCACGAAGTAGAACTGCTCATTCTTTGAAGCCTTCGTCTTGTCGTTAATCTTCTTGATAATTTCAAGAGCCTGTGGTGTGGGCAGATAAGTGGACTTAAACACTACATCGTTGTCAATGTCGTGATGGAGCACCTGTCCTGTCTTCAATTGGCTTGTGGTATCTACAGAACCACGCACTAATCGTTCGGAATCGCCAGGTGAACACTTCAGCAGATAGAAGTCTGAGATATTATTGAGTATCTCGCTCGAAATTTCAGCCTGAGCAATGGTCTGTGTTGCCAATACGAGGTGTACGCCCTGACTACGTCCTTCCTTCGCAATCTTCTGCAGAATCTCAGAAATCTCACGATACAGCTTGGCCTCCTTGCTGTTCATTGTTGGGAACATCACATGGCACTCGTCTGCTATGAATACGATACGTGGCATCTTCTTGGTGGGATTCACAGCATTATACTCCACGATGTTCGAGACACCACTGGCACGCAGCAACTTACCGCGTTCACGCATCTTATTACTGATGTCACGCAGGATTTCCAGCGTAATCTGAATATCTGAATTATCCACTAACAGCGCCTTTACGTGCTTCTCGTTCTTATAGCGATTAAACTCCACACCACCAATCTTGAAGTCCATCAAGTAGAGTTCCAGTTCCTCTGGTGAATACTTGGCCATTGCGCCAATGATAACATCATGCAGGAATACGGATTTACCTGTACCAGACTGACCTATAATAAAGCAATGTATATGGCTGACGGTATCGAGTGTGAAATCGACTAATTCGCCATTCTCAGAGGAGCCAACAGGAATCACCATCGCCTTGTCGATTGGAGCGAATCCACCTGACAGCATTTTGTCGTGATCCACGCTGGCAGCAGCCACCTGTGGCAACTCTGCGCCTTCGTTGATGTATTTGAAGCAAGCCTTGGCCAAGATAGGATTATCGAGAATAGGTGTGCAGCGGATATCAGCATCCTTGGTGTAATTGCCATAATTCTCTGCTTCCAACACTTGATAAAAATCCTTCAGGGCCAATAAAGAATCAATGTCTCTGTCGCTCTTGAAATCCAAGTTATTCATCAACACGAAGTAGATGCCCCCCTTATGGCCATTCTCAAACAGAGCATCTATATCTCGCATTTCGTTGAGACATTTCTGATAGTCAGTAACCACTACTACATCGTATGGCACCACGACCTTATTCTTGCTCTCGTTGTATTTAACCACATCGCCATACTCCTCTAACGACTTTGCCATCTTTGCCCTCAGAGTATTCTTCAACTGATTCCAATCGTTAAGGCTGCTGACTAGTTTCCCATATAGTTTCTCATCCAGATTCCTTGTCAAGAACGAAGCCTGAGCAGAGAATGCCAAATCAACGAAATGGAGATTGAAACTCTTTCCAGGAAGTGACAATAGCATATCAACAATTAATTGGTTCAAGCAAGATTGACTTTTTTCTGCAGTCTTGTTGGTATAGTTAATCACAAAGTTCTGCCCAGACTTACTACCTTGCCATTCAAAAATAGTAGGAGTTTCAAAGACAAAATTGCCGACGTGGTCGATAGTATGTTGCCCATCAGGCAGACAAGGCGCATATACTTTATTTGCAACATTCCCAGAAATAATATTAAACAATGTTTCAACACTTTCCGATGATGAAGTATCAATATTAAACTGGAAAAATGGCAAAAAGTTGTTTCTTACAACTTCTATCAAAGTATTGTTATCTTTATTACTTGTTGCGATTGCTATGTTTTCAACAAGTTGTTGAATTTGATATACTGTTTTCATACTAATAATGCCTTTTAAACAAATCACTTTTTCTTTCTATTATCCTTTTTTTCTTTTTTATCCTTTTCATTTGAGTAGTAACCAAAACATAAAGCTGCAGCAACTGCCACTGAAATTAAAAATGTTTCAAAGTTATACGAATTACCTTTTTCTACATATCCGACGACCATAGTTACAAATACAATCCCCGAATAAATAATCTTTTGCTTTTTCTCTTCTTTCCTATTATCCTCTTCTTCCCGCATTTCTTGTTCTAGTACCCTATGCTTGGCTTCAATCTGATTTACAATCGATTTCGCCTTATCTTTCCACAACTTTTGCTCTTCTACTTTTGTTTGATCACATCGTTTCTTTACCTCAACAAGAGTAACTTCAGAATCAGAAACAGGAAGTAGCGATTGAGAATAAAGATTTACGAACTGAATATCTTTCGAACTCAAAATCTCTTTTCTCGATTTCTTGTATTTTTCACTTATCGCAGAATATAAGGGATGATTTAATTCAATGCCACCTTTCTGAAGCCAATTAATTGCCGATATATAATCATGTGAATCATATAAAACTTGGGCAAGTTCTATATATGACTCCTTATCATTACAAATTGAAGCAAGTTTGATGCCTGCATCAGTTTTTAATGTGCCTCCTTTTGAATAATCTTTCAAAATTAAGGAAATTTCATTATTTAACGTTGCTGGTAAATCAAGTTCAATTAAATAGTCTTGAATGTGCTTTCTCCCCTTATCTACTTTTTCGATATAAGAACATTTTTCGTTGCTTTCTGATTTTGCATATTTTTGAAAAGCATACGAATAATCGCCTTCAATTTCTGCTATGAATCCCAATAACCGAATTGCATCTTTATTGTCCGACAAAGATTTTTTACTAAGATACTTTCTTGATTTGGCAAAGTCAATTTTTGAATCAACGCCCAACAAATGTATCATACCCATCTGAAAGCATGACATAGCGTCACCGCTCTCAGCTTTTGCCTTAATCTCAGAGCCATTCGTCAATGCCTGAATGACTAAGTCTTTAATTGATGTTATATATTTCTCCATATATAGATATATTTATAATAATTCATAATGAGGTAATTCACAATTAACACCAACAAAAATGATTTTTCTTCCTATAGGATTGTCAAATGATGACAAAATTCCACGTAACTTTTCTATCATATACTGAAAGTTATTGCCTAGATATATGAATAAACCGCATTTATAATGAAGATCCCTTATGCCGCGCTTTAACGACTCCATGTCTTTTATGAGATATTCATCTTCAATACGATTTTTTGTTGATTTTATTTCACAAATTACAAATTGTTTATCCTCTTTACTATAATTTCCATGTAATACCATGTCAGGAAATTTATACCGTTCTATTTCATGATAATGCTTGGTTAGCTCCGCGTTGAGCATCAAGGCTTCCGGATTATCAATGTAATTGGATAAGATAACTTTCCACCGATAATATAATTCATATGCAAAAACATGTTCAAGATGAAAAGTTTTTTCATCTTCATTGTAAATATAGTAAATGGGCACCAATTCTAATGCACTTGAAAAACCTTGTATGTATTTCCAAGTTAAGTCATCCCACCCACCTTCAATTTTGATTCTCTCTGATATCATTTTAGAACAACAAATAGATTAATATAGGCATGAAAAAGTATGGTAGCTTATCAGTACCTGCCTCCAAACTCCCCAATTCAGCATTAATACTATGTTCAGGTTGGAAATAAAAAAAGACGTGGGAGTTTGTTCCTCCGCGCTTATCCCTGATGTCAGGCTCTCGCATTGCCTCTTTCCAAGGATAAGCAACGCAAGCCAGCCCACGCCGAGTGATTATATAAATCAGCATAGGCGTTGACCATCAAGAAACAATGATGCAACGATTTGCTGGGATATAATACACCCACGCGAACGCTTCGTTGCATTACCGCTGTGGAAAGATTCAAATTTGCGAGATTTGACATCACAGACAGGTAACGTTTTGAAAACGTCCTTTCCCTTCGGCCTGCCCTACAAATGGCATTGTTGGCCTCCGGATTCCATCGATGTTAATTTGACCCGCCCTTGTCCTTTTCTGCCTCAGTCATTGTATAACCAAGGCTGCTTGGGCTGGCTTAGTTTCCTGCAAATTTACAAAATCTTTCTTAATAGTATATAATTAGGTGGAACTTTTTGAGAATTTTTAAGCCTTTTACTTCTGTTTTCATTTCACAATGTTGCTTTTTTGGCCAAAAAGTCGTAATTTTAGTTCTACGGTACATTATAGCGTTCTAAAGTCAATTGCGCTGCAAAAATAAAGAAAGAATTTGATAATAAGTCGGTTTTCCTATTTTTTTGGAAAAAACTCAAAAAGGAGTGAATTTAGAGAAAAACTGATAAAATCTTAGCGTTTTTCTTGGAACTTTCAGAAAATAATGTCTATCTTTGTAACGTCAGAATGTATGTTCTGGCTATCCGGGTAGAATCCCGCGTGGGGTAAGGCTTTATCGATACTGCCCAATTTTATAGAGAGCCGTCGTTCAAGCGATAGCTCTTTATTTTTGTCTGTACTTCATCATGAAGTTTCTGATGTAGGACTGACCAAGGGTGTCCTCTCGAATAACTGAGATGGGGCGCGCCCCCTTCATTATCAAAACCTCAACGGCACTGGCATTCCGTTCAAAATAGCGACGTATATCTTTAGCAAGGGTACGGGGATTATAATCAGAGGTCACGTTGAGAAGTATGCGGTTGGTTTGACCAATGGAATCAAGTAGCTTACAAAGTCGATGCCTTGTAGGACTTGAAGTTCCAATAGCTCCTGTCGTGTATCACTCTTCATCTTAACGTTTACTGCCAACAGCTTGCAAGGGTACAAATAAATGTTGGATGACCGAAATAAATTGCTTGATTTATGACTCCTTGTCTCCTTGACTTCTTAGGCTTGGGAGGGGACCATGTGGGGTATATGTGACGTCTGTGTGAGGTGTCGAGACTATACTTCACATGCCTCAATCCCTTTGTACATCGGGGCTGCAGTGCATTTATGTGAACATGTGAGGTAACCCCCCTCCAACTCCCCCAAGGGGGAGGGGAAGAAGCCAAGTAGTCAGGGAGCCAAGAAGTCAATCCAAATCAGGCAGCGCCAATAAAAAGTTTATTTTTTTGTTGTGATCCCGTAGGACTTGACTTTGTCCATCCCAGCCCTACCACGGGCTGGTCTGACATCCAAATAAAAAAGACTCCAACTGAAAACAAGTTCTCGTTGGAGCCTTTTTATTTGTATGTGATCCCGTTGGGATTCAAACCCAA
>Ga0247611_10000309_pt1 | contig 100061 bp, 68 predicted proteins | sample 177DNAGHGhighgp2_FD_192422 | JGI IMG/M metagenome (GOLD analysis project Ga0247611, IMG submission 192422) | Sheep rumen microbial communities from Palmerston North, Manawatu-Wanganui, New Zealand - 1770 DNA GHGhigh gp2 | ecosystem: Host-associated > Mammals > Digestive system > Stomach >... | reverse complement strand
TGAAAAAACGATTTTTGCATTTTTTAGCCAAATCAGATGGTAATAATCTGGTTTTATACTTGGAAACGTCCATTTTTTGCAACATCTTTTAACTTTGTATATTTATGCGCCTGCAATGCGGGTTAAGGTATAACGACCTTTGCAAGATGATGAAGGAAGAAGGCCTCATCAGCGACATCGTAGACGACGAAGTGTGGAAGAAACGGGTTTGCCGCCTCACCGACGATGCCGACGTCCAGGCTCTGCGCATGTCGCTCTGCCGAATGGATGCGACACTTTACAAGCAGATGAGGTATATGGATTTGTTTCAGACTACAGAAATACGGTTTGACATGACAAACGCCCATGGCGCCACATCCCTACGGTGCCGCCAGCATCAAGAACTCATTCAACTATATATCAGGCAATCGTATGAATCGTTATAACACGGGCTTTGTACTGGGAAAATTCTGCCCATTGCACAGGGGGCACATGCTGCTCATACAACGTGCACTTGACGCGTGCGATGTGGTTTACATCGTCGTCGACAACATCATGGACGAGGTGATACCTGTAGCGCGTCGCATCAAATGGGTGAGACAGCAATATCCCACTGCGGTGGTGCTCACCCAACGCCATCCACTTCCGCAAGACCCCTCGGAAACGCCTCTCTTCTGGGACATCTGGCGCGAAGAACTGTTGCGCTTGCTCCCCCACCCCATTGATGCCGTCTTTGCCTCGGAGCAATATGGGGCACGGCTGGCAAAAGAACTTTCGGCCGACTTCGTGATGGTGGACCATGACAGGCTAACCGTGCCTGTCTCGGCCACGCTTATCCGTCAGGACATCATCGGTCAGTGGCAAAACCTGGCGCCTGCAGCCCAAAACGACTTGCGAAAAGTGATATGTGTCTATGGGCCGGAATCGACCGGGAAATCCACACTGACCAAACAACTTGCCGGGCATTATCAGATGCCATACGTGGAAGAGTACGCCAAACAGGTGATTGAGGCAAAGAACGGGGACATTTGTTTTAAGGACATGGAGCAGATTGTGAGAGGGCATTTCAGAGCCGTTGAGGAGGCCCGGCGGCAAAACACCCCTCTGCTGTTTGTGGATACAGATGCCATCATTTCCAAACTATGGTCGAACGAGCTTTTCGGAAAGGAATCGCCCATCATTGAGGAACACATCGCACGCCAGCACTTCGACCATTATTTGCTGCTTGACATCGACCTGCCCTGGGTGGACGACATCCATCGCTACCGTCCCGATGAGCGAGAATCATTCTTTCGTAAGTGCGAGGAGCAACTCGTAGCGCGTGGGAAAAGTTACACCGTAATTCGCGGCAAGAACCAACAACGTCTGAATCATGCCATAACGTGTGTCGATGCATTATTCCACGTGGGATAATTGGAGATTTTAATGATGGCGGTGGGATGGGACGAAGTAATTCATTCTTGAAGCCTGAAAGGCTGACATCCTACGATTTTTTTCTATGAGGGAGGAGGTAGAGACGTCTCATGGGGGGAAGGCAAAGCCTGAAAGGCTGACGAGACCACAGGCAGGCGGTGGAGTGCGCAGCACGGAACCCCTGCGTATAACAACGCAACAAATGATAAACCCTGAAAGGGTGACAGAGCATATTGTCAAGTTCTGTCACCCTTTCAGGGTTAAGTTTGTGTGGCAACTATTAGCAGGGGTTCCGCTTCGCTCCACCGCCTGCCTGTGGTCTTACCACCCCTTCGGGGTTCAGCGACTCCAAACTCCAAACTCCAAACTGAAAACAGGGGTTCCGCTTCGCTCCACCGCCTGCCTGTGGTCTTACCACCCCTTCGGGGTTCAGCGACTCCAAACTCCACACTCCAAACTCCAAACTGAAAACAGGGGTTCCGCTGCGCTCCACCACCTGCCTGTGGTCTTACCACCCCTTCGGGGTTCAGCGACTCCAAACTCCAAACTCCAAACTCCAAACTGAAAACAGGGGTTCCGCTTCGCTCCACCACCTGCCTGGACGATTGGTACTCACCATCGTCTTCTATCACCCTTTCGGGGTTTGAATGGTAGTACCCCCTCATATCCAACAGACAGGCTCAATTTTTAATCTTTCATCTTCTTCCACCCCCGACCCACTCCCCGCCAGCGGGGAGGGGAGGCGCTGCTCACAGGCATTCCACTCACAAGTGTGGGTTCGTCCCCACAATTCCCCACCTTCCGTAAAGAGAAATGCCCGTCCCCACGATTCCCCACCCCTCGTAGGGGCGGGGTTAGGGGCGGGGTCTATGCCAGTTATTCGTTTAGGGATGATGCAGTGACTCCAAACTCCAAACTCCAAACTCCAAACTCCAAACTGAAAGCGGGGCGTGCTTGTTAGAAGATATCACCGCTCCAAAGCATTTTCAGGAAGTCAAGCACGTAAATCAGTTCGTGGTCTCCTGACTTACGGGTAATCGGGTCTAGAGAAACGAGGATCAGTCGGCACTCTGGATGCTCCTCTTTGAAGGCTTTGAGGCCTTTCAAGTGTTTCGTCTCCACATGCTCCGAAGATTTGATTTCGATAGCCACTTTAGCATCACCGACAACCACATCCACTTCCTTTTGGTCATAAGTGTGCCAATAGGATATCGTGTCTCGTTTGTCGTTGTATCCTTTGTATGCTATGACTTCCTGTATCACAAAGTGCTCAAAGGCATGTCCGTAATCATCTGTGCCCCGTTTCAGGGAGTGGCGACCCATCAGATAGTTGGCAAGTCCAACATCAAAATAATAGAATCGTGGAGCTTGAATAATTTTCCTCTTGATTTCTTTCCGAAATGCCGGAATCTCATATCCGATTAGCGTATCGTAAAGAATTTGAAAATATGACTTGACCGTTTTGGCAGACACGCCGCAGTCTGACGCAATGTTGGAATAGTTCAGCATTTCTCCGTCAGAAATGGCGGCGACTTCCATAAACCGTTCAAATGCGTCGAGTTCTCTCACTTCACCCTCTTCCCTGATTTCTTCGTTAAGATATACTTTTATGTAACCAGATAAACGCTTGGTGGCGTCTTCTACCATATAGTGACGTGGAATCATACCATTCTGCACAGCACGGTCTATCTGGAAATCTGTCACCTCAGGCCATACGAGAGGATACAGCGTTTCGGGAATCGCACGGCCCCCAAGTGTGTTGGCTCCTGAACGCTTGAGTTTCCGAGCACTGGAGCCACTGAGAATGAAGAACAATCCTCTGTCCACCATCAAGGAATGTACCACATCCAACAGTTCGGGGACTTTCTGGATTTCATCCACAATGACAAGTGTGCCGGCAGGTTTGTCCTGAAGTGCCTCCCAAAAGGAATTGGGGTTTCGTTTGAATGCCCTCCTCACACTTGGATTGAGCAAATCGTAGTAAACAGCCCCTTTGAAGCGTTCTTTTAGCAGGGTGGATTTTCCTGTCTGACGTGCACCAAACAGGAACATTCCTTCATCCAATTTGTTCTCGATATCTATTATTCTCTTATACATAATACTCTAAATTTTAGGAGTGTACTCCCGAATTTTATATAAAAATCGGGAGTATGGTCGTGAATTTCACATGTTTTTGCTGTGCAAAGATATATCATTTTACTGGCATTTCCAAACAATTATGTCAAAAAAGTCAATCGCGGTAGAGACATCCAATTCCCTACTTGAAGCCTGAAAGGCTGACGAGACCACAGGCAGGCGGTGGAGTGCGTAGCACGGAACCCCTGCGTTTAACAACGCAATAAATGATAAACCCTGAAAGGGTGACAGAGTATATTGGCAAGGTCTGTCACCCTTTCAGGGTTTGGTTTGTGTGGCACTTGACAGCAGGGGTTCCGCTTCGCTCCACCGCCTGCCTGGACGATTGGTACTCACCATCGTCTTCTATCACCCCTTCGGGGTTTTAATGGTAGTACCCCCTCATATCCAACAGACAGGCTCAATTTTTAATCTTTCATCTTCTTCCACCCCCGACCCACTCCCCGCCAGCGGGGAGGGGAGGCGCTGCTCACAGGCATTCCACTCACAAGTGTGGGTTCGTCCCCACAATTCCCCACCTTCCGTAAAGAGAAATGCCCGTCCCCACGATTCCCCACCCCTCGTAGGGGCGGGGTTAGGGGCGGGGTCTATGCCAGTTATTCGTTTAGGGATGATGCAGTGACTCCAAACTCCAAACTCCAAACTGGAGACAGGGGAGGCGCTGCTCACGGTATTTTGCTGTGCGGAATTACACGAGGTAATTCCCTACGAAGTTAGTCCTTGATGGGCTCCATGTGAAGGCTGACATGCGTGGATGCCCCGAAGTGCTCTTTGAGCCGGTGCTCGATGGCAGTGGCACGCTCGTGGGCCTCACGCAGAGACAAGTCGCCATCCATCCGGATATGCAATTCGATGGCGATGCGGTTGCCTATACGGCGTGTGCGCAGGTTGTGCGGTTCGACCACTCCCTGAAACGACTGAATGATATCCACGATTTCCCGCTCCGTTTCCTCAGGCAAGGAACTTTCAGTCAGTTCGCCGACGCTTGTGCTGAGCAGTCCCATCGCCACTTTGACAAGCATTGCCCCCACGACGACCGAGGCTACAGGGTCGAGCACCGTCCAGCGGTTTCCCAGCAGAATAGCGCCACCAATTCCGATGGCAGCCCCCACCGACGAGAGCGCGTCGCTGCGATGATGCCAGGCATTGGCCACGAGTGCCTGCGAGGAGAGGGATTTTCCACGGATGATAGTGTAACGGTAAAGGATTTCCTTGCAGGCGATGGAGAGCAAAGCAGCCCACAAAGCGAGCATTCCCGGTGAGTGGATTTGCTCACCTCCGGCCCACGCGGCAATTTTGAGAGTGCCCGAAATAATGATGCCCAGGGCGGCCCCCATCAAAGCCAGTCCGATAATGGATGATGCGATGGTCTCAAACTTCCCATGCCCATAGTCGTGCGACTTGTCCTGCGGCTTGGCACTGATGCGCACGAACACGATCACAATGATGTCGGTGATGAAGTCGGAAAAGGAGTGTATGGCGTCGGCAATCATCGCCGAACTGTGCCCCACAATCCCAGCCACAAACTTGAAAGCGAGCAGCGCTAGATTGCCTGCACTCCCCACCAGTGTCACCTTGTATATTTGCTTCTCCCGAGTCATTTGCTGAGACAAAGACGGTTTCTATTTTTTGTCTTTCAACGATTGGTTATGAGTATACTGGGTGTGATTGAGAACGCGCCGCTCTTCGATGAATTCAAAAAGATGAAGGTCGTCAAGGAAGTCGTTGGAGACGAGGGAGGTCTTATAAAGGCTGTTGATTTTGTATACCAGGGGGTTGTACTCACTTTTCAACGCTTGCAACTCCTCATCCGTGAAAAAATGGTCGGGCGCAGTGAGTTCTTTCAGTTTTTTGTGAAACTGTTGTGCACTTTGGGCATACTGTCTGGCCAGTGACTTCAAATGCTGGTATTTCCACAGCGCATATATACCCCAAAGGGCGACAACGGCTATAACAATCAGAATGAGTTCCATCGTATTGACAGTTATGTTTAAATTTTTTGCAAAGGTAAACATTTTTTGAGTTGGACAAAACGTTTTGAGGAGTTTTTTAGTTGGTGAGTTTCTACATTGGTGAATCGATGAATGGATTGTGTTTTGATGTAGTCGGCCGAAGGTTAAACTCCGTTAAAATTTTGAGCGTTTTCAGTGATGATTAGAGAAAAAGATATACTTTTGCAGTTCCTAGGTGCGTATCCCAAAGCCTATCTTGAGGCTTTCTTCGGAAATTCCTCTATGATTCCTTACCTCAGGACATGGGAAAGTGTGCCTTTTTGCGTGAAGTCAATAAGACTTGAGATAAATTCTGGGGTTGACTGGATTTGACAGCAAGTTGAGATGGTACGTAAGCATGCGGAGTGACGGCTGTAAACTCCATAATCCATTCGGTCGAACAATTAATTGGCAACAACAAGTATGCTCTCGCTGCCTAATCGAAGTACAGTAGATTACTGGCTTTATCCTGTCACTAGGTGATAGGACGAGACGTCGCTCCAAGGGTGTTGTCCCGAATCTGAGGATCCAGCGGCGCAGGGAAATCGGGAATAGTCATATTAGGCTCCGATGATGTGATGAAATTTAGGAGATAAGGTCGCGGTTGGTGGTCCAGGTCTTGCCACGGCACGAAAACCAAAGTCTGGAATAAGCATGTAGAAAGCGTATGGTTTCCTTGTTTGGACGCGGGTTCGACTCCCGCCAGCTCCACAACTTACTCTGATTTACAGTAAATTACATGGTTTACACCCAAATTTACACCCAAAAATCAGTATTTCGAAGAAACAAAAAGCAATAGGGAAAGAAGATACATAGGTCTTCCTTTCCCTATTGCTTTTTTGTAACATCCACCAAATATATGTGTAGGTTAAGGTTCTATTTTTGCCGGAGCAGTCGGGCTGCCTCAGATGAGATGAGAGGGATAGCTTTTGACACGGGGATGACGAACTCCGGTGCGCCCATGGCCCAATTGCCAATCTCGTAGGGCTGGTACATGATATGAAGGCCGTCGGGAGCGAGCCATCCATCTTCCATCGGAAGAGGGAGGGTGTTGCTCTCCATGTATTCCAAATAAGGCTTCACAGCCTCTTGGTTCTTGATGGATTTTGACAGCAACGGCTCAATGCTGCTCTCATTGTCGCGGCGGAGGATATTCTTCAAAGGCTTGCCGTCAGACTTGCGGAATGTCAATGTGACGAAATGATACATTCCATGAGCTCCGCCCGAGAAGCGCTCCTCAGAAAATTCGTAACTCACATATCCTGCTGCGTCGGCTACTTGATTGACTTCCATACTCCCGTACCATTTCATGGCCTCGTCGGGGTCGGACGGCATGTCGTCGCCATATTCTTCGGCCATCGCCTGGGCAATCATATCGGCATAAGCCTGGACGGCTTTGTCGAAAGTTTTGCCTTTCAGTCTGGATTGTGCGTCTTTGGGGATTTCAAAGGAGTGGTTGTTGAGCATTGCTTCAAGAATGGATTTCTCGAGCGACGACTTGAGAGCGGTATTACTGCACACAGGACGATCCACAGTGACGCTGAAAATGCATTCACCCACAGTAGCCGTTTTCTCAATCTTCTGTTTTTTCACAGGAACGCCAGCCTTTGCCTCGGCCATTGGATAGCAAGAGAATACAGCTGTTATCAAAAAATAAAGAATGTTATTTGCCATGATTGTATTGCTTTTTATTGGTGAACTATTACATTTACAAAGAGTAATATTTCATCATAATCTACCAGTGAAGTGAATAATTTTCAAATTCTGCAATCTGACCAGCCTGTGGTCTTGCCACCCCCGACTTCAGTGTGGAGTTTGGAGTCCTTGAAGTAGAAGGTATCATGCCTAAACGAATAACTGGCATAGACCCTGCCCCTAAGAGGGTGTGTCAAATTGTATTTTTAGTCGCCTACGGCGAGAAATCTATCAAATCTATGCAAATCATTCAAATCTTTTTTCTATTTATTATTTGCTTGATTTGTAACGATTTGTGAGATTTCTGCGCGAAGCGCACTCCCTTCTTCAGTCACCTACAGTGAGTATCAATGGCTGACGAGCGAAGCACACACATTCACTTTTGACACACTCTCAATCGTGGGGACGCGCATTTCTCTCACATCTCAACTCTCACTACTCACCACTAATGTCAACTCCGGACTGAATGAACTGGTCGCTCAATGAAGAGGGAGGGGGGGGGTAGAGACGTCTCATCGAGGCGTCTCATAGGGGGAAGGCAAAGCCTGAAAGGCTGACGAGACCACAGGCAGGCGGTGGAGTGCGCAGCACGGAACCCCTGCGTTTAACGACGCAACAAATGATAAACCCTGAAAGGGTGACAGAGCATATTGTCAAGGTCTGTCACCCTTTCAGGGTTTGGTTTGTGTGGCACTTGACAGCAGGGGTTCCGCTTCGCTCCACCACCTGCCTGGACAATTGGTACTCACCATCGTCTTCTTCCACCTTTCGGGGTTAAGCCTACCCAACCTGCTTATTTTCAATAGTTTGACACCCCAACCCCTCCCCGCAAGCGGTGGAGGGGAGTTGCTGCTCACAAATTTAGTGATAAGGGGTGAGAGGTGAGTGGTGAGAGAAATGCCCGTCCCCACGATTCCCCACCCCTCGTAGGGGCGGGGCTAGGGGCGGGGTCTATGCCAGATATTCGTTTAGGGATGATGCAGCGACTCCAAACTCCAAACTTAAAGCGGTGGAGGAGTCGCGCTGCTCACGGCCTTTTGCTATGCGGAATTAGACGAGCTAATTCCCTACGAGGTTTGCACTGCGAATACGAACTTGCGAATGAAGCAGGATGCCCCCAGTGGCAAAACACAAAAAAAGACGACGCCCTGATGTATGTCTCCCTTTTTCTCTTAGATGATGAAGCAGGTAAAGGAGTGATACAATCAGAGCGTCGTTTATGGATTTTAAAGTCGGTTCTTTTCCGCATTTCCGGCGCCTGTGCCCTTGTACTTCGAGGGGGTGACATTGAAGCGGTAGCGCAGGGAGAGCTGGATGCAACGGGAGTCGTTGTCCTCCATCTTTCGGAACATCATGCGGTTGCTATAGAGCGTGAAACGGTTGACACCGCCATTGAAGAGATCGTTGCCTGAGAGTTTGATGTTGAGGCAACGTTTGCAGAAGTCTTTGCTGACACTGAGGGTGAATATTGGGTTGGTGCATTCAGATTTGGCATTGGCTCCAGTACAGCCATGTGTGTGCATGTTGAAGTCGGCCTGTAGTAACCAGTCATGAGGCAGTGTAAGGATGTTTCCCAACTGAAGGGTCAGCATCTGTTGGTTGAAACTCTTTTGCTTGCCGAGGAACTCAGTCTTGAACCATGGCTTCATCAGTGACACATTGTATTGGGGTGTCCACGTTACGCTGCCACATAGTTTGACGTTCTTCTGTGCGCCAAGTGTGACGGTGAGCCAGTCAATATGATCATAGTTCTTGTGGGTAACGAGATTCACCTTGCTATCGTTCTCCAAACTTTCCGCTGTGTAAAGGATGGGATCAACGCAATGGGTGAAATTGACATTGAGATAGAGCCATTTCCACATAGCCATAGCATTCGTGTTATGATACTTGATGGGGTTCAGAAAAGGATTGCCAGTCTGCTGGTTCAATCGGTTCTCATAGACCACATCGCTGCTCAACTGCCAGTAGGATGGGCGCGTGGTGCGCTTGGCATAACTGAAAGACAATTGCACCTTCTTCACAGAAGTTGATAAGGAAACCGATGGGAAGAAGTCATTGTAGGTGCGGCTTTGGTCGTCGCGTCGGATGCCGCCCACAAAGTAATCCGACGTCACGTGCTCATAGCGCAGACCTGCAGACAAATTGAAACGCCCCAGTTGCTGTCGTAGTTCCACGAAAGGCGCGATGGTTTGCTCATGCTGCTCGTTGTTGCTGTTGGCGATGTATCCCTCCACATTCTCGAAACTGCTGTTCCAGCGGGTATTGGTGTATTCCTCACCCACCTCAATCTGTCCTTTTCCTATCGGATGCGTCACGAAGAGTTTTTCGGCCATCAACCTGCTTTGCGTCAAAGCATAGGTATTCACATCACGGTCTTTATATTCGTCGCTCAATTCCTGTTGTTGGTTGCGGTTGCGCTGGTCGCGATAGGTGTAGTCGGCATTGAAGTCGATGCTGAGTTGGCCTACTTTTCCAGTGTAATAAAGGTTCACCTGATGTCTGGGCGCTCCTTTGGCCCTGTCAACGCCATTATTCTGTAAGTGGTCGTACATGGTGCCGTTGGCTTGCAGGTCATCGTCATTGTCGCTCCAGGTTTTCACGTAGTCGTAGGTGTTCTGATAGAAACCGCCAAAAGAGTTGTCATCATTCAGTTGGTAATTGAACCCCATTCGTCCTTCAAGGAATGGATTGTAAACCTTGTCCTTCTGCTTGTTGGTAATCATCCAAAGTGTGTCGGCAAAGACAGTTTGCTCAAACTCGCCTTTCTCCCAACGTTTATTGTAAGCCCCAAAGAGATTCGCAAACAATTCCAACTTTCCTGTGCGGTAGGTCAGGTTGGCGCGCTCGTTGTTGGCATAGCCATGCCCTTTGCGGCTCCACGACGTCAACTCCACGCCCAAGCCATCGCCTGCGGTCCGTTTGGTGCGGATGATGATGACGGCATTGACAGTTGCGTCATATCGGGCACCAGGATTCTGAATCACCTCCACGGTCTTGATATGGTCCGACTGAATGTTTCGCAGTTCATGTAAGTCAGTCAACTTGCGATTGTTTAGGTAGATGAGGGGCACACCCTTTCCCAGGATTTCAAAACTCTCACCTTTTTTCGAAATCATCGGCACTCGTGTGAGCACATCCTCTGCCGTGCCCAGCCGCTCCATCACCGTGCCCTCCACATTCATCATCAACGAGTTGCCTTGCAACTGTACTTTCGGGCGTTCCCCCTCCACCACTACGCCATTCAGGGTATAGTTCTCGGGTATCATCTGTATGGTGCCCATTGCCGGTTTGTCGCAGCGTCGATAGATGGTCTTGTAGCCGATGTAGGAGATGCGGACAAGAATGCTCGTCGGCTCAAAGGGCACCGCGAAGTAGCCACTCTCGTTCGACACGCCACCACAGAGCAGTGTTGAGTCGGCAGGATTCAGCACCGCGATATTGGCATAGGCCACAGGCTGCCCCTTTTCGTCGATGATGGTGCCCTTGAGGTGGCGTTCGGTCTTGTGGATGCACTCCACGTATATTTCGCCGGAACCAGACATCACTGTCATGCGTACGGGATAGAAGCCTATCAGTTGCTGGATGGCATCGGGCACCGTCTTTCGTGTGACCTTGGTGGTGACCCGGAAATCCTCCAGTTCATTGTAGATAAAACTGATACTGTAGTCAGTGGTCTGAGACTGTATATATTTGAGTGCATCCGACATGGACACGTTGTGGAAATCACGGCTGACGCGCTGGGCACTGGCCATCATACCTGCCAGGCAAAATAGAATCATCATCAACTGTCTCATGGCTGTGCTTGGTCTTCGGATGAAACAATCAGTGTATTGGACTCCATACTGACGTGCAGTGTCTCGAAATTGTTCAGCATTTCGACCACCTTCTCCAAGGAGAACTCAGGCTTCCATTGATAGAACAGGCGTATCTGGCGTGCTCGTTCACTTTTGAATGCCACATCGATATGATAGTAGCCGGAAAGTTCCTCAAGTATCTGTTCCAATGGCACATTGTCGAAGAGTCGGGGCGACGCGGGAACAATCGTGTCGGCATCCATCGTCAGTGTCTCAGCCTTGGACTCAGGGAGGCCGGTCATGACCGTCTGTGTTTGCCGTGTATGGGACTCTGGCTCTTTCACCATCTGCTGCCTTGACATACTTAGTAGATGAATGGCAGCGTAGGCGATTCCTGAAAGCATCAGGATGACCACCACCATGGCGGCATAGCGGTAAACCACAGACAGGGGTCTGGGATGCTGTTTCCGCTTGAATTGCTGCCATTCGGCATCCACTGCTTCGTCGGTCATCTGTTTTTCGGATTTTTCCATGCTGATGGCACTTTTTGTCATCGCCATCAGTGTGTAGAGTTCGCGGCACTCCTCGTCGGTCAGTATCTCCCTCCATTCCTGGTCGGAGTAATTCCAGGGCTGCTCCATCATCTGGAGCAAAAGGTCAGTCTTTTTCATGCGTTCATAGGGTGTTGAGGTGGGTTCGTAATTGTTGCATCGCATGGCGCAGGTGTTTGTAGATGGTGGTCTCGCTCACACCATGCTTTCGGGCTATTGCCTCGAAGGTCTTCCCGTCGGTGAAATGCTCCATGATGATATCACGGCAGATAGGCGGTTCCAATGAGCGGATGCCCTTACGCAATGCGTTCAGTTCCTCGGTGAGCAGGTCGGTCTGCATCTCCGTGGCATCAAGGTCGAGAAGATATAGGCGCGCCGCCCGCTCCTGGATTTTGTGGTTGCGGATGATGTTCAAGCACCTGTTGCGCACGCTTGTCAGCAGATAGTTTCTTGCCGTCTTCTCCCGGATGTCGGACTGTTCGTCGATAAGGCGTGCGAAGATGTCGTGCACAACATCCTTGCTCTCGGCCTCATCGTGCAACAGCGTGATGGCCAGTCGGAACATATCGCCATAATGCTGTCTGAACAGTGTTTCCAGTCTCTTTTTCTTCATTCTATCCTAATATACACATGAAAGACGGTTTACTAAACCCCCAACGGCCATTTTTTTAAGAGTCTGTGACTGGGCTGGGAATTTGAAGTTTCGTTGAATAAGGTGATTATGAAGTTATTGTATTATTGTATAAAACGCCAAAACCGTCGTTTTTTGTGTCTTCGGGCGTTAAACTATCTTAATCACCGTGTGCTGTCATCATTTGGAGCAATAAAAACGACGGTTTTGGCGTTAAAAAAGTGATTATCAACAAGTAATACGATGAAAACTTTCTGGCGTCATATCAAGGTTTGCATCAAGAAGTACGTGGATTTCAGGGGTAATGCCACGCGTGGCGAGTTCTGGTCCTGGGCGTTGTTTGTCGCTATCGTTGCCGGAGTGTTGTTTGGAGTGGCAGCGACGCTTGTGCTTATTCGCAGTCTGGCGGGGCCCGACACGGTTTCCAATCCCCTTAATTGGCTCAGTTGGATAATCGCTCCCATCACCATCCTCCTCGGTGTGTTTCTGGTATTCTGCCTGCTTCCCACGCTGGCCGTGACGGTTCGCAGGCTGCGTGATGCCGGGTATCGGACCTGGATTATCGTCTTCCCCCTTCTTCTCCTGGCAGGTTCCTATCTGCCAGCATTGAGCATCGCTCTCTCCGGCATGGACGACACACCTCCGGAGATACCCCTACCCTACTGCTATGCTTACTTGAGCATCACAGCGGCAGTTTGTCTGCTCTATGCGTTTTTCCTCTTCCAGAAAAACAAAAATCAATTCCGGAAAAGCCGGAGATTCCGGAAAGACCGGAGATTCCGGTTGTAGCAGACTGACATCCTCGATAAGGATGTGGCGTTTCGTCAATATGCCTGCTCATGCACCCCCTTGACGGCCCGGCCACTGGGTTCGTTGAGCCCCCTGAAAGCGGCATCCCATTCGAGGGCGATGGCAGTGGAGCACGCCACACTGGCCTCACTCGGGACACTTCGCGCGGCAGAGTCGGAGGGGAAGTGCTCGGCGAAAATCGAGCGGTAATAATATTCTTCCTTGTTTTTCGGCGGATTGATGGGGAAGCGCTCGGCCGCATGCGCCATCTGCTCGTCGCTGACGGCCTCAGCGGTCATCTGCCTGAGCGTGTCAATCCATGAATACCCTACTCCATCGCTGAACTGCTCTTTCTGGCGCCAGGCTACTTCAGCCGGCAGCATATCGGCAAATGCCTCGCGGACTATCCGCTTCTCCATGGTCTGTCCGGGACACATCTTGGCCTCAGGATTCGTGCGCATGGCGACATCAAGGAATTCCTTGTCGAGGAAAGGCACCCGTCCCTCAACACCCCAGGCCGAAAGGCTCTTGTTGGCACGGAGGCAGTCGTAGAGATAGAGTTTCCCCAGTTTACGGACAGTCTCCTCGTGGAAGGCTTTCGCGTCGGGGGCCTTATGGAAGTAGAGATAACCACCGAAAATCTCGTCGGCCCCCTCTCCCGACAGCACCATCTTGATACCCATCGACTTGATGACCCGCGCCAGCAGATACATGGGTGTGGAAGCACGTACGGTGGTGACATCATAGGTCTCGATGAAGTAGATGACATCGCGGATAGCATCGAGTCCCTCCTGTATGGTATAGTTGATTTCGTGATGCACGGTGCCGATATGGTCGGCCACCAGTTTGGCCTTGGCGAGGTCGGGGGCGCCTTTCAGGCCCACCGCAAAGGAGTGCAGCCGTGGCCAGTATGCCTTTGTCCGTGAATCGTCCTCAATCCGGTGCTCGGCAAAATTCTCGGCGATGGCAGAGATGACAGAAGAGTCGAGTCCACCCGACAGCAGGACGCCATACGGCACATCCGACATCAACTGGCGCTTGACCGCATCAGTGAGCGCGTCGTGTATGGCCTCCACGCTGGCATGATTGTCTTTCACGGCATCATACTTCATCCAGTCGCGGTGGTAGTAACGTTTCATACCCGGGTCTTCGCTCCAGTAATAATGTCCCGGCAGGAACGGCTCATAGCGCTCACACTGCCCCTCGAGCGCCTTCAACTCCGACGCCACGTACACCGTGCCATCGCTGTCGTATCCGATGTAAAGGGGAATGACGCCTATGGGGTCGCGCGCTATCAGGAATTGGTCACGCTCCTCGTCGTAGAGCGCGAAGGCAAAAATGCCGCTAAGGTCCTCGAGGAAATCGATGCCCTTGTCACGATAGAGCGCGAGAATCACCTCACAGTCGCTACCCGTCTGAAACTCATACTGCCCGGCGTATCCACGACGAATCTCACGATGGTTATAGATTTCACCATTCACCGCCAGCACCTGTTTCTTATCCGGCGAATACAGCGGTTGTCCGCCCGACTCAGGGTCGACGATACTCAGTCGTTCGTGAGCCAGGATGGCACTTCCCCCACAATAGACACCACTCCAGTCAGGTCCACGATGACGGATTTTCTGACTCATGCGCAAAGCCTTTTGCCGCAACTCCTGCGACTGCTCCCTGACGTTCAATATTGCTACTATTCCACACATAATTATTCTCTTTTATAGGTACGACAAATATAAGTAATTGGTTTGGGCAGGATATTCCGCTGCCAGTGTATCTATCTGGTTGACAGTGGGCACGATGCCCAGTTCCTTGCGCCACTCCCGAATCAGCAGTCCGGCTTTTTCCATCGTCATCAACGACTCGAGTCCCAGGGCGCGGCCAATCTGGAAATCGGAAAAGCCGTAAACCTTGGCCTTATACAGCAGTTGCACGAACTCAGGGGCTTCCACGAACTCCATCAGTTCGGATTCCTCCATCACCTCCACCATCACCGACAACTGGCTGTAATCCCTCAACTGCCGGTCGATGTCTACAATGTGGCGCAATTTCTGCAGAAACCATCGGTCGATCATGGTCAACTGATGTATTTGCTCAATGGTATAGCCGATTTTCAGCGCCTTCGAGACCACAAAGATGCGCATGTCGGTAGGCTCGTGCAAGGATTTCCTGATGTCGGGAATCTTGATTTCATGGTTTTCCACGAAGCCGTGCATACCCTGCCCTATCATGCGGAGTCCCTTTTGCAGTGCTTCCTCGAAAGTGTGCCCTATGGCCATCACCTCGCCCACGCTCTTCATCGACGAGCCAAGTTGTCGCTTCACGCCCTTGAATTTTGTCAAGTCCCAACGTGGAATCTTGACCACCACGTAATCGAGTGCAGGTTCGAAGAAAGCCGAGGTGGTTTTTGTGACACTGTTCTTGAGGTCGAAGAGGCCATAGCCAAGTCCGAGTTTGGCTGCCACGAAGGCAAGCGGATATCCCGTGGCCTTGGAAGCCAGTGCCGACGACCGCGACAGGCGCGCGTTGACCTCGATGACACGATAGTCTTCGGAAGAAGGGTCGAGGGCATACTGCACATTGCATTCGCCCACGATGCCGATGTGCCGGATAATCCTGATGGCCAGGGCGCGCAATTTATGGTACTCGCTGTTGGAGAGCGTCTGCGAGGGCGCCACCACGATACTCTCGCCCGTATGGATGCCCAGCGGGTCGAAATTCTCCATGTTGCACACAGTGATGCAGTTGTCGAACCGGTCGCGCACCACCTCGTACTCTATTTCCTTCCATCCCTTCAAAGACTTCTCCACCAACACTTGCGGCGAGAACGAGAAAGCCTCCTCGGCCTGTGCCGCCAGTTGCTCCTCGTTGTCGCAGAAACCAGAACCCAGCCCGCCCAGCGCATAAGCCGCCCGTAGAATGACGGGGAACCCCAGCGCATGTGCGGCCCGGCGCACCTCCTCGACCGTAGAGCACGCCTCGCTCTTGATGGTCTTCACACCAATCTCGTCGAGTCGTTGCACGAAGAGGTCGCGGTCCTCGGTGTCGATGATGGCCTGCACGGGTGTGCCGAGCACCTTGACGCCATATTTTTCGAACACGCCTTTCTGATAGAGTTCCACACCGCAATTGAGTGCCGTCTGCCCACCGAAGGAAAGCAAGATGCCATCGGGGCGTTCCTGGGCAATGATACGCTCCACAAACTCGGCCTTCACAGGCTGGAAATAGGCCTTGTCGGCCACGCCTTCCGATGTCTGCACCGTGGCGATGTTGGGGTTGACGAGCACCGTTTTGATGCCCTCTTCCTTCAGTGCCTTCAATGCCTGCGAGCCCGAGTAGTCGAACTCGCCGGCCTGTCCGATTTTCAGTGCGCCACTGCCCAGCAGCAAAACCTTCTTGATTGTCTTGTCCTCCATGTTATCTCTCGTTTAGCATCTTTACAAATTCATCAAACAGGAATTCGGTGTCGGTCGGTCCGCTACAGGCTTCGGGATGGAATTGTGCCGACATCCAGGGTCGCTCCTTATGCCGGATGCCCTCATTGGAACCATCGTTCATGTTGACAAACAGCGGTGCCCAGTCTGATGGCAGCGTTGAGTCGTCGACGGCATATCCATGGTTTTGTGAGGTGATGAAGCATTGTGTCGTTCCCACCTTTCGCACAGGCTGGTTATGGCTTCGATGCCCATACTTCAGTTTATACGTTTTGGAGCCAGCGGCCCTTGCCAGCAGTTGGTTGCCGAGACAGATACCCATACATGGCCTGACGTCCTGATGACCCAGGAACGCACGGATATGTGCCACGGTCGTCTCACAGCGTTCGGGGTCGCCGGGGCCATTGGCAAGGAAGAGCCCGTCGAATTCCAACTGGTTGAAGTCATAGTCCCAGGGCACGCGCACCACCTCGACCCCACGCCTCAACAGGCAGCGGATGATATTCGCTTTCACACCGCAGTCGACGAGCACCACACGCCGTTTTCCTTCCGCGTGATAAGTGACAACCTGCTTGCAACTCACCTGCTCCACCCAGTTCACCGAACCATAGTTCACCGGTTGCTGGCTTGCTGACAGTCCCTCTCCTACAACAATTCTTCCCATCATGACGCCATGCTCCCTGAGCAGCATCGTGAGTCTTCTGGTATCAATCCCCGTGATGGCTGGTATCTGCTCTCTCCTCAGCCATGATGCCAGCGACTCCCTTGCGTTCCAGTGCGAATAGGTCTCACTATAGTCGGCCACGACCAATGCCTTGGCATGTATCCGCTCACTCTCCATGAACAAGGGCAGACCATCGCTGCCCATAGCCGTATCGGGAACGCCGTAGTTGCCTATCAGCGGATAGGTAGTGACCAGAATCTGTCCCGCATAACTGGGGTCGGTCAGACTCTCAGGATAACCTGTCATGGCCGTGTTGAACACCACCTCGCCATCTGTCCCGGCCTCATGACCGAAAGAGTATCCATAGAACTCCGTGCCGTCGCTGAGTATCAATTTTGCTTCTCTCATTATCTGTTTATGATTGTTTCTTCTGTTTGCCGTCTATATAGTTTACGAACGCCTGGTTGACGAGCCGGATGCCACCCGGTGTGGGATAATGACCTGTGAAGAACCAGTCGCCCGGGTGTTTTGGAAAAGCCTCATGAAGGCCCTCAATGCTTTGGAACACAAGTTCGACAGGGGCCTTCATTCCCTCAGGACGGAGCATCTCCACTATTTTCGCATTGATTTCCTCGACGGTGAAAGGTTCATAAATGGCTCTCACTCCGTTACGCATCTGCTCTTTGGGTTTTTGAAGTTCCCGCTTACAGTCAAGGTAAGTGTCGCTGACCAATTGCCACATACCTCGCTTCTCTATCAATGCCATCGTGGCCCGGAAAGCACAAAACTCCTCCAGGCTTGGCATGTCGATACCATAATAGTCGGGGTAACGGATTTGGGGCGAACTCGACACCATCACAATCTTCTTTGGGTGCAGGCGGTCGAGAATCTTGAAGATGCTCTCCCGCAGGGTTGTGCCACGCACGATGCTGTCGTCGATGATGACGAGGTTGTCCTCATGGGCCTTCAGACTGCCGTAACTGATGTCGTAGACGTGGGCGGCAAGGTCGTTGCGCTCTTTGTTGTCGGCAATGAAGGTGCGCAGTTTGATGTCTTTCCAGACCACCTTTTCGGTTCTCACCTCATAGCCCAGTTTCCGGAAGCCATCCGTCATGCCGTTATAAGCCACCTCAGCGGTATTTGGGATATACGAGAATACGGTGTGGTCGACATCGCCATCGATAGCCTTGAGAATGGGCCAGGTCAGTTGTTCACCCAGCCGTTTGCGCTCCTGATAGATGTCGCGGTCGGAGCCCCGGCTGAAGTATATGCGCTCGAAACTGCATGCGGCAAGCCGCTGGGCAGGCAAAATCTGCTTCAAATGGCTATCACCATTATTTCTCACGATGAGCGCCTGTCCCGGCTGCAGTTCACAGATATCCTCGTACTGCAGGTCGAAAGTTGTCTGTATCACAGGGCGCTCACTGGCAAGGGCCACGATTTCGTCATCACGATAGTAGAACGCCGGACGTATGCCCCAGGGGTCACGCACGGCAAACATCTCGCCGCTTCCTGTCAGTCCGCACATCACGTAGCCACCGTCGTAGTGCTCCATCGTCGTTCGCAGCACATTGGCCGTGGAAACATGATTGTCGATATAGTGTGTGATTTCCGTGCCTTTCAGTCCCATCCCTTTTGCCTGCTCGTAGAGTCTCTCCACCTCGCGGTCCAGGCGGTGTCCCATCAGTTCAAGCGTGATATACGAGTCGCCATAGATACGTGGCGACTGTCCCTGGTCGGTCAGGAAATGAAACACCTCGTCGATGTTTGTCATGTTGAAGTTGCCGCACAGGCAGAGGTTTTTCGCCCGCCAGTTGTTACGACGCAGGAAAGGATGCACAAATGTCAGCCCGCTCTTGCCTGTGGTTGAGTAACGCAAGTGCCCCATGAGCAGTTCTCCGGCCATCTCACCGGTCACGCGCGAGAAAATCTCGGTGATGGCATCCTTGCCCTCGGCCTTCTCGCGGAACATGTACTCAGTACCTGGCTCCTTGTTCAGGCTCACGGTGGCGATACCGGCTCCCTCCTGTCCGCGGTTGTGCTGTTTCTCCATCATCAGGTACAGTTTGTTGAACCCGTAGGCCCACGTACCATACTTGCGCTCGTAATAGTCGAGCGGTTTCAACAGGCGAATCATCGCCACTCCGCACTCATGCTTCAACGGCTCCATATCAGATGCAGGCTTTGATGAACGACATAAACAACGGGTGTGGATGCAGCACCGTGGATGAATACTCGGGATGGAACTGCGTGCCTACGTACCACCGCTTGTCGGTGATCTCGACTATCTCCACAAGGCGGGCGGCAGGATTGATGCCCACACACCTCATGCCCGCTTTCTGGAATTCATCGAGATAGGCGTTGTTGAATTCATAGCGATGCCGGTGACGCTCCTTGATGAGTGTCACTTCGCCATAAGCCTGCCAGGTGCGGCTATCCTTCTGAATCTCGCACTCATAGGCGCCCAGCCGCATGGTGCCGCCCATTTGTGTGATACTTTTCTGCTCCTCCATGATATCAATCACGGGATGCGTTGTCGGTGATTTCACGTCACCTGCCCGCGAGTCGGCCGACTTGAAATCAGCCGAGGCGGCAAACTCCGTGCTGTTGGCATCGTCGTAGCCCAGCACGTTGCGGGCGAACTCGACCACCATCATCTGCATGCCCAGGCATATCCCGAAAGTGGGAATGTCGTTGGTGCGGGTGTATTGGGCGGCGATGATTTTCCCTTCTATGCCACGCTGGCCGAACCCCGGACAGACGACGACACCTGCCATGCCCTGGATTTTCGCGGCCACGTTGTGGCTGTTGATTTCCTCGCTGTTGATGAAATGCAGTATCACCTTCACATCATTGTAGACACCAGCCAGATTCAGGCTCTCGCGGATGCTCTTGTAGGCATCCTGAAGGTCGTACTTGCCCACCAGTCCGATATGCACCTCACGGGTGGCATGCCGCTGCTTGTCGAGAAACTCCCGCCAAGGCTTCATGGCCGGGGTCTCGCCCACCGGGATGCCAATCTTTCGCATGATGGCGGCGTCGAGCCCCTGATGTTGCATGCTCACGGGCACTTCGTAGATGCTGGGCATGTCCTCACTCTGCACGACACACTCCAAATCGACGTTACAAAACGAGGCCACCTTCATACGCAGCGCATCGTCGAGGTGGCGCTCTGTGCGCAGGACGAGGATGTCGGGCTGGATGCCCATCCCCTGCAATTCCTTCACGCTATGCTGCGTGGGCTTTGTCTTCAGTTCACCGGCAGCCTTCAGATATGGAACGTAAGTCAGGTGCACACACACGGCATCGCGACCCAGTTGCCACCGCAACTGGCGGATGGCCTCCATGAACGGTGCACTCTCGATGTCGCCGATGGTGCCGCCCACCTCGGTGATGACGAAGTCGAACTCCTCCCCATGCTCGTCCTCCCTGAGCATGCGCCGCTTGATTTCGTCGGTAATGTGCGGCACCACCTGTATGGTCTTGCCCAGATAGTCGCCCCGTCGCTCCCGGTCGATGACGGTCTTGTAAATGCGGCCAGTGGTGATGGAGTTGTTGCGTGTGGTGTGGATGCCCGTGAAGCGCTCGTAGTGACCCAGATCGAGGTCGGTCTCCATGCCATCCACCGTCACGTAGCACTCCCCGTGCTCGTAGGGATTGAGCGTGCCCGGGTCGATGTTGATGTAGGGGTCGAATTTCTGAATAGTCACTCGGTAGCCGCGTGCCTGCATCAACTTACCGATGCTTGCCGAGATGATTCCCTTGCCCAGCGAAGAAACCACGCCGCCTGTAACGAATATGTATTTGGTGCCCATGTTTTTTGTAGGTAATCAAAATTATCTGTAACTTGCATTCTTGTAGGTGTTGCATAGCCTTTTATGTTGCTTTGGCGCATCTTTTTCACTCATCCTCAGTCACATAGCCCGCTATGCTCCTTCGTCTGATTGAAAAATCTGCATCCAAATAAATCATAAAATACTATCATCTAATTTTGATCACCTACTTATTTCTTTCCTCTGATATGCTCCTCGTACTCGGCCAGTTCGCGCTCGCCGATATGTGCCAGCCCGTAATGCTCGTCGTGCTGCGAGAAGTCAAGTCCCACCTTCTCGCTGTATTCCGACACACGCATGGGAATGAGATGGTCGATCAACTTGTAGCCCATCCAACTCATGGCAAATGTATAGACAAAAACGATGACGATGGCCAGCAGATGATAGAGGAAGACCACAAAACCTTCCCATGTCCCGGCGACAAGTCCCTCCTGGATGAAGATACCTGTCAGCACCGTGCCGAAAATACCTCCCGTGCCATGTGTGGGAAACACGTCGAGGGCATCGTCGATACTTGAGCGCGAACGCCAGTAAACAGCGATATTGCAGATAACAGTAACGACAAAAGCAATGAAAACACTCTGTCCGACAGTGACATAGCCAGCCGAAGGAGTGATGGCCACCAGACCCACTACACATCCCACTGCCGCACCCATCGCCGATGGTTTGCGCCCACGCAGGCAGTCGAAGAAAATCCATGTCATCATGGCCGTGGCCGATGCCGTGTTGGTGTTGAGGAAAGCCTTGATGGCTTGTCCGTCGGCATGGAGCGAGGAACCGGCATTGAAGCCAAACCACCCCAGCCACAGCATAGCGGCTCCCAGCAGCACAAAGGGAATGTTGGCGGGCTCGCTTTTGCGTGTCTCGGCCTTGCGTCGTCCCAGATAGATAGCGCCCGCCAGAGCAGCCACACCCGACGAGGCATGAACCACGATACCGCCAGCGAAGTCCACCACCCCCCAGCGCATGAACAATCCCTCGGGATGCCACGTCATGTGAGCCAACGGGCAGTAGATGACAAAGAAGAAAAACATCATGAAAAACATATAGGCTGAGAACCTGACACGCTCGGCAAACGACCCCGTAATGAGCGATGGCGTAATGATGGCAAACTTCATCTGAAACAGGGCAAACAGGGCCAGGGGGATGGTTGCCCCACCCAGCACATTACCGGCGGGTGTGGTATAGACTGCCCCACCCACACCATGGAACATCGGGAAAGTGAGCGGATTGCCTATAATGCCACCGATGTCGTCGCCGAAACACAGTGAAAAACCTATAACCACCCATAGAACCGAAATCAAGCCCATGGCAATAAACGACTGCAGCATCGTGCTGATTACATTTTTCGCCCCCACCATGCCGCCATAGAAGAACGACAGACCGGGTGTCATCATCAGCACAAAAATGGTGGCGGTAATGAGCCAGGCCACATCAGCCGCAGAGATGACCGACCAGTCACACTCGAATGTAGGCTCCCCTACGAAAAGTCCTGCTATGGCTATCGATATCATTGCCGTCATCAGGATAATCCAACGCTTCTTAATCTTCATACCTCTTTACCTATTATTTTATAATGTATATGCACACAGGATTTCATGCTGACCAATTTTGGGCGCAAAGTTATGCAGTTTCATCATTTTAACAAAGATATTGCTTTCATTTTGATTGTTAAAAACGCACACAACTATCAAAATGTAAAATCCGACAGGAAAAATCCGTCATTTTGCTGTCACTTTGATTAAAAAACACCCCATTTTGCAACAAAAAGATATTTTGTACTGAATTCTAAATTAAAAATGTCATGATTTTCTTGCTGATTACTACACTTTGTCTTACCTTTGCACCGTATTTACGACAAAAGGAAAGAAAAAGTAAGGATAATATGACAAAATGTAAACTTCAAACATCACAAATGACACAAAAAGAAGATTGTTCGCAGAAAGGTCTCTATCAGAGTCAGTACGAGCACGACGCATGTGGCGTTGGCATGGTGGTGAACATCCATGGCGGAAAGAGCCACGAACTTGTGGACAACGCGCTCAGAGTGCTGGAGAATATGGAGCATCGCGGCGCCGAGACCCGTGACAAGACGGGTGACGGTGCCGGCATCATGCTGCAAATTCCACACGAGTTTATTCTGCTCCAGGGTATTCCGGTGCCCGAGAAGGGGAAATACGGCACAGGTCTTGTGTTTCTTCCCAAAGACGAACAGGCACAACAGGATATACTGAGTGTGATGATCGAAGAGATAGAGCGCGAGGGACTGACGCTGATGCACCTGAGAACCGTACCCACCAATCCAGAGGTGCTGGGAGCGGCGGCACGCGAAGTGGAGCCAGAAATCAAGCAGATTTTCATAACAGGAATATCGGATGAGGATGTGCCCGTATTTGAGCGTGTATTATATAAAATACGGAAGAGAATAGAAAATCGCGTGGCAGGGATAGCGGCCGACAGCAAGTCGGGCGCAGCCACAGGTATGTACGACGACTTTTACATCTGCTCACTGTCGAACAAGAACATCATCTATAAGGGAATGCTGACGAGCGGTCAGCTGCGTCACTATTTCCCCGACCTTTCCAACGATTACCTCACAAGCGGACTGGCGCTGGTGCACTCCCGTTTCAGCACAAACACATTTCCCAAATGGAAGCTTGCCCAGCCCTTCCGCTTGTTAGCACACAACGGCGAAATCAACACCATACGCGGCAATCGCGGGTGGATGAAAGCACGTGAGAGCGTGCTCAACAGCGAGGCACTGGGCGACATCAAGGACCTGCGCCCCATCGTGCAGGAGGGCATGAGCGACTCGGCAAGCCTCGACAACGTGTTTGAGTTTCTGATGATGAGCGGACTCTCGCTGCCCCAGGCGATGGCCATCCTGGTGCCAGAGAGTTTCAACGACAAGAACCCCATCAGCGAGGACTTGAAGGCATTCTACGAGTACCACTCTATCCTGATGGAGCCGTGGGACGGCCCCGCCGCGCTCCTGTTCAGCGACGGGCGCTATGCCGGCGGGATGCTCGACAGGAACGGTCTGCGCCCCAGTCGCTATACGATAACAAAGCAGGGCATGATGGTGGTGGCCAGCGAAGTGGGCGTGATGGACTTTGAGCCGGGCGACGTGGTGAGCAAGGGCCGATTGCAACCAGGAAAGATATTGCTCATCGACACCCAGGAAGGCAAAATCTACTACGACGGCGAAATCAAGGAGCAGTTGGCCAAGGCGCATCCTTACCGTGAGTGGCTCAACGGCAACCGGGTGCAACTGGAAAAACTGAAAAGCGGCCGTCATGTGGAGAACAGCGTGAGCGACCTCTCCCGTAAGCTCATCACATTCGGCTTCGGGCAGGAAGACATCGACAGGACCATTGTGCCGATGGCCACGGCTGGTCAGGAACCAGTGGCAGCCATGGGCAACGACACGCCACTGGCAGTGGTGAGCGACCGCCCGCAAGTGCTGTTCAACTATTTCCGCCAGCAGTTTGCCCAGGTGACGAACCCCGCCATCGACCCCATCCGCGAGGAACTGGTGATGAGCCTGACAGAGTATATCGGCGCCGTAGGAACCAACATTCTCACGCCCGACGCATCAAACTGCAAGATGGTGCGCCTGCCACAACCCGTGCTGACGAACACCCAGCTCGACATACTCTGCAACATCAGATACAAGGGTTTCAAGACCCAGAAACTCGCCATGCTCTTTCCCATTGAAAAAGGAGAGGAAGGTTTGCGCCAGGCACTCGACGACCTCTGCCACCAAGCCGAGGCAAGTGTGGGCGAAGGTGTGAACTACATTATACTCACAGACCGCGACATCGACGGAAGGCATGCGGCGATTCCCTCATTGCTGGCTGTCTCGGCTGTGCATCACCACTTGATTTCAGTGGGCAAGCGCGTCCAGACGGCGCTGATTGTAGAAAGCGGCGAGATTCGCGAGACGATGCATGCCGCGCTGCTGCTGGGCTATGGCGCCAGCGCACTGTGCCCGTATATGACATTCGCCATCCTCGACGACCTGGTGAAAAGAGGGAAAATCCAGGAGGAATATGCCACTGCCGAGAAAAACTATATCAAGGCTGTGGACAAAGGCCTGAAGAAAATCATGTCGAAAATGGGCATCTCGACCATCCGCTCATACCGCGGAGCGAAGATTTTCGAGAGCATCGGACTGAGCGAGGAACTTCTGCGCCGCTACTTTGGCACAGAGGTGAGCACCATCGGCGGCATCGGACTGAAGGAGATTGCGAGGGACGCAATCAGGCTGCACGAGATGGGTGTAAACGGCACAGCGACAAATGCAACACTGCAGAACCAGGGACTCTTCTCATGGCGGAAGGATGGCATCCTGCATGCCTGGAACCCAGAGACGATAGCCCAACTGCAACTGGCCACACGACTGGGCAGTTACAAGAAATTCAAGGAGTGGGCATCGCTGGTGGACAAGAAGGGAAGTCCCATCTTTATCCGCGATTTCTTTGACTTCAAGCGTGCCCCGAAACCAACCCCCATCGACGAAGTGGAACCCGTAGAGTCGATCGTCAAGCACTTCGTGACGGGAGCCATGAGTTTTGGCGCCCTGAGCATCGAGGCACACGAGGCACTGGCACTGGCGATGAACAAGTTGGGCACACGAAGCAACACAGGCGAGGGCGGCGAGGACAACGCCCGCTACCACACGGAGGTGGACGGCGTGTCGCTGAGCAGCAAGACCAAGCAGATAGCCAGCGGACGCTTTGGCGTGACAGCCGAGTATCTGGTGAATGCCGAGGAAATACAAATCAAAGTGGCCCAGGGAGCGAAGCCCGGTGAGGGAGGTCAGTTGCCTGGTTTCAAGGTAAACGAGATCATCGCCAAGACGCGCAACGCCATTCCCGGCATCTCACTCATCTCGCCCCCACCCCATCACGACATCTACAGCATTGAGGACCTGGCCCAACTCATCTTCGACCTCAAGAACATCAACCCGACGGCAGCCGTCAGCGTGAAACTGGTGGCAGAGAGCGGCGTGGGAACGATAGCCGCAGGCGTGGCAAAAGCCAAAGCCGACCTTATCGTCATCAGTGGCGCCGAGGGCGGCACCGGAGCCAGTCCTGCCAGCAGCATGCGCTTTGCGGGCATCTCGCCCGAGATAGGACTCGCCGAGACCCAGCAGACGCTGGTGATGAACGGCCTCCGCAACCAGGTGCGTCTGCAGACCGACGGACAGTTGAAAACCGCCAAGGACGTGATTGTCATGGCCATGCTGGGAGCCGACGAGTTTTCGTTTGGAACATTGCCCCTGATAGTCCTGGGATGCCTGATGATGCGCAAGTGCAACACCAACACCTGTCCGATGGGTGTGGCCACCCAGAATCCCGAACTGCGCAAGCATTTCCAGGGTCGCGCCGAGTATGTTGTCAATTTCTTCACCTTCCTCGCAGAGCAGGTGCGCGAATACCTGAGCGAGATAGGTGTGCACAGCCTGAAGGAAATCATCGGCCACACGGAATTGATAGAGGTAAAGACCGACACCGCCACAGCCAAGCAAAAGACCATCGATTTTGCCCGCCTGTTGCATCGACCCGAGACCGACAAGCCTCTGTTCTGGGACCGCGGAGGGTTTACGAAAGTCGACGGCGTGAAGGACGAGGAAATCATCCGTGCCGCACAGAAAGCCATCGACACGCAGGAAGACGTGACCCTCGACTACACCATCAAGAATACCGACCGTGCTGTCACCACCATGCTCAGCGGCGTCATAGCCAGGAAATACGGCGAGACAGGTCTGCCCGACGGCACCATCAACATCAAGTTCAAGGGCTCGGCAGGACAGAGTTTCGGAGCCTTTGCCGTGCGCGGACTCAATCTCAAACTCGAGGGAGAGTGCAACGATTACTTCGGCAAGGGACTGAGCGGTGGCCGCATCAGCATCCTTCCTCCCGCACGCTCAGGCGAGGATTTCCACGCAGAGGACAACATCATCGCCGGCAACACGGGACTCTATGGTGCCACCTCGGGCGAAATATACATCAATGGCAAGGTAGGCGAGCGCTTCGGCGTACGCAACTCAGGTGCCATCGCTGTCATCGAGGGCGCCGGCGACCACTGCTGCGAGTATATGACAGGTGGCCGCGTGGTGGTGCTGGGTGAAACAGGGCGCAACTTCGCCGCCGGCATGAGTGGTGGCGTGGCCTACGTATGGGACCGCAAGCACAATTTCGACTACTTCTGCAACATGGACATGGTGGAAATCAACCTCATCGAGGACAGCGTCTCACGGAAGGAGTTGCTCGAACTTATCCGCCAGCACTACCTCCATACGGGTTCGGCCCTTGCCGGCCGCATGCTCGACAACTGGAATCACTACTGCGAGGAGTTCGTCCAGGTGGTGCCCATCGAGTACAAACGCGTGTTGCAGGAGGAGCAAATGAACAAGTTGCGCCAGAAGATTGCCGACATGCAGCGAGATTATTAATGGTATGTGGTTATTGATAATTGGTTATTGAAATTATGGGAAATCCAAAAGCATTTTTAGAGATACACCGCCAGGAGGCGGGATACCGTCCGATTCATGACAGAATCCACGACTTTGGTGAGGTGGAACAGACACTCAGCACCCGCGAGCGCAAACTGCAGGCCTCCCGCTGTATGGACTGTGGTGTTCCCTTCTGCCACTGGGCCTGTCCGCTGGGCAACAAAGCGCCAGAATGGAACGATGCCTTGTATCGTGGCGACTGGGAACTGGCCTACCGGCTGCTGAACAGCACCAATCCCTTTCCAGAGTTCACCGGCCGCATCTGCCCTGCACTCTGCGAGAAAGCCTGCGTGCTGAACCGTTTCAACCACGAGCCGACAACAAACCGCGAGGATGAGGCCGCCATCACCGAGATGGCCTTTCAGGAAGGATTCATCCAGGCACATACCAACATTGTGCGTAACGGGCGTAGTGTAGCCGTTATTGGCGCCGGCCCCTCGGGTCTTACCGCTGCCAACGAACTCAACCTGATGGGCTACAAGGTCACCGTCTTTGAGAAGAACGAGTCTGCCGGGGGATTACTCCGCTACGGCATCCCCAACTTCAAGCTCAACAAGACCATCATCGACCGTCGCCTCCGGCTGTTGGAGCAAGAGGAAATCGAGTTCCGCTATGGCGTGGAGGTGAGTGCCGAGAGCAAAGAAGTGGAAGCCTACGACGCCATCGTCGTCGCCACCGGCACGCCAACCGCCCGCGACCTCAAGGCCCCCGGCCGCGACCTCAAGGGAGTTCACTTCGCCCTCGAATTGCTCTCGCAGCAGAACAGGGTCCTCGCCGGCATGGAGTTCACCAAAGACGAGCGCATCACCGCCAAGGGCAAGGATGTACTCGTGATTGGAGGTGGCGACACCGGTTCCGACTGCATCGGCACCGCCCACCGCCAAGGCTGCAAGAGCATCACCCAGATAGAAATCATGCCCAAGCCTGTGGAAGGCCCCGACGACCCACAGAACCCCTGGCCCAACTGGCCGCGGACACTCAAGACCACATCGAGCCACGAAGAAGGCTGCACGCGCCGCTGGAACATCAACACTTTGGAGTTTCTGGGCAAAGACGGCAAACTCACCGGTGTGAAAGTGCAGGAAATCGACTGGGAGCCCAATCCCAACGGCGGCCGCCCCATCATGGTCGTGAAGGGTGAGCCAGAAGTCATCAAAGCCGAACTCTGCCTTCTGGCCATGGGATTTCTCAAACCCGAGCACCCTCAATATTCAGAGAATGTATTCGTCTGCGGCGACTCCCTGAACGGAGCCTCTCTCGTGGTCAGAGCCATGGCCTCCGGGAAACAGGTTGCCTCGAAAGTTGACAAATATCTCACTTCCAAATAATTACGACGACAAGCATGAGCATGGTAAAATTCACCAAGATGCACGGATGCGGCAACGACTACATCTACGTAGATGCTATGCGGTATCCCATCGCCGCCCCCACCAAGGCCGCAATTCTCTGGAGCGACCGCCACAAGGGTATCGGTTCGGATGGTCTGGTGCTCATCGACCGCAGTCCCATTCCCGAGGCCGACTATTCGATGCGTATCTTCAATGCCGACGGTTCCGAGGCCATGATGTGCGGCAATGCCAGTCGCTGTATCGGAAAATATCTCTACGAGCGCGGGCTCACCGACAAGACGGAGATCCGGCTGCTTACCCTATCGGGTGTGAAAACACTCAACCTTCACACCGAGAGCAACATGGTGAAGAGCGTCACGGTGGACATGCTTGTCCCGATGCTGGACAACGAGAGCCAATTTGTAGCAGCCCAGGGGCTCAGCGAGGGCACATTTGTATCGATGGGCAATCCCCACTATGTCATCTTCACCGACGACATAGACCAAGTAGGGAAAACTGGACCCATATTGGAGTCACACCCCGCCTTCCCCCAGCGCTGCAACATCGAATTTGCCAGACTCAATGACGACGGGAGCATACGCACGCGCGTCTGGGAGCGTGGCAGTGGCATCACCCAGGCCTGTGGCACGGGTGCCTGCGCCACAGCCGTTGCCGCCTGCGTCACTGGCCGCACAGGCCGACAGTCGCAGATTGTCATGGACGGCGGCACCCTCAGCATTGAATGGTGCGAGACCGACAACCATGTCTATATGACCGGTCCCGCGGAATTCGTCTTCGATGGTGAAGCCGAACTCACCAACTAACTAACCAAACATTAAAACTCAAACGAACTCACATGGCATTAGTAAACACCCACTTTCTGAACCTCCAGAATAACTACCTGTTCGCCGACATCGCCAAGAAAGTGAACGCCTTCAAGGTAACCCATCCGAAGAGTGAAGTCATCAGCCTCGGTATAGGCGACGTGACGCAACCGCTCTGTCCGGCTGTCATCGAAGCGATGCACAAAGCCACGGAAGAGATGGCCACGGTGGAAGGTTTCCGTGGCTACGGCCCCGAGCAGGGTTACGACTTTCTCCGCGAGGCCATCCTGAAGAATGATTTCCTGCCCCGCAGCATCCACCTCGACATCGATGAAATCTTCATCAATGATGGTGCGAAGTCGGACACAGGCAATTTCCAGGAGTTGCTTCACTGGGACAACTTCATCGGTGTAACCGACCCTATCTATCCCGTCTATATCGACTCGAATGTGATGATTGGCCGCTGCGGCACATACCGTGACGGGCGCTGGACAAACGTGCGCTACATGCCCATCACAGCCGAGAACGGCTTTGTGCCCGAGTTGCCCAAGGACCGTGTCGTCGATGTCATCTACCTCTGCTACCCCAACAATCCCACGGGTACAGTCATCACCAAACAGGAATTGCGCAAGTGGGTGAACTACGCACTGAAGAACGACGCCCTCATACTTTTCGATGCCGCATACCAAGCCTACATCCAGGATCCAGAGATACCACACTCCATCTACGAGATTCGCGGAGCCAGGAAATGCGCCGTGGAATTCCGCTCCTATTCGAAGACTGCAGGTTTCACAGGTGTTCGCTGCGGCTATACCATCGTTCCGAAAGAGGTGAGCGTCGCCACCTTTGAGGGAGAGCGGATACCACTCAACCAACTGTGGCTGCGCCGACAGTGCACGAAATTCAACGGTTGCAGTTACATCTCTCAGCGAGCCGCCGAGGCCATCTACACACCCGAGGGCAAGGAGCAAATCAAGGCCACCATCGACTACTATATGCAGAATGCCCACAAGATGCTGACAGTACTTCGTGGTCTGGGCTATGAATGCTATGGTGGCGAGAACGCCCCCTACGTATGGATGCGCACCCCCGACGGCACCGGGTCCTGGCAGTTTTTCGAGGCCTTGCTCTATGGCGCCAACGTGGTCTGCACCCCAGGCGTTGGTTTCGGCCCTTCCGGCGAGGGATATGTCCGTTTCACCGCTTTCGGCAGTCACGAACAGACCGACAAGGCCCTGCGTCGCATCGCAGAATGGAAGAATCTATAACCGTGGCGGCCCTTTCATCCCTATCCTCCCAAAAGGAAGGAGCCACGAAACCATCACGAGCGAAAAGACAAACCTATATTGGAGAAAAAGAAGTAAAATTATAAATAAATTTAAACAAGATGGAAGCATTAAGATTTCAAGTTGTCGGTGAGGCTTTCAAGAAGAAACCACTCGACGTAAAAGCACCCAAGGAGAGACCCTGTGAGTATTTCGGCAAAAAGGTATTCACACGTGAGAAGATGTACAAATATCTGCCCAAGCAGGTCTATGAGAAGATGATCGACGTCATCGACAACGGTGCCCATTTGGACAGGACCGTGGCCGACGCAGTGGCAGCCGGCATGAAGCAATGGGCCGTAGAAAACGGCGTCACCCACTACACACACTGGTTCCAGCCACTTACGGAGGGCACAGCCGAGAAGCACGACTCGTTTATCGAGCACGACGGAAAAGGCGGCATGGTAGAGGAATTCACCGGCAAGTTGCTCGTACAGCAGGAGCCAGACGCGAGTTCGTTCCCCAGTGGCGGCATCCGCTCCACCTTCGAGGCCCGCGGCTATTCGGCATGGGACCCCACCTCGCCTGTGTTCATCATCGACGACACACTCTGTATCCCCACCGTATTTATTTCTTATAGCGGCGAGGCGCTCGACTACAAGGCTCCGTTGCTGCGTGCGCTACATGCCGTGAATGTGGCGGCGACGGATGTGTGCCATTATTTCGACCCCTCGGTCAAGAAGGTGACCAGCAACCTGGGCTGGGAACAGGAATATTTCCTCGTCGACGAAGGACTCTATGCCGCCCGCCCCGACCTGCTACTAACAGGCCGCACACTGATGGGACACGACTCTGCGAAAAACCAGCAGATGGACGACCATTACTTCGGCTCCATCCCTGAGCGTGTGGCAGCCTTCATGCGCGACCTCGAGATTCAAGCCCTCGAACTGGGTGTGCCCTGCAAGACCCGTCACAACGAGGTGGCACCCAACCAGTTTGAATTGGCTCCCATCTACGAGGAGACCAATCTCGCAGTCGACCACAACATGATGCTCATGTCGCTGATGAAGCGTGTGGCCCGCAAGCACGGTTTCCGTGTGCTGCTCCACGAAAAGCCCTTTGCAGGCATCAACGGAAGCGGCAAGCACAACAACTGGAGTCTGTCGACCGACAACGGCATCCTGCTCCATGCCCCAGGCAAGAACGCCGAGCAGAACCTGCGCTTCGCCACCTTCATCGTCGAGACACTGATGGGTGTCTATCGCCACAACGGATTGCTGAAGGCATCGATTATGAGCGCCACCAACGCTCACCGCTTAGGAGCCAATGAGGCGCCCCCAGCCATCGTCTCCAGTTTCCTCGGCAAGCAGGTGAGCGAGTTGCTCGACCACATCGAAATGGCCGACAAGGACGACATCCTGTCGATGGCTGGCAAGCAGGGCATGAAGATGGACATCCCTGAAATCCCGGAGTTGCTGATTGACAACACCGACCGCAACCGCACATCGCCTTTCGCATTTACAGGCAACCGCTTTGAGTTCCGCGCCGTAGGCAGCGAGGCCAACTGCGCCTCGGCAATGATTGCCCTGAACAGTGCCGTGGCCGAGGCTCTTGTCGACTTCAAAAAACGTGTTGACGCCCGTATCCCCGCACTCACGAAGGAGTTGGAAGGCACAGGCCACAACGCCACCTTCCATGCCATCATCGACGTGCTCCGCGAGGACATCAAGACATGCAAGCCCATCCGCTTCGACGGCAACGGCTACTCCGACGAGTGGGTTGTTGAGGCAGCCAAGCGTGGACTGGATGTGGAGAAGTCGTGTCCCAAGATTTTCGAGAGATACCTCGACGAAGACAGCATCCAGATGTTCGAGAGTCTGGGCGTCATGACGAGAAAGGAACTGGAAGCCCGCAACGAGGTGAAATGGGAGACCTACACCAAGAAGATACAGATTGAGGCCCGCGTCCTGGGCGACCTGTCGATGAACCACATCATCCCCGTCGCCACCCGCTATCAGTCACAACTGCTGAAGAACGTGGGCAACATGGCCACCATTTTCACCATGGAAAAAGTGGAAAAACTCTCCTCACGAAACATCAAGCTCATTGAGGAGATAGCAGAGCGCACTGCCGCCATCGAGAAGGGTGTGGAAGAACTCATCAACGCCCGCAAACTCGCCAACAAAATCACCGATGAGCATGAGAAGGCCATAGCCTACCACGACGAGGTGGAGCCGAAACTCGATGAAATCCGGTATCAAATCGACAAACTGGAACTGATTGTAGACGATGCCCTATGGCCACTACCAAAATATAGAGAATTGTTATTTATCAGGTAAAAACTACTTTTGGATGCATGAAAATCCGATGAAGAGGATTTCATAGATGTTTGAAGTCTTTACACAGGAATCCGATGCTGAGACAGCATCGGATTTCACTTTTTCGGAGGAATCGGAGGAATCGGAATATTCTGAATAATCGGAGTATTCGGAATAATCAGAAAATTCAGAATATTCAGAATACTTACAAAATATTGTGGAGCATATTTTGTTATTTGAAATTCTTGAATTACTTTTGCATTGTAAAAACCTACAGCGTAATTGGTTCGCTTGATGCGATGAAAAGGGAATGGGGTGAGAGTCCCCAACAGACCCGCTGCTGTGAGTTGTCCTTTACCCCTTGAGCACAATGCCACTGGCCCACCTGCCGGGAAGGCGCTCTTCCGGGAGACAACAAAGTCAGAAGACCTGCCGTTACGCCCTACCCTCTCGCGGCCACGAGGTTTTGGTTGCGCAGAATAATAACATCCACACGAATGGGCTATCACCATCCCACCTTTCAACCTGGAAGGACCAACATGAGAAGAATCGTCCTGACATGGCTCACCCTGCTTGCCACACTGACATGTGTAGCCCAGACCGACCATGAATCCGCCGGCGACAGCACCCTGTACCTCAACGAGGTAGTAGTGTCGTCGAAATTGACATTCCGCGAGGTGATTCCCTCACAGCAACTCACCGGCCAGCAGTTGGAACGTCTGAGCACCCATTCCGTGGCCGATGCCCTTCGCTATTTCTCGGGTATACAGTTGAAAGACTACGGCGGTGTGGGCGGCATCAAGACCGTGAACATCCGCAGTATGGGCACCAACCACTTGGGCATCTACTACGACGGAGTGGAATTGAGCAATGCCCAGAACGGCCAGATAGACTTGGGACAGTTGTCGCTCGACAACGTGGAAGAGGTGACACTCTACAACGGACAGAAGAGTGCCATTTTCCAGACCGCCAGCGACTTCGGCAATGCCGGTTCGGTGTATATCCGCACCCGCCTGCCCCGCTTCTACGGCGACGAGACCCATCACTGGAAAGCGAATGTCAAAGGAGGCTCAAGCGACATGATTCGCATCTCGGGACTCTATGAGCAGAAACTGGGCGAACATCTAAGTGCATCAGTAAGTGCAGGTTTCCTGAATGCGAGTGGCAAATACAAATTTCGCTACCGCCGCATCAACATCGACGGCAGCACCGCCTGGGACACCACCGCCGTCAGACACAACGGCGACATCCACGCCGAGCGGCTCGAAGCCAATCTGCACGGTGTGCTGAACCAGGGCTATTGGCAACTGAAAGGCTATGTGTATAACTCAGAGCGAGGCATCCCCGGAGCCATTGTCAACAATGTATGGCGGCGTGGCGAACGCCAATGGGACCTCAACACCTTTGCCCAGGGACAGTGGCAGCGCAGTTTCAGCGAGCGCTTCAGCAGCAGGGTGATGGCGAAATACGCCTACTACCGCACCCACTACGTAAACCGCGACTCCACCCAACTGCCTGTTGACAACCGCTATTACCAGCAGGAAATCTACGTCACGACATCCAATGTCTATGAAATCCTGCACAACTGGTCGGCATCAGTGAGTTACGACCTACGCTGGAACAAACTCAACGCCAGCACCTACCGTTTCTCCTATCCCACCCGCTGGTCAAACCTTGTATCAGTGGCCACCGCCGTGGATTTTCCACGCGTGAAACTGCAGACCAGTCTGCTGACCTCGGTCATCAAGGACCACACCCGCACCGACGGAAGCCGACCCACCCTCACCCGCTGGACACCCGCATTCTTTGCCAACGTCTATCCCCTGCGCGGAAGGATGCTCTCGCTGAGGGCCTTTGTGAAAAGGAGTTTCCGCATGCCCACGTTCAACGACCTCTACTACACCGACATGGGCAATGCCACCCTGCGCCCGGAGACAGCCACCCAATATGATGCGGGAATGGTGCTCAGCAAGACCTGGGAGCGAGGACTGATACGCCATGTAGGCGTACAGGCCGATGTGTATTACAACGACGTGAAAGACAAAATAGTGGCCTACCCCAAAGGCCAGCAGTTCCGCTGGACGATGCTCAACCTGGGGCGTGTGCACATCCATGGCCTGGACATAGAGACCGAGGCCGACGTGCAAGTAGCCCGTGGATGGACTCTGACCGGCCGGCTCCAGTACACCTACCAGGATGCCCGCGACGTGACCGACCCCACCACGCCCTACTACCGCGACCAGATTCCCTATATCCCCTGGCACAGCGGTTCGGCCATCCTCGCTCTTGCCTACAAGGGTTGGACACTCAACTACAGTTTCATCTACTCGGGCGAGCGCTACAACGAGCAGGAAAACATCATCTACAACCACACCGAGCCGTGGTACACCAGCGACCTAAGCCTCGTCTATGGATTCCGCCACCACGACTACCGATGGAAAGTGACACTCGAGGTGAACAATCTGCTCAGCCAGGACTACGACGTGATAGTCAACTATCCCATGCCCAAGCGCAACTACGCTCTCTCGCTGGCAATCGAATATTAAACCCACACCATCAACATGAAAAGAAGCCATACACTCCTGCTGACGCTTTTGGCGGTGCTGACCATCCTGACATCATGCCGCGACGACAACATCGTGGTCTATCCCACAGAGCATGACACCGGCCATAAGGTGATAACCGATTACATCGGCCTCTATGTGCTCAACGAGGGCAACATGGGAAGCAACAAGTGCACACTCGACTACCTCGACCTGGCTACAGGCGTATACAACCGCAACATCTACCCCTCAAGAAATCCCAGTCAGGTGATGGAACTTGGCGACGTGGGCAACGACATCAAAATCTATGGTCAAAGTCTGTGGATGGTCGTCAACATGTCGAACAAAGTGGAAGTGGCCAATGCCCTGACCGCTGTGAGCCGCGGCCATGTGGATATCCCCAACTGCCGTTTTGTGGCTTTCGACGGCGGCTATGCCTATGTGAGTTCGTATGTGGGGGAAATCAACAAGGAGTCGGTGGTAGGCGGAGTATACAAGGTGGATACCACCTCGCTGCAAGTGGTGGGAAAGGTGAACGTGGGTTTTCAGCCCGATGAACTGGCCGTGGCGAATGGCAAACTCTATGTGGCCAACAGCGGCGGTTACCAGGCATTGCAGGGAAAGGGGTACGACAACCGGGTGAGCGTGATCGACCTGGCCTCCTTCACACTGGAGCGACACATCACCGTGGCCCCCAACCTCTCGATGCTTCGCGCCGACCGGCACGGAAACCTCTGGGTGGTGTCGCGTGGCGACTACATCAATTATCCCTCACGTCTCTACCACCTACGCCCCGACACGAAAGGGGCGATGACCGTGACCGACTCGATAGACGCACCTGTGGCAGGTATGGACCTGCTGGGCGACTCCATCTATTTCTATGGTTCGACCTACAACAGTCAGTGGCAACCACAGACCACCTTTGGTATCATCGACATCACAAAATGTGAAATCGTGAACAACAAACTCATCCAGCAGCCAGCCGACAATCCCATCAAAACGGCTTACGGACTGAAGATTCACCCTCTGACACACGACCTCTACATCCTGGATGCCACCAACTATGTGTCGAGCGGAAAACTGTACTGCTTCGACAGTGAGGGCAATTACAAATGGGTGACGTGGACGGGAGATATCCCCGGGCACTGCGTGTTTCTCACAAAGGAACGGGTGGATAGATAATTAATAATTAACAATTAACAATTGACAATTGACGAATGACGAAGGTAACCATCATATTTTTGGCATTGGCATGTAGCGGAGCGCTGCAAGCACAGCGGATGGACAATGTAGCCACACACAGCAAATATATTCAGGCGGTGGATGAATATCTGCCTGCCCCTGGACAGTTTGTCAACACGATGCCTGTTGGCGAGGCGGGCGACAGTCCGGCGACAATGGCGGCCAAATGCAGTGAATATATCAGCGGCGAGCAGTCGTCGCCCATCACGTTAGGAGCATACGGCGGTTATGTGACGTTTCATTTCGACCATAGCATCGCCAACATCCCCGGCAGGCGCGACCTCTACATCAAGGGCAATGCCTATGTGGGCAACAGTGAGCCGGGGGTGGTCATGGTGTCGAAAGACGTCAACGGCAACGGACTGCCCGACGACCCATGGTATGAGATTGCCGGCAGTGCCGACAGCGACAGTGCCGGACTTGTCGTCTACAACTATGAAATCACCTACACACCCAATCCACTGGGCGACATCACCTGGACCGACAACCAAGGACACCAGGGCACTATAGACCGTAATTCCTTCCACGACCAAGAATATTTCCCCATCTGGCATGAGGGAGCACTCACCTTCCACGGTACGCTGCTGCCCCGCAATGCCGAGAACCAAGGCAGCAACGGTTCGGAATACTGGGTTCTCTCCACATTCCGCTACGGCTATGCAGACAACGCGCCTAACAGCGACGTGGAAACGTGCAGCATCGACCTCTCGTGGGCGGTGGATGCCAACCGTCAACCCGTCGTCCTCGACTTTGTAGACTTCGTACGTGTATACAATGGTGAGAATCAGAAATGCGGTTGGATTGGTGAGACTTCCACCGAAGTGAGTGGTGCCGAGGACCTGCATCTGGAGGAGTCTATCCAAGCCATTACCAGTTCCATCCAGAACTCCTCTTTTTCCACCCCCGCCACCGTGGTGAGCCGCCACAGTCTGGACGGACGGGCGGTAGACAGTTCATATCATGGCATACAAATCATCAGATGGAGTAATGGGGAAACGAAAGCGACCGTTAAAAGATGAAAGATGAAAGATGAAAAATTAAAATTGGAAGATGTAAAAATTTTAACTGCTCATCACTCCAAACTCCAAATTCCAAACTCCAAACTGAAAACGACTCCAAACTCCAAACTCCAAACTCCAAACTGAAAACGACTCCAAGCTCCAAACTTTAAACTAAATAACTCACAAACTAAAAGAGACATGAAGAAACTTTACATCACAATGATTGCGATGATTTTCGCAAGTGTCAATTGTATGGCCGACGACGTGGTGACCTTCGAGGACATCGCCGTCAATGCCGACGGGTATCAGAACGACTTCGGTGAAGAGAGTGCTTTCGAGGCCGGAGGCTTTACTTTCAACAACAATTACTTCCCCGAGTGGTCGTACTGGTCAGGGATCGCCGTGTCGGGACGCACCGCAACAACATTCACATCCTACGAACTCGACCAGTTCAACAGTTGCGTGGGAGAGGGTGTCAACGGCTCGAAGCAGTTTGCCGTGGTCTATCCGCAGGGTGAGACCATCGATGTGAACGACCCCGCAGGAAAGCAAATCTCTGGCTTCTATGTAACCAACAACGCATGGGTGGTCGATGCCATCCTCAACGGCGACGGCATGACGCCGGGAGCTTTCACCAAGGGCGACTTCCTCGCACTGAGCATCATCGGCACCCATCCCGACGAGACTACCGAAACCATCACCTATTATCTGGCCGACTACCGCTCGGAGAATGAGGCCGACCACTACTACGTGAAGGACTGGCAGTGGGTGGACCTCTCAGCGCTCGGCGTGGTGGAGTCGGTCACCTTCCGCATGGAAAGTTCGCGCAACAACGACTGGGGTATAACCACACCAGGATACTTCTGCATGGACGACTTCAATGGCGTGGCACCAGTAGAACCTGATGTGGTGACCTTCGAGGACATCGCCGTCAATGCCGACGGGTATCAGAATGACTTCGGTGAAGAGAGTGCTTTCGAGGCCGGAGGCTTTACTTTCAACAACAATTACTTCCCCGAGTGGTCCTACTGGTCGGGAATCGCCGTGTCGGGACGCACCGCGACGACATTCACATCCTACGAACTTGACCAGTTCAACAGTTGCGTGGGAGAGGGTGTCAACGGCTCCAAGCAGTTTGCCGTGGTCTTTCCACAGGGCGAGACCATCGATGTGAACGACCCCGCAGGAAAGCAAATCTCTGGTTTCTATGTGACCAACAACGCATGGGTGGTAGACGCTATCCTCAACGGCGACGGCATGACACCGGGAGCCTTCACCAAGGGCGACTTCCTCGCACTGAGCATCATCGGCACCCATCCCGACGAGACCACCGAAACCATCACCTATTACCTGGCCGACTACCGCTCGGAGAACGAGGCCGACCACTACTACGTGAAGGACTGGCAGTGGGTGGACCTCTCTGCGCTCGGCGTGGTGGAGTCGATCACCTTCCGCATGGAAAGTTCGCGCAACAACGACTGGGGTATGACCACACCAGGATACTTCTGCATGGACGATTTCAATGGCAAGTATAACGGAACACCCAACGGCATTGAGAATATTTCGTGTCCACGCACACCTCAGCAAGGCGCAGCCACAGAGATTGCCCGTTACACACTCGACGGCCGTCGTATCCATGCCCCACAACGCGGCATCAACATTATCCGCATGAGCGATGGCTCGACACGGAAAGTCGTTGTGAAGTAAAAGGATAATTTTCACCTACAAAAACCCCGAAGGGTAGACGGAATTGCTCTGTCAGCCCTTCGGGGTTTTTTAGAGGTGAGAGGTGAGGGGTAAGAGGTGAGGGGTGAGAGAAATGCACTGCGGGGGCAAAGGACCTCATCTGATTTCCTCCCCGCAAGCGGTGGAGGTGAGTTGCTGCGTTTTCCGGATTTTCCGGATTCTCCGGATTCTCCGGGCTCTCAAACAGCATTGATTTCTCTGGTGGACACGGCCATTTGACATGCGGGGGCAGACAAGCAGAAGGGGCGACAGAAGAAACTCTGCCACTCCTTCAGTATTTTTATTCAAGGTCCACTCTGCACAAGGGTTTCACCCTCTGGCTGAAGTCTCGAAAAGCCTGAGGCCTTTATGCTGGGGAACTTGAAATATGACTTTGCGAATAAGATTTTTCACTCCTATTTCCTTACTAAGAATCAGGGATTAGTCGTCCCAGAGATTGATGGAGTTTGAGGGAATGACAACACTATCATCGTCGCCTCCAATCTGATTTTTCTCATGCTGTAGAGATGCGATGTCGTAAGTGCCGTCTAAAGTGCTGGAACTCAAATCTACTATCACAATCTCGGTAATGGGTTGTTCGTACTTTTTCATCTCTCTTCTATTGGAAAATACTTGTACCGTCATTCTTCTTCAATGCTGTTCCCATAACAATTTTGACATGATGCACAACTCCTTGTTTCAATTTAGGAACCGTGAACGGGATATAGGCCTTTCCAAAGCCATCGGCGTCTGGATTCTGTGCATATTGTATGTCTCCCTTTTTGATGCTGCAGACAATCTCTGCGTAGGTATTACTCAGAGGCCCCGTACCCGACCACGGTGTGATAGTCTGTGGAATGGCAAAGACATAGTCATTTGTCCCATCTCCGACAAGAACGGCAGGCTCCGGTCCAACAATAATAGAACCGCTCGATTGTTCAGGTGTATATGCCTTGATGGTGTAATCCGAATATTCATCGGACAAATTCCAAGGATTCTCGTCATCAAAAATATACTGAGCATTATTAACGAGATGATGGATTTTGATTTCCTTGACCTTGACTTCGACGTTTTCCAATTTTGCGGTTTTGCAAATGGTAAACTGCATGGCAGCACAAGCATGGCTGAAAGTGAAATGCAAAGTTCCGTCCTCGGCGTATGACTTAACACACTTAGACACCAGCAAATCCTTGGTTTCTCCTGAATTTTCATCCATGGTGAAATCGAGTTTCACTTTACCATCTTCTTCATCAAGATAACAAGGTCCTTCTTCTCCTTGTTGTCCCCAATCAGCACCAGCGTAAGCGTAGAAAGGAACAGGGTCGTCATTGCCCGCTCCCTGAGGCCAAGCGGCTACACCCATTTGAGGATACCACACCCATACTCCTGGCTCTGTGATGGTATTGGTCCACAAGTACGAATCTGAGAATTCCCCCTCATAATAATAATTCATATAGAATTCATCAAGTGTATTCACTTTGGTGATGGCTGCTCTATTGGTTCCTGTATTGTCGGCCAAGGAGTCAATCATGGGAATTTCCGACACTTCGACTCGGATGAGGCGTTTGGGTGCTTTCTCCACTTCTTCGATGTCGTCGTTGGAAGAACATGCCACGAGGCATATCAGTGGGATGGACAAGAACAATGACTTGTATTTCATTTTGAGTTTTTTGAGTTGATAAGTTTGAAAATATGATTTTGACCGGGCCTCCCCTCCTTGGGGGGCAGTGCCTTCAATCTTCAATGATTAATCATTTGAGCGTAACTACTGTTGGTGATGAGGATAGACGTGTGGTCTGTTCGAAGGTGGTGATGCCCTTAATAGCATTATAATAGCGCAAAGAGGCATTTTCGTTTTCCTGTTTACCGTAAGCGGTCATCTGCACGACAGGCCCCTGCACCTCTTGCACGCCTCGGCATTCGTCGCCTACGAATACAGCGAGCAAGTCACCCGTAGCCGGTGTGATGTCCTCGGGCAGGTTTACCGTGAGTGCAGTATTGACAGGGTATTTGCTGCAGTAAGGTGTGAAATCGATACAGAAATCTTCTTCCACTCCATACACGATTTCAGCCACGAAATGCTCTTGTCCCTCCACCTCAAACAATTGCTTGAGTTTAGCGTTGTAATAAGCAAGTTTGATGTTGAGTTGTTTGTCGGAAGAGTCGTTACCGAGAACCTTCAGAATGAAATAGGCATAGGGCAATTTTGTGCGTGTGCCTATTTGTCCTTGAGGTTCGACAGCCGGTGATGCCACAGCCCTCATGACCCCACCGATTTGCACGGCCATCAAGTCGTCTTGGCTGCCATAAGCGGCCAGTTTGTCGTCGATTCTGACAACGAGCAGCATCCAGTTCTCAAAGTCCCGAGGGTCGGGAGACTCCCAATTAGGTTTTTGGACATTCGACGTCCAGTCGACCTTCCATTCCGGAGCGGTTTGTGCAGGAGTCCACACCCTTTCTTGTGCAGGAGGGTTGACATCTTCCTCCTCATCTTTATTGCCCGATGATGTGCAGCCCCCCAGTATGAGGGCTGCCATCAACGTGGCGAGGAATAATAATGACTTGTTCATAATTTACTCGATAACGTATTTCTTACCATTATAAATATAGATACCTTTCTTCATCGGCTTGCCAGGCAGTTTGATACCCTGAAGAGTGTACCATCCCATCTGCGGTAGTTCATGCTGTGCAAAGTCGATGCGCGTGGGCTCAGTTGGTGTACCAATCACGGCATTGCTTTCGAACTTGATGATTTCGGGCGTCACGGCAATGATGTCTCCATCGCGCTCGATAGCGAATGAGATAGGCTGCGACCTGTCGCCATCAATACTCATGTAGAAGATTTGGTCGTCGCCGGATGCGATGGCAGTTCCTCTCAATTCGCCATCGGCATAAGCATGGAGAAGGTCACCATCCTGTAGTGTGATTCCCTCTGGGACAGCCGAGAGCGACATGGTGGACGACATACCGTTGTTGGTGAAGAATGCCGGAGCATTGTTGTAGGTTTCGTCGAAGAACACCGTACCGGGCTCATAGTAAGGATAAGTGAATGAGACTTCACCCTCCTGCTGATGCAGTAGCATATATCCCTCACCCGGTTTCATGTACTGGAGGCTTCCCTTCCAGATATGATTGTTGCTTTCGGTGATGGTAAGTACAGCAAACTCGTCGTGGCTCTTGATGATGTCGCCATTTGATGCGTAAGGCTGGTAGTCGGCCAGAGCCATTTGTACGGGCAGGTTGATCATCGGTGTGTATCCGATGCTGTTCCATCCAGACTTGAGTTTGATGGTACGTTGCGACTTCTGCTGTATGATACTTCCTGAGAGTTGCAGCGTGAAGTAATTTTTCACCTTGACACAATAAGCATTCTGTGTGACGAACCTGAATGTGGACAGAGAGTCGGTGAGAACCCAGTGATTGTCGAGATAAGCCATGGATACATTGTTGGTGTTGTCGGTGATGGCATCACCATTTTGCCATGGGAAGGCATCGAAGATGGCGCTAATGTCTCTGAAGTTGTCGTTATAGACATTCGACGAAATCCAGTTCCATCCTGGGGTGAGTTCGATGTTTTGCACGAACAGAGTTCCGGCATACAACATAATGGGTTTGTCGGTAGAGCCAAGGAATCGCTGCGGCTGGAACTCAATGCTGACATCGGGGTCGGTAGTGAGCATCATCTCCTTTCCTGTAGAGAATCTATACATCTTGAGGTAGAGCGGAATATTCTGATTATCCGTATTGTACATAGTGAGGAATACATAACTCTCCCCAGTCTCCTCGTTGTAATCGATGTTGGCCGCTCCATGGCACTTGCCATTACGGTCGAATGCTCCAATGAGGTCGCGTGAGTCCACATCCATCTCATCGTCGATTAAGACACGTCCGACGAGGTTCATAGAGTGGTTTTTCTCTCCAGAACTTACATACCAAGCATAGGGATAATTACCCTCGACAGAAATGGTGAGCGACAACGGCTCGGCCAATCCGTTCTCATCGACAAGATAAATCACCTCGTCGTAGAGGCCCACATTCGTGTTCTTGTTGATGACGAAAGTCAGCCTAGCCTCGCTCCTTGCGCCGATGACATTGGTCTGCGGTGAGACTTTGAGCCACTTGGGACAATTGGTCACCTCGTAGGTGTGAGCCGTACCACTGTTGTTGACGATGTTGACATAGAACTCATACTCGTTGCCCACAATATTCATCATATTGACGGTCTTCTGTGCCCATCTGAGTGGGTTTCGGTCGACGAAGAAGCATGCAGTCACCGGCGATGCCAACTCGTTGCCATTGAGGTCGGGAATGTCACGCATTGTGACATAGATGTTGCGCTTGTTGATTTTCTCATCCAGTTCGTTGACATTGACAAGAATTTGGTTGTTCTTGCCGACGAAACTGAAATTGAGGTTCTTCAGTTCCACGTACGGCCTGACAGGCGCTCCGAGGCTCTGGTCGATATGGTTGATGACCGTCTGTAAGGAGAGGCTGTCGGGGAAGAGGTTGTCACGTTTTGGCGTCGTGGTGGGCTTGTTGGTCTCTTTGTCCATCTCATAGACGACTTGCCCATCATCATCTTTGTAAATCTTCTGGCTGTAAGCATAGGGCACTGCTACGATGTCGTTGTCGTGCATTCTCTCCTGCCGGCTGAAGCCGAGGTAGGCGAGTAGTCCTGCCTCATCCCCATTGGGGCTCTTCGTGCTGTAAGCCTTGATAAGGGTAGCGGGTAGTGCCTGTGCAAACATGCAGATGTCGTCGATATTACCACGGAGCCAGTTGCGAGTGTCCTCGATGACCAGTTTTCCATCCACCATTTTCTGTTCGTGTGCTGCCCCGATGAGCATGTGCCCACCCGAGATACCTCCGAGCGTGTCGACGGGGAATGAAGTGCGTAGCGTGCGGTCCACATAGATGTTGCCCACATTTCGCGAGCGGTTGACGGTCATGGCATAGTGATGCCAGAGGTTGTCGCTGTAGTTTCCAGGCACCTCAATATTCATTCCATTAGAGCGATAGTAGAGGCTCTGGGAGTCGAATCCAATATAGAATTTGTCCTTTGCGCCGATTTCGGTGTTGTTGCCCGCACCATTGCTAAGGAGCACTCCTCGTCCGGACTGGTCGGTCTTGAACCAGAACATGAGCGTGTAGTCCTGTTCTCTTGACCTGTTGAACGTACCATCTCTGAGAGGCATACCTCTGTCTTCCCATTCGAGGTGCAATGACATGCCACCAGGTTGAGTCCATGTGACACCATCTTTGAGGGTGGCGTTGGCCCCCTGGGCCAGGTCGGTGATATACCCACCTATACCCTCGTTCATCGGATAATAATCGACGAGTCCCAACTCGTAACCGGTCAGTCGCTTATTGCCATAAGTCTCTGCGATCTGTATGTCGTTAAGCGCGCGATACCACACCCTTGCCTCCATCATTCTACCGCTGTAGTAGGTGCGGCGGCTCTTTGCAGCCTCGTTGGATGCGCCGAAAATGATAGGTCCGAAACCAGTGTAAGGAGTCTCGACGTCGTATGTACCGATGTTGTTGCCTCCGTTGTAGAGTTTGAGTTTGAACTTGATGTTGCCCGTTTCATCCTCGTATTGGTTCAAGACCATGGCGATGTGCCGGAATTGGCTGAAGTTGAGCACAGAGTCGGAGACGAATGTCTGGTTGGCTTTACCCACGATGGCCTTGATTCGCTTGTCCGAGGTGACGAAGAGTTGCAGTTTGTTGCTGGATGTTCCATGAGTGAAGATAGGCATCTCCTTTCCAATGTCATCGGGCTTGATCATCAGGTCGATGGTAAGGTCTTTTCCGGCGAAATTGCGTCGTGCCTCGGTTTCTGCACCTCCGTTTCCACTGAAGAGCAAGCACATGGACGTAGAGATGTCATCGTTGTTGACCTCGCCCTTGACCTCGAAGTTGGTGATTTCACTCAGGTAGTTGTACTCGACGGGCTCAGAGAAGTTGAAGATGATGTTCTCTCCCACCTCAATGATGCCATCCACCGGCTCGGGATCGCCAAAGAGCACGGGTCGCCGTGTATCCTTCACACCACTGAGCACCTTGGAAGGAGTGGTGAGGTAGTCGTTGCCGTTGCGGCAGAAGAGCATTGCCCTCAGGTCGTATGCTTTCTCGATAATCTCGCCTTCTCCATAGAAGTCGGTGATGATATTTCCGTTTTCGGGTATCATCTCCTTGACGCCGCTGGCCAGTGCATAAAGAGAGTCGCTCTTATAGAATGAGCAGACGTTTGTCCAGTAATCATCGCCTTTGCTCGACTCTTTGTATTGCAACTCGATATGGTCGAAGTTGGGCTGGTTTTTGTCGAATCCGTCGATGACGATAGGCATGTGGTATCCCTTCTTGTCGTGTGGCGACTCGGTGTTCATCACCCATTTGTCGCCCGGCTGAGAGATGTTGACAGGACCGGCCTGACGTAGGAAGTGTACGTCGAAACTCACTTGGTCGCTGATGCAAACGTCGTCTTCCTCGTTGGTCTTCAGTCCCACGACAAGACCTTCGTAGTCGAATCCGTTGCCGGCATAGACCTCGAGCGACTTCTTGGTGACCTTTCCAGGCTCCACATTGACATCGAGACCATTCCAGGTAAGAGGCATACCATCAACCTGTAGTTTTGCTCCGTTGGGGTTACAAGTGTCATCCAGATACAAATTCAGTGAAGAATAAGCACTTTCCGGCTCCTCGCTCTCGTTTGACAAGAGCAATTGGAAGCGGGCGGGTTCTCCGTAAGGTACGCCCGAGAGGCTCTGTTTGTCGAGTTGTATGACAGGATTCTCGATTCTCTTCGTTCTCTGGTCGATGATTTCTCCAGGATAGCAGAAGATCGTCTTTCGCGCATCCTCCCATGGGCGGCAGGTGGCTCCGCCGACAGTTCGATAGACGAAACTCTTGGGATAGACCCACTTGCCTGGATCGAGATGCCGGTTGAAGTACTCTTCGTTGTCACTAATCTGGTCAAACAGATTCTCCGAAGTGAACACATCGAGGTCGGAATCTGCCATACCCTCGGGAATCGAGGTGTTGACATGATATACATTGAAGTTGAGATGACTTCTCTTGTCCATCTTGATGGAGAAGCTCTCCGCGCGCTTGAAACTACTCTCTTCGGAGGCGCTCCATTTCGATTCGTACGAGATGACAGGAACCATCTTGAAGGTCACCTTCGACCCTGTGAAGCTCAAATTGACCTCAAAGGTTGAAGGTCTCTCTGGGCTGGACTGTACTTCACCGCTACTTGTCTCTGCCACACTGCCGATTAATCCCGCAATAGAGGGTCCGAAGAGGGCGCCAAGTCCCTCGACCAGCCCACCAGCACTGCTGCCAGTATAGGAATCGGTGATATTGGATACAAATGGCACGTACCAACCCTTGGTATTGTTGTATGTACTTTCGAACTCCTCTCCATATTCAATCGTTACTCCACCATCGACGTCATAGTTCTTCACCAGGTCGGTGGCATTGATCTTTTCCTTCTCGTTCTGGGTGATCATGCTGATCCAGGTCATCATGGTCTGGTTGATGGAGTAGATGGAGTCGGTGGCCTTGCTTGGGTCGTAGCCATCGGGGAGAATGATGCGGTAGTACATACCCTTCCGGTCATCATCCACTGATGAGTAATAGACATATTGGCCGTCTACGTTGTTCATCGCACCGAATTTTGGGTCGTCGGGACTAATCAGTGCGAGATATACCGGCTGCCTTGTGATGTTGGCCTGCTCCTTGGCCTCTTCTGCTGTGCCAGTATAGAGCAGACTCTTGCACTTGTTGCCCAGTTCGGGAATGATCTTGTTGATAATGTACAGTTGTGTGTGTGTGAAACTGGAATTGAGTGTGGCTTTGACGCTGAGAGACTCATCGCGCACCAGATGGAAGACATTGCCTGTACCATCCACTCCCTCTGCAATTTCCACCATCTCGCCAGATGCGAGTTTTCCACCCATCAAGACGAAGAGACTGTCGGGTATGGCCCTGATTGTTGAGGCCGGTTTGGCCACGATGTTCTGGTTGACACCTATATAGACGTCGGCATCGGCGCCCACCATTCTCGGGTCTTCGCTGGTGGAGATATCGTGTGTGGTTGTCATCGTGTAGGAGAAAGCACGCTCTCCCTTGACGTTGACCACATAGTCCAAGCCAAACTCCCAGTCCGACTCTGCTTCATTATTGAAACCATAGGCAACACCCATTCCACTCGGTGCTGTGACGATACCAGTGAAATGCGCCAGGTTGGAACCAGACTTGAACGATAGTTGGACACCCAGTTTGGCCTCCATTTCTACCTTGTATTCCTTTTTCAGTGTAGCACCTTTGGAGAGTTTGGCCGAACTTCCTCCTCCTGGCGGGTCGCGCAGGATATCCACCAGCACCGGTGTGCCTACGCTGACCACATCTTGTGCGCCAGGCAGTTCGTAAATGTTCATCACGTATGCTTTCAATGGGTCAGCCTCGTAGGTAGAGCCATCAAGTTTGAGCGTCATGGTGACGGTGCGGACTGCGTCTTCCTTAGTGAGCAGGTAGGGCACTTGCTTGGCAGATATAGACAAGAGGCCTTCACCGTTTTCATCCAATGTCACTTCTTGCACATGTGTGGAACTGACCATTCCGTTGTGTACGGTCACTACGCCTCCGTGCATCTTCACCACATCGACGGTGTCGCTCGAATGGTTGTTGTTCCAGTAATATCTCTCTACTGCTGAGAGTTGGAAGGGGTATTGTCGCTCGATGCTAAAGACAGGATGACCGAAGGTATAATTTACCTTTTTGACGATTCTATTGTCTTTTTCAACCTCGGTTTCATAGGTTAACGGCACCGTTATTATGGAGCCAGAGAGGGTGGAACAAGTGTAGTTGGGATCACCGAAAAATCCGAAGTTATTGAATCCCAATTGCTTATAGGTAAGTTCTACCGGCGAGCGGTAGATGCGGTTGTATTGGGCATGGTAGTCTACATAAGCCTCTTGTATCTCGTTGCCGAGTGGATTCTGCCAGGGACCAACGATGGTGTCGTGTTTCATAACGAGTGCTTCGGTGAGGTCGATGACATCATTCGACTTGCCCTCTTGGAACAGTGTGGCATATCCTTGTCCGTAAATCTGCGACACCTTCCATCTCACAGGCGGCAGCCAGGCCACAAACTCACCGCTGATGGGGTCGGGCAAGATTGTGACGCTGCGGCGTGTGGTGATCATCGTCGTGTGATAGTCGTTGACGGTGTCGATTGCCTTGTGGTGGAACACCGTGTCAACGCGCTCCTTGAGCGGGTCGGTGTTATCAAAGACCAGCCGCGACTTGTTGTCATTGTCGAGCACGAGCACCATCGTGATGCTGTCGCACAGGTTGTTGCGCGAGAGGCTGTTGTCGAGTGGCAGCATTCCCTGGTCGTTGCCACCGACCACACGCCCGATGAGTTTCACCTTGGTGTCATCGTAGAAGTAGATGCTGCTGACGTCGCCATTGAAGAATACTCCATCGTCCTTTCCGGCTTTGCCCTTGTACCATCCGTCTTCCTCAAATTTGTGGTTTTCGAGTTTGGCTTGAATATGGTTGGTGCCACGTGGAACACGGAAACTGAAATGTCCATTCATGTCGGTTTCGAGCAGATTTCCGGATGAATTGTGTACCTTATATCCGTTTACCTCGAAATACACGCCCGGGACGGGGATAGAAGTTCCGTTGTACATCACGATGCCGGAGAACTTGCAACTTGAGAGTACGATGAAATCCTTGACGACAAAGTAGTTTTTCTCGCCGTCGAAGGTGACCAAGGCCTCCGTTGTGCTCTCATCGAGTTCGATTCCGTCGGCCCCATTTCCATAGCCTGTGGGAGAGACGAGATACTCCACCGATGGTTGTCCATAATAGGAGAGCAAGTCGAGTTCATAGTGACCAGCATCGTCGGTCATGACCGTAGTGCTTTCGCTGCCATGAGCCACGCTGACCTTTACATTGGGCACGCCCGTACCGTCGGGGTAACGCACATATCCCTCCAGTTTACCTGTATGGAAGCATGCACCCTCCTTGACAACCGTCTCATTGTAGGATGTTCCCTCACAGTCGACGGCAGAGAGCACTTTATATTCGTAGTCGAGTATAGGCGAGACCGTCGTGTCCTCGTAACCATTTTCCTGAACGCTTGGAGCGATAATCTCAAATTTCTCATTTCCTTTCTCCCTTCGCATCACCTGGAAATAGTCCACTGGCCCTCCGGTGGATTCCCAAGTCAGCATGACACTGCTTTGGCGGGGTGTTATTTCGAGTGAATTTTCCAAGACCTTACCGCTCGACTGGAAGTATAAATTTGGAACTTGGACATTCACTTCACGGTAATGGACCAATGAAAACGCCTGATTTTCCACATCATTATTGATAATAGGCACTATCTGAGGCCATATTTTAGAAGTTTTCCATTGACTACCCAGCAAATTGAGTCTCTCGGGCACACTTTCAGGCAAAACGCCATAATGACTGGCTTCATACGCTGACAATATCCATTCCTTCTGTTGGTGTATGACATAGAGGCTGTCGTAGGAGTCTATTTCATCAAAATAGTTATGATACTTTAAGAATGGTGATATATTGCCATATTCATTTTGCAAAGCAAACACACAATTATGCAACTCAATGCCATATCTTCTACCATCCCCGACAAAACCGGTAAACATAGGTTGATAAAGACTGCTTACACTTGCTACAACCATGCAGTTCTTGAAAACCACACCTCCTGAGTTAGAACTTACAAATCCTGCTTCTGGTCCCATGAAACGCAGAACAAAATTACCGTCAAGGACACAATTTTTTATGGTTGCGTGTTCAGAATACTCCATCAATGCTGCAGAGTTCGTAACACCTAAAGATCCTTTTAGTGTGAGATTTTTAATGGTACCCCCTACTGCGTGGAACAATGGACGGTTTAACTTGGATGGTATGTTGATAGTATGGCCATCTCCATCAAAAATACCTGTGTACGGAAAATTTTTATTATTAATTAATTGGGTATCATCCGTCAATGTGAGGTCGGTTTCCAGTATGGCATTCACTTGTTCTCCATTCATCACTTTATTTCTGAATTGATACCAGTCAACGTTGCCGCGAATAAAGAATATTTTTTCGGTGTCCAGTGGACTTACCTTGAGAGGTGAATTCAGAGCATCGGTAATGATTTTGATATCGTAATTCACACACGACCTTGTAAGTTGGATGGTCTTGGTCTTGCTTTCCCGCTCCTGATCCGATATGACATAAGTGAGGCTGTCCACCAGTGTGCTGTCACGGCGGTACATCGTCACGACCATCCTCATTTCGGCACGATCATCCCACACATATCGGGTGTTGTCGTCGTCTTTGTATTTCCAAGTCACCTTCACGGTATGCTCGTTTTCGTTCTGCCATTCAGCCTTGGCATCCTCCACCTGTAGCAGAGTCAAGTCAAGTTTTGAGTCTGAATTCCAGTCCATGATAGGGTTGTCTTCCCACCCCCAAAGAGATGATACACCTCTTCGCACACGGTAGACAGGATTAATTCTTCCCGCTGCATTCATATCGGAGGCCTTGATTTGTGAAACAATTTCTTCGTCCTCCACGGTGTAATTGACTTGTTTTTCAGAGAACATGACCGTAGATAGTTCCACGAAATCCTCCTCTTTACCTGATATCGAACGTTGCAGTTGGAAGATATCACCGTCCATCAAGTCTTCTGAGCCAATGTTGGAATGTTGCCAATCCACCTGCATCGACAACTTTCCATTGCCTTTCTCAACGACCTTTGCATTCAGGTTGACAGGTTTGTTGATGACGGGCACATCATAATAATTACTTGTTCGTCCGGTAATAAGGTCATTTTCATGGATGTAATCCACCACGACATAGAGCGAGTCGTGTTTCTCTGTGGCATTCAGATAGATGTATCCAGATGCCTTGGTATCGAGAATCATACTCTGCTTTTTCCCATTTGCGTCGTTCCAGTATGCTACAGCGCGCCGTACGTCGCCATCGTTCACGGAAATCATCCATGGGATGACCACTTGCCCCCTGTAGTTGGTGTCGTATGAGATAGAGGCCGAGGTTATCATTGGGTCGACCAATCCCTCTATTGCAGGAATGGAGAGTTTTTTGTCATCGATATGCACGGGCTGCTCGTACCTGGCGTTTCCGTCACGCTGGACACTCCATGAAATGATGATAGATTTCCCCCTCAATTCCAAAGGTGCGTCCCATTCCAACTCAGCCCATGCCTTGTCACCTCCATTGAAGGAAAGGTTGGAAGTTTGTGCGTTTGAGGTGATGAGCATAACGTCGGTATTCCGAAGCAGTCTCATCGTTCCGCGGGCTTTTGTGTAGAATTTGGCTCTGACCGAGTTTGCACCTCCACTAATATCTTCCTCGTCGGAGCACCAGTAGAGCAACTCTGTTTTGGTAGATTCTCCCTCTATTTTGTAATAGATATGGCCCCAGTCTATCCAGGTGCCATAGCCATCCTTGTTATAGACAGGGACTTTAATTTTCACAGTTTTCGTACCATATACATTTATGGTATAGTTGGACGCCTCGTCAACCCAGATGGCCTTGGCCTTCTGTGGATGGACGAGCGCAAGCATGACCAGCAACAATAGTGCCAGCCATCGGCTCTTTCGCTTTGTGGGTAAAAGATTAATCATATTATATGATAGTTGATAATTATTAATAAATGCTGTTATTTTGATAGTATTATTATGCTTTACAAGCAGAAGGTACAAAGTTGTCACTGATGACAAGGAATAGTTGGTTCTCAAGTTTCTTTAAACTGCAAAATACTATACTTTTTTGAAAATTATTATTTTTTTTCCTACGAAACTTTTGAATTTATTTTTTTAACACTCGTTAAATCATCATTGTTGTCTCTCCACTGATCAACAGCGCTGCCAGGACTATCTTTTGAAATACCGCCATCCTCCGCTCCAAATCAAAAAAATCAGAATATTTTTGTGCTTATGGAACTATTTTGTATATTTGCAATCTGCAAGGGTGTTGTAATTAAGAACACGAAAAAGAGATGAAAAGAGCAATCGTGATAGGAGCCTCATCAGGCATAGGGATGGAGGTGGCGAAACTGCTTCTTTCCGATGGTTGGCACATCGGCATCGCCGCGCGCCGCACCGAACTGCTACAGGAATTGCAGCAGCGTAATCCAGAGCATGTGGAAATCGAAACCATCGATGTGAACAAAGAAGACGCAGAGGACTTGTTGCTCAGTCTGATAGCCGTGACTGGGGGTATGGACTTGTTTTTCTATGCCTCAGGCATCGGCAAGCAAAACCACACCCTTGAGGCCGACATAGAATTGCGCACGGTCGAGACCAACGCAATGGGCTTCACACGGATGATAGGCCTGGCTTACCGCTATATGGCCGACCATGGCGGCGGGCACATTGCGGCCATCACGTCAATCGCCGGCACGAAAGGATTGGGCCCTGCCCCCTCCTACTCGGCCACCAAGGCATTTCAGAACACCTATTTGCAGGCACTTGAGCAACAAGCCCACTCGAGGCATCTGAACATCCGTATCACCGACATCCGGCCAGGGTTCGTTGCCACGGCCCTGCTCAACGACGGGCGCAGTTATCCGATGATGCTTCGCAAAGAAGATGTGGCCTACGAAATCGTTGAGGCCATCGGCAAGGGTCGGCACATCCGTGTGATAGACTGGCGCTGGCGCCTTGTGACTGCCTTATGGCGTCGCATCCCCCGATGGATCTGGCGCCGGCTGCCATTGATAAGGGAGCAAAAATCCTGACATGGGAAACTGCCAACAATCACTTTTGAATTCATCCTAAACACCAAAACATCATGAAAAAACTATTAACCTTACTGGCCTTGATTATCGCCAGTCAAATGGCATTCTGCCAGACATATATCGATGTCATCAACAAGTTTAAGAACAAACCAGGGGTTGTATACGAAGAGGACTCAAAATCACAAATGATGCAAGATGTCATGCCCCAATACGAGAATCTTATCAAGTCGATAGATTACATGAAAACGCTTGGCCTCGTGGACTGCAATGAGGCCGTCCGCAATGATTTTATTGCGCAGGCAAAACGAATGGAGAAAAAATGCAAGAAGTTGATAGAGGAAGACAACCTTGTTACTCTTTATATAGGAAAAGAAGAAGCCGCTAAAGCTGCCATCTTTGTATCTTATGACACGAAAGAGTGCGGAATGATTGTGCTGGAAGGAAAACTGTCGACTTCACAGATAAAGACCTTCTATGAGTCATTTTTACAAAAAAAACCGAAAGAAGAAGAATTTGAGAGATTCAACGAAGCGCTTGCACTTTCTTCAATGCCTATGTTGGATGATGAGGAAGAAGATGGGTTGGAAGGAATTGACGATAGGAGAATTGCACCGATGGCACCACCTCCAGCAAGCTCAGGTTACGATTCAGAGCCTGCACAGGTCTTGGACGACAAGATATATGACGTTGTAGAAAGACAACCATCCTTCCCCGGTGGTAACGATTCTTTAATGACATGGCTTGGTCAGAATGTCAATTATCCTGAAGAAGCCCAAAAGAAGGGGATACAAGGAACTGTACTTGTCAGGTTTGTAGTGGAGAAAGATGGCAGCATCGGTGACGTTAAAGCCGTACGTGTTCCCAAATATTATGAGACCATTCAAGCAGGTGACTTTGAAATGAAAGAGGAAAGAGAGGCTACAATGCTTGCAGAAGAATCCGTGCGGGTGGTCAGAAATATGCCCAAATGGATTCCTGGTACTCAAAACGACCAACCTGTTCGTGTCAAATACACGCTTCCAATTGCTTTTCGATTACAATAGGATCACCTCTTACCACATACCCCTCACATTAAAATCAACTGAATATGGAAAACAATAAACACTATCATGTAGTTGCCGCTGTGGTGCGTGACGGCGACAAATATCTGTGTATGCAACGCTGCCGGTCGAAATATGAATATACAAGCGAGCATTGGGAGTTTCCCGGTGGCAAAGTGGAAGACGGAGAGACCCAACACCATGCCCTGCTTCGCGAAATCCGCGAGGAAATGGACTGGGACATCTATGTGGGTCGCTGTCTGGGCACTATCGTCCAAGAATATCCCGACTTCACCATCACACTGACAGCCTATCTGTGCAAAGGTGGCGACGGTGAGTTTAAAATGTTGAAACATCTGGATTGCCGCTGGCTCACCCGAGATGAGTTGCAGCAACTCAAATGGACGGAGGCCGACAAGAAGATTATTGAGTTATTGTAGGCTGAAGATTGCTCACCACTCACCTCTCACCACTCACCTCTCACCTCTCACCACTCACCTCTCACCTCTCACCACTCACCTCTCACCTCTTCTATCTATACACCTCATACACGCCACCATCGCTTTGACAGTATTTGCATAGCAATTGCTGGATGAACCGGGCATTATCGACGACATTTTGCTCATTGCCATCATATCCGTTGATGAGAACAAGGAGATGTGTGGTAGTGGGCAAAATTTTTGTCCGCTCATGGTCGCTTGTGGGTGTCCCCACCCCACCCTGGGCATCACGATAGACAGGCAGGCCCTCGATGTTGATCATTCCACGCCCGATACCCTCGTAAGGTTCTCCAGCGCGGCCCACCCCCAATGTGAGAGTGTCTCCCACAAAGCGGTCTGCGTCAAAACCTCCGATACTGTATCCGAAAGCCATACTGGCCAAATTGATAAGATCGACGAGGGTGTTGACCTGATAGAGGGGCTTGTCTTTCAGGACCCTCCTCACCAGCGCCTCGGCTGCTGGCCGGTATCGTGAGGGGTCTTTCCCGAAAGCCTTATACGTACGACGAGTGGCCTCAATACCCGGAATCAGTTTCAGCGTCTCGGTGGTGAGTTCACGCCGGTATTTCTCGCCAAGTGCCTCGATGTCTTTCCATAAATCCTCACAATAATCAGAATTGGCGCAGTGCGCCTCCACGGCCACTCCCACGAATTGTGGGCAGATGGTCTCAATCTCTGGGGAAACGATAATTTTCATTTTTGTTCTATACCTCCTCTATCATTTTCAGGAACTCGTCTTCGGAGACGATGGGAACACCCAGTTTTTCGGCTTTTTGAAGTTTTGAAGGGCCCATGTTTTCTCCGGCAAGGATAAACGAGGTTTTTCCACTGATAGAGCCAACGTTTTTACCTCCGTGCCGCTCTATCAGTAACTTGTATTCATCACGACTATGATGGCTGAAGACCCCGCTGATGACGATACTCTTGCCCGCAAGAGCATCACCGGCCGTCTGCATCTGCTCCTCGGTGAGACTCATTCGTACACCATAGTTTCTGAGCCTTTCAACGATTTCGCGGTTTTGCGGATTGGCGAAATAACCCACGACACTTGCGGCGATGACCTCGCCAATGCCCTCCACCTGCATCAGTTCATCGGGTGTGGCTGCGGCCAGGGCGTCGATATTCTTGAAATGCCGTGCCAGCAATCGTGCCGACGTCTCCCCGACGAAGCGTATGCCCAGTGCGAAGACCACCCTCTCGAAGGGCACATTCACCGAATTGGCGATGCCATTGACGATTTTGAGTGCCGACTTCTGTCTGGAGCCATCGCCGTTGATGTCCTGCACGCCAATACGATAGAGGTCGGCCACATTGTGCACCAGACCACGCCGGTAGTATTCGGCGATGGTCTCAGGGCCAAGCGAGTCGATATTCATGGCTTTCCGTGCGATGAAATGCTCGATTCTCCCCTTGATTTGCGGTGGGCATCCCGTGTCGTTAGGGCAATAATGAGCTGCCTCGCCCTCGTATCTCACCAGAGGGGTGCCACACTCCGGACAGTGGGTGATGAATTGCACCGGCTCGGCATCGGGCTTGCGCTGACTCTTGTCCACACTCACGATTTTGGGAATGATTTCCCCACCCTTTTCCACATAGACAAAGTCGCCGATATGCAAGTCGAGCGAGCGTATGAAGTCCTCATTGTTGAGTGTGGCCCGCTTGACGGTGGTGCCAGCCAGCAGCACAGGGTCCATATTGGCCACAGGCGTGACGGCTCCGGTGCGCCCCACCTGATAGGTCACCTCCCGCAACTGAGTGACGGCCTGCTCAGCCTTGTATTTATAGGCGATGGCCCAGCGCGGACTTTTGGCTGTGTATCCCAGTGCGCGCTGCTGGCGCAGGGAGTTGACTTTCAGTACAATCCCGTCGGTAGCCACTGGCAGATGATGCCGCTCTGTCTCCCAAAAGTCGATGAATTTGAGCACTTCGTCGAGGGTTTTCTTTTTCTTCATCCCCACACTCACCTGAAAGCCCCATTCGATGGCTGCCTGCAAATTTTCGAAATGACCGTCGCAAGGCAAGTTTTCACCCAACATATAATATAGGTATGCGTCGAGCTGGCGACTGGCCACAAGTTCCGATTTCTGACTTTTCAGTGTGCCGCTGGCCGCATTGCGGGGGTTGGCGAAGAGAGGTTCTCCTGCGGCCTCGCGCTCGGCATTGAGTCGGTCGAACACTTTCCAGGGCATGAGGATTTCGCCTCTGATTTCGAATTCATCGGGAATACGAGGGGTTTCCATCGAGAAGAGGTCCCGTATTTGTCGGCTCTGTTGTGCCTCCCATTCTGGCAGCACGAGGGGGATGGTTCGAATGGTTTTCACGTTGGCCGTCACGTCGTCGCCGTGAACACCATCGCCACGTGTGACAGCCCTGACCAACTGTCCCCGCTCGTAGGTGAGGGAGATGGAGAGGCCATCGTATTTGAGTTCACAACATACCTCAAAGGGCTCCCCTCCAAGTCCACGGCTCACACTGTTGTACCAGTCGGCCACTTCGCTCTCGCTATAGGTGTTGGCGAGTGAGAGCATCGGGTATTTGTGGGTGACCTGCGTGAATTCTTGGTTGAGGTCACTGCCCACCCGCTGAGTGGGTGAGTTGGGGTCGTACAATTCAGGGTGTTTTGCCTCCAGGTCCTGCAGTTCTCGCATCATGAAGTCGAAGTCCTGGTCGCTGATGACGGGGTCGTTGAGCACATAGTATCTATGATTGTGCTCATGCAGTTCTCGTCGAAGTTGTAAAATTCGGTCTTTATCGGACATTTTTTTGGAAAAATTATGGGAAGGATGGGAGGGATGGGAGGGATGGGATTTATGGGAGGGATGGGATTTATGGGAGGAATGGGAATTATGGGAGATATGGGAATTATGGGACCTCACCACTCACCTCTTACCACTCACCACTTACCACTCACCTCTCACCCCTCACCTCTATATTTCATTCCCGGTGTAGAGTTGGTAGTATTTACCTTTTTGTGCGAGCAATTCGTCGTGTGTGCCATGTTCGATGATACGGCCTTTTTCGAGCACGATGATGCAATCGGAATTTCGCACAGTGGAGAGTCGGTGTGCAATGACGAAAGTGGTGCGCCCGCGCATCAGCGAGTCCATTCCCCTCTGCACCAATCGCTCTGTGCGGGTGTCGATTGAGGATGTGGCCTCGTCGAGAATCAGCACTGGAGGGTCGGCAATGGCAGTTCGTGCGATAGAGAGCAACTGTCGCTCACCCTGACTCAGGTTGGATGCGCTGCCACTGATGACCGTGTTGTATCCATTCGACAGACGCCGGATGAAATCATCTGCTCCCACGAGTTTGGCCGCCTCGATGCACTCCTGGTCGGTGGCATCCAGTTTGCCGTAGCGTATATTGTCCATCACCGTACCCGTGAAGAGGTTGGTTTCCTGCAGCACCATCCCCAGACTTCGCCGGAGGGCACGTTTGGAAATGTCGTTGACATCGATTCCGTCGTACTTGATTTTCCCGTCCTGAATGTCGTAGAAACGATTAATCAGATTGGTGATGGTGGTTTTACCTGCGCCGGTACCTCCCACGAATGCGATTTTCTGTCCCGGCATGGCATTGAGGACAATGTCGAAGAGCACTTGCTTTTCAGGCGTATAGCCGAAGTCCACCATATCGAAACTCACGCCGCCCTCCACTTTTCGGTATTGAGCGTCGGCAGTTTTCCAGGCCCAGATGTCGGTGCGGTGGTCAGCGGGGACAATCTGGTGGTCGGCATCTTCCTGAGCATTCACAATCGTGACAGTGCCATTGTCGGTCTCAGGTTCCTCGTCGAGCAGTTCGAAGATTCGCTCAGCACCTGCCGATGCCGAGATGACACTGTTGATTTGCTGGCTGATTTGCGAGATGGGCTGGGTGAAGTTTCTGTTGAGTGTGAGGAATGCCACGAGTGTGCCCAGACTGAGGGGGATGTCGGTGGCAAGTGCCAGGGTGGCACCCACCACCGCGATGAGCACATAGCCCAGGTTGCCCAGGTTGGCATTGACAGGCATCACGATGTTGGCGATTTTGTTGGCATTGTAGGCACTGTCGCGCAGAGCCTCGTTGATTTTCTCGAATTTCTCGATGCTCTGCCGCTCATGGCAAAACACCTTGACCACCTTCTGTCCGGTCATCATCTCCTCGATAAATCCGTTGACCGCTGCCAGATTGGCTTGCTGGTCGACGAAATGCTTGCGCGATTTCCTGCTCAGATAGGTAGTGGCAAATCCCATCACCACCGCCATGAATATGGCGACAAGGGTGAGGGGGATGCTCAGCACCACCATGCTCAGAAAAGTCATGGCCAGGGTGATGAGCGAGCCAAAGGCCGAAGGCAGACTTGAACTGATGACCTGCCTCAGTGTATCCACATCATTGGTGTAAGTAGACATGACATCGCCGTGGGAGTGGCTGTCGAAATATTTCACCGGCAGCGTCTCCATGTGGCTGAACATATCCTTGCGCAGGCGCAGCATCGTGCCCTGGCTCACATTAATCATGATGCGGTTGTAGGCATAGGAACAGGCCACACCCACCACAAGCACCACGGCCAGTTTGAGCAAGGCCATGGCCAAGGGCGAGAAACTGGGGTTTGCCGTGCCCGTGAGTGGTAAGATATAGTCGTCGATAAGTTTCTGTGTGAAAAGAGTGGACATCAGCGTGGCGGCCGATGACACGATGATACATCCGAAGACCACGACAAACGAGAAGCGATAGTTCTGCAGCACATAGCGCAGCAGTCGCAGCAGGGTGGCCTTTTTGTTCTTGGCCTGGGGCTTTGGCTCAAAGTCCAGCCTCCGTGGTTGGAATCCCATTCTCATGACTTCTTGGATTTTTTGTGGTTTTTCTTCTTGTCACGCGGTTCGTCGAAGTCACCGCCTTCCTCAGTCTGCAGAGAATAAATCTCGCGATAGATGGCATTGTCGCGCAGCAGGTGCTCGTGGGTGTCGAAGCCACACACCTTCCCGTTCTCCAGCACGAGAATGCGGTCGCAGGCGCTGACACTGGAGATACGCTGTGCGATGATGATTTTGGTGATGTCGGGCAACTGCTCCCTGAATGCCTTCTGAATCATGGCATCGGTGGCGGTGTCGCAGGCCGAAGTGCTGTCGTCGAGCACCAGCACACGCGGTTTCTTGAGCAGCGCGCGTGCTATGCAGAGACGCTGTTTCTGACCTCCCGAGACATTGGCGCCACCTTGTTCAATCATGGTGTCGTAACCATCGGGCATCTGGTCGATAAACTCATCGGCGCAGGCCAGGCGGCATGCTTCCTGGCAATCCTCCAAAGTGGCGTTCTCGTTGCCCCAGCGCAGGTTTTCGAGAACGGTTCCGGTGAACAATACATTTTTCTGCAACACCACCGAAACGGCATTGCGCAGTGTCTCGAGGTCGTATTGTCTCACGTCTTTTCCTCCCACCGACACACTACCCTTTGACACGTCGTAGAGACGGCTCACGAGATTGACCAGCGAGGACTTTCCGCTACCCGTACCGCCGATGACGCCGATGGTCTCACCCGACCGGATACGGAACGTGAGATTGTTGAGCGCATACTCGCCACTCCCCTTCCCCGACTTGTAAGCGAAGCACACATGCTTGAAGTCGATGCTTCCATCGCGCACCTCGGTGACGGGGTTCTTGGGATTGAGGATATCAGCCTCCTCGTCGATGACCTCGGCCACGCGCTTTCCGCTTGCGGCACTCATGGTGAGCATGACGAAAATCATGCTGAGTATCATCAGCGACATGAGAATGCTCATCACATAGGTGAAGAGAGATGTGATTTCGCCAGTGGTAAGTGTTCCTCCCACGACGAACTGGGCGCCAAACCATGAGATGGCGATGATACAGCCATAGACCACCAGGTTCATCACGGGGTGCTGCAATGCCATCAGTCCCTCGGTGCGTACGTAGAGGCGGTAGAGTCCCTCGGCAGCGCGGTCGAAAAGGGTTTTCTCATGGTCTTCACGCACAAAAGCCTTGACCACACGTATTCCCGCAATGTTCTCCTGCACTTGTGCATTGATATTGTCGTATTGAACGAAGACCTGCGAGAACAGTTTCGCCACACGGCTGATGAGGAAATAAAGGAAGATGGAGAGAATCACCATGGCCACGATGAAGATGATGCTGAGGCGTGGGTCGATGACCACACACATGATGATGCTGAACACCATCCGGAAGGGAGCACGTACGGTCACCCGCAACAACTGCTGAAAGGCATTTTGCAGGTTGGACACGTCGGTGGTCATACGCGTGACGAGCCCCGATGCGCTGAACTTATCGATGTCGGCGAATGAGAAAGTCTGGATATTCTTATACATGGCCTCGCGCAGGTTTCGTGCGAATCCCGTGGATGCGTAGGCAGAAAACCGACCCGCCAGAATACCGAAAGACAGGCTGAGAAATGCCATCGCAATCATCACTCCTCCATAAAGATAGACATTGCCGACATCGCCGGCATTGATACCACGGTCGATCAGCATCGCCGTCACCCATGGAATCAGCACATCCATCACCACTTCCATCGAAGTGAAAAGGGGTGTCAGCAGTGCGGCTTTCTTGTATTGCCCCACCTGACGTGCAAGTGTCTTTAGCATGAGTTTTGAGTATTATTTTATAAAATTGTTGCAAAAATAAGAAAAATATCCTATTCACATCGTCATGAGGCAAGAAAAAAATCGTATTTTTGCAGCAGGGTGCGGGAGAACCGGAGTAATCGGAATAATCGGAGCCTATGTCTATCATATCACCTTTTGCGAAGCCTTTTTATATTTTTGCCAAGCCAGTGGGCGCTTTCTGCAACATGGCTTGCGACTACTGTTACTATCTGGAAAAGGCCAGGCTCTACCACTCCGCCGGCCGCCGCGTTATCTCCGACCAGTTGTTGGAGAAATTCATCCGTGAGTATATCGGCAGCCAGACCATGAACGAGGTGCTGTTCACCTGGCATGGGGGCGAGCCCCTGCTGCTGCCCCTCTCTTTCTACCAACGGGTGATGAAATTGCAGCAGCGATATGCCCGGGGCCGACATATAGATAATGTGCTGCAGACAAACGGCTTGTTGCTCGACGACTCATGGTGCCAGTTTTTCGCCGAAAACCACTGGCTCATAGGCATATCCATCGATGGCCCGAAAGAATACCACGACGCATACCGGCGGATGCGCGACGGCAGCCCCACATTCAACCGCGTGATGCGGGGCATCGAATTGCTCAACCGCCATGGCGTGGAATGGAACGCGATGGCCGTGGTCAACCGCCTCAACGCTGACCATCCGCTGGCGTTTTACCGCTTTTTCAAAGACTTGGAATGCCACTACATACAGTTCACCCCAGTAGTGGAACGTATGGAGTCGCATGCCGACGGTCGGCATCTGGCAGCCGTGGATGAGGGAAACGGTCAGGAACAACTGGCAGACTTCTCGGTCACTCCACAACAATGGGGCGATTTTCTCTGTGCCCTCTTTGATGAATGGGTGAAAACAGACGTTGGGGAGTATTACATTCAACTTTTCGACGCCACGCTGGCCAATTGGTGTGGCGTGGCACCAGGCATCTGCTCCCTGGCCGCGACCTGCGGTCATGCTGGGGTGATGGAGCACAACGGCGACGTGTATAGTTGCGACCACTTCGTGTTTCCACAATACAAACTGGGCAACCTCTGGAATCAGGGGCTGCCCGAGATGATGTATGGTGAGCGACAAAGAAAGTTTGGACTTGCCAAGCAGGAGGCCCTGACACGGCAATGCAGAAAATGCCCGTGGCTTTTCGCCTGCCATGGTGAGTGTCCTAGAAACCGTTTCTGCCTCTCAGCCGACGGCGAAGCCGGCCACAACTACCTCTGTGCCGGCTACCGTGAGTATTTCAGTCATGTGGCGCCCTATATGGACTTCATGCGTGAGGAATACGTCAACGGCAGGGCACCGGCCAATGTGATGAATGCGGGAATCATCGTATGACTCCTCGGCTTACCGTCTTCCCACGATGAATTTCTTTCCGTCGCGGATATAGATACCCGGCTGTGTGGGCTGTCCCTGGACACGTCTTCCAAAAATGTCGTAGACCACATCCGTTTCCACTTGCGACGGGGACACAGGCTGGTCGATACCCTCTTTTATCAATACCCTGTGCCGCAAAGCCGAGCGCACGGCAAACCAGGCAGGTTTTCGCCCGAGGCTTGCGGTATAGAGCAGCGGATTGGAATCGGTTCGCCAACTGTCGTTGTCTTTCAGTCCCCAGACGACGATATGCGGACAGTTGTCGTGATTGAGCATGATATCAGTCAGCACACGATAGTTGCGTGCCTGTTCTTCCAGATTCTGCTCCATGGTGTTGGGGATGCCCATATCCAGTTCGGTGATGATGCATTTGAGCCCGGCCTCCTCAAACATCCTTATCGTATTGTCCAGTTTCAATGAGTCCACATCGCCGATGGAGAAATGGCACTGCAAGCCCACACCGTGAATGGGAATATTGTTTTGCTTGAGCCGCATGGCCAGATTGTAGAAAGCCATGGTTTTCGCCTTCCCCTGCAATTCCACACCATAGTCGTTGAGATAGAGCAGCGCGTCGGGGTCGGCGCGATGGGCATAGACGAAGGCTGAGTCGATATAGTCCTCACCGATGGCTCTCGACCATACGGTGGTGCGCAGGTCGTAGCCTTCGGGATTGGCCCGCACCGAGGTCTGGTCGTCGTCCAGGCACTCGTTCACCACATCCCATTCCACGACTTTTCCCTTATAATGCTTCACGACGGCATTGATATGCTTCTCGAGAATATCGAGGGCCTCCTCACGGCTCCAGTTCTGGTCGTTTTTCTTGCCGTCGGACGACACCCACTGTGGCAACTGCTGATGCCATACCAGGCAATGTCCGCGGACAGCCATCTGATTGCGGCTGGCGAAATTGACCAAGTTGTCGGCACTTCCGTAACTGAATTGGCCGCGTGATGGCTGCAGGGCATCAAACTTCATCTCATTCTCGGCGACAAGCATATTGAACTGAGCGGCAATTTCCTGGGTCTCGGCAAGGGCAGAGTTGGAGATATTCGTTTTCCATGTGGAAATGGCCGTACCGATACGTTTCTGATTTTGCTCGGCGTATGAGCGAAGTGTTGTCCGGTCGGTCCGGTCGTCGATGCCGTCATCATAATAGGCTCCCATTCCGCCCGTGGGATTGTCGTCGTCAGGATTGTCGGGATTGTCATCTGGCTTGGCATCCTCGAAAGAGGTGAGACGCAGCACCACCTGGTATTCCCCATCCAACAGCCACTCCTCCAACTGCCAGGTGTAGCGGCTGGGCATTTTTGCCACCCACTGCCAGTCACCGGCCATGGTGGTCTTTGCATGGGCACGAAGCAGGCAGAACTCATCGCCCACTTTCACGTCGGCATCATCAGCCAGCGCCACCTGTATCACCGGCATTTTCTCGCTCACCGAGAAATCCTGCGCGATATTGTAGTATTTCACCTCGCCGTCCACCAGCAACTGGGTGAAATCCTCTGCCGAGTTGATGTGGTAACGAAGCACTGCCCCTGGGCGCACATAGAGATGGGCATCCCTGGAAGCGGCATAATTCTGCAAGTAGAGTGTGCCGTGCCCCCCGGTTCCGGGTTCCACCACACCATAATTGTCGACAGTTCCGGCCACATTGCCTGTACCTCCCAGCACTCCCTGCTCAAAGACCAGGGCCACAGCCTCCTGTGGACTGGTCATGGCCCCGGTGGCGCCACGAAGTTTTCTGGTCTCGGACTCCTGTCTGTCGTTCATCACGAGCACAGTTCCGTCGAGCACCCGCAGGGCGCCGCTGATGAAGTTGTTGTTGCCTGTGATGGTATAGGTGCCCTTGCCCTCCTTGACAAGTCCCACCTTGTGCTGGTCGCTGAAGTCGGGCGGGGCTATCGTACCTGCCAGCGTGCCGTCGGTGTCGGTGCACCCCACCAGGAAATAAGAGGAGTATGTGCCTTTCTTCATATATCCCTGGATGGTGGAGCCAGCCTCGGTGTCAAGTTGTCCGAAACGGAATCCCCTGACACCCGACTCGCAGGCTATCGTGGCCCCCTCGTGCAAGGTCACATGATTGTTTTGCATCATAATGTTGACCTTTCCCGATTTTAGGCTACCCTCGACATCCTCCACAGAAAAAGTCTTGCCACCATGGGCCATAATCACGCCAAAATAGCCGGCCGAGGGTGAGTTCTCCTGATAGGGATAGATGTGCACATCGCCGGTGAAGTTGGTCCAGTCGGGATATTGCGCCCCTTTGGCGGTGCCGAGATAGCACCGTTCGCCTCCAGCATGGAGATTCAGCGTCCCAGTGCCCGTGACTTTGGAGTTGAAATACGTGTAGCGCGCCATGAGCACATCCACGGTCTTGTCCAGTCGCAGGGTGATGTTTTTATCGTAGGTGACATACGACGAGGATGTGTTGTTTCCACTAATGTCGATGGTATCGTTTGTCGCCTGGACGGAAGCGGCATCATGAATCTCGTTGCTGGCATCCACGACTTGCGAAGCCATAGCGAAAAACACAGAGAGTAATACAAATAGTTTTTTCATTATTGTCTATTCAGAAAATGATGTTTGTCGGAATATGAGAAACAGTGAAATGCTCTGCCTGGTGCGTCTTCAATCATTTTTCACCTTTCCCCTCGAGCAAGTCTGGTCTCAGTCGCCGTGTGCGCTCCAGGCTTTGTTGCATTTCCCATTCTTTGATTTTGGCTTCATGCCCGCTGAGCAGGATGTCGGGCACTTTCCACCCTTTGTAGTCGGCAGGCCGTGTGTAGATGGGGGCGGAGAGCAGGTCGTCCATGAAGCAGTCGGACAAGGCACTCTGGTCGTCGCCGATGACACCCGGCACCAGTCTGACGATGGCGTCGGCCATGACGGCGGCTGCCAGTTCGCCACCAGTGAGCACATAGTCGCCGATGGAAATCTCACGGGTAATCAAGTGGTCGCGCACCCGTTGGTCCACACCCTTGTAGTGCCCGCAGAGGATGATAATATTGCCAAGCATCGAGAGGTCGTTGGCGATATGCTGGTCAAATTGTTCGCCATCGGGCGAGGTGAAAATCACCTCGTCGTAGTCGCGCTCTGCCTTCAGGGCGCTGATGGCACGGTCAATGGGTTCACACTGCATGACCATCCCTGCAAACCCACCGTATGGGTAGTCGTCCACACGGCGCCATTTGTCGAGGGTGTAGTCACGCAAGTTGTGCAAGTGGATTTCGGCCAGACCTTTCTTCTGGGCGCGTGCCAGGATGGACTCATGCACAAAGCCTTCCAGCATCTCTGGCAACACGGTGATAATATCTATTCTCATGTCAAGTCTTTTTGCAAAAGTAGGAATAATCATTCAATTTGGCAAACAAAACGCACTAAATTTGACGTGTGACCCATGACCACTGTAAAAAATATGATTCCACAAGGTGTGTTTTCAGCGTTTTCTTCGTAACTTTGCGCATCATAATAAGACAAACAATAATGAGAACAATCCAGATGATATGTCTGTCGGCCATGCTGCTGACAATCTCCGCCAGCGCATTTGCGCAGACCGACGCCGAGGACCCCACATTGCGGATGTCGTGTACCAGTATCATGGTGGGAAAGAAAGCCTCCGCCGACGGGTCGGTGATTACCTCCCATACCTGCGACGCCTGGTATCGCACATGGATGACAATGGTGCCCGCCCAGGACTATGAGAAAGGTGCCACCACCGGCATTTATGATGGCCGCATGCACACCCAGACACCCCAGGACAGCACGAAGATGCACCTGAGGGGCACCATTCCGCAGGTGGAGCACACCTTCCGCTATCTCGACACCGCCTACCCCTGCCTCAATGAACGGCAACTGGGCATCGGCGAGACCACCATCACCGGGCGTGAAATCCTGCAAAACAAAAAAGGGATGTTCATGATTGAGGAGTTGGCCCGCATCGCTCTGGAACGCTGCTCCACAGCCCGTGAGGCCATCCGACTGATGGGTGATTTGGTGAAACAGTATGGATATGGCGACAGTGGGGAATGTCTTACCATTGCCGACAAGGATGAGGTGTGGATTTTTGAGATTTTCGGCGAGGGACCCAAGAAAATTGGTGGTGTATGGGCGGCCATACGTATCCCTGACGATGAGGTGGCCGTCTCGGCCAATGTCTGCCGGATTTCACACGTCGACCCCTCCGACAGCGACCATTGCATGGCATCCGACAATGTCTTTGACGTGGCACGCAAACTCAATCTATGGGATGGCAAGGAGGAATTTTGTTTCTGGAAAGTCTACAGTGGCGGAAACTATTATAAGGAATTGAAAAACTACTATGTCCGTGAGTTGTTTATCATGAACCAACTGGCTCCGTCGCGCCATTTCACCGACACGATTTCGGATATGCCCCTTAGCGTCAAGCCCGACCATCCCGTGAGCGTGGAGGAGGTGATGCGCTTGCTGGGCAGTTATTATGAGGGAACCGACCAAAACCTCAGCGGGCGTCATCGCATTCCCAATCCCAAGCGTAAGGACTCGGCAGGCAATCTGGTGGAAAATGAGCCCGACAGCATCGTGTCGCCTTTTTCCAATCCCTGGATGCGGCCCGACGAAATCAACATGTATTATGCGATGGGCGACTCGGTGATGAAAAACATCCGCACGGTCAGCGTCCCCTGGTGCGCCTACAGCACAGTGATACAGTTGCGGTCATGGCTCCCTGATGAAATCGGTGGTGTGGTGTGGATGTCGCTCGACAATCCCGGCGAGAGCCCGCGTTTCCCCATTTTCGCCGGAGTGACCGAATTACCCGCTATGCTCCAGATATGTGGTCAGCACACCGACCGCGACGATGCCGCTCTCTGGCATTACCGCAAGGCAAACAGGCTGGCCACCGTCAGATGGGGTAATTATCGCACATTGATTGAACCGGCTCAACAGTATTTCATCGACAAGGGAATGCGCGAGTTGCCTTTTGTCGAGAAAACGTGGAAATCATTAAAAGAAACCGACGCCGAACAGGCACAGGCGATGCTCAACGGCTACACAGCCGACTTCTTCGCTGCCACCATCGTGAAATGGGATGAAATTGCCCGCAAACTCTGGCGTCAGACCTGGACGGGATTTTAGTGCGACGGAAGTTATTTCCCTTGTTTTTGATTTTTTTAGTCAAAGATGACAAAAATACAAAAAAAAGGCATAACTTTGCATCAATTTGTGAAACACATTTCCAAAACATTCAATTACTATGTTTAGCAAACAAACCTACATCAGCCGCAGGACTGAATTGAAAAAACTTGTAGGCAGTGGTGTTGTTGTGCTTTTCGGCAATAACGAGTCACCATGCAACTACCCTGCCAACTCCTATTATCCCTTCCGTCAGGACTCTACGTTTCTGTATTATTTCGGTCAGAAGCGTGATGGCCTGGTGGGTGTCATCGACATCGACAACGACAAGGATATCCTCATAGGCGACGACATCGACATCGAGGACATCGTGTGGTATGGCAGCGTGGACAGTGTGAACGACCTGGCCGCCCAGGTGGGCGTGAGCCACACAGCCCCAATGGCCCAACTGCAGGATATCATCAACCAGGCCAAGGCCACTGGCCGCACCCTGCATTTCCTGCCTCCCTACCGCCACGACATCAAAATCCAAATCCACGACCTTTTTGGCATCCATCCCAGCGAGCAGAAGAAAGCCGCCTCGATGAAACTGATTATGGCAGTGGTAAAAATGCGCTCCAGGAAGGAGCCGCAGGAAATCATCGAATTGGAACGTGCCGCCGAGATTGGCTACAAGATGCACACCACCGCCATGCGCCTCATCCGCCCGGGTGTGACCGAGAAATACATCGGCGGCCAGGTAGACGGCATCGCCTTCTCGCATGGTGCCATGCCCAGTTTTGCCACCATCTTCTCGCAGCACGGAGAAATCATGCATGGCAACCCCTCGATGGCTCCACTGGAAGCCGGCCGTCTGGCTCTCTGCGACTGTGGCGCCGAGTCGATAGAGCACTACTGCAGCGACAACACCCGCACGATGCCCGTAAGTGGCAAATACAGCCAGCGCCAACTGGAAATCTATTCCATCGTGGAAGCCTGCCATGACTATGTGCTCGACGTGGCCCGTCCTGGTGTGAAATACATGGACGTGCACTTCGCCGTATGCCGCCTGATGACCAAGCGCCTCAAGGACCTGGGACTGATGCGCGGCGACGTGGAAGAGGCTGTCAAGGCCGGTGCCCACGCCATGTTCCTACCCCACGGACTGGGACACATGATGGGCATGGACGTTCACGACATGGAAAACCTCGACCAAATCAACGTGGGATTCGACGCCGAGACACGCCCCAACCTGGAACAGTTTGGCACCAACTGCCTGCGCATGGGCCGCAAACTCGAAGAGGGATTTGTGGTGACCGACGAGCCTGGCATCTATTTCATTCCCGCACTCATCGATGAATGGAGGGCCACCGGACATTGTGCCGAGTTCCTGAATTTCGACTTGCTGGAAACCTACAAGGACTTTGGCGGTATCCGCATCGAGGACGACGTGCTTATCACCGCCGATGGCTGCCGCTTCATTGGCAAAGACATCATCCCCTATCATCCAAAAGATGTGGAGGAGTTTATGGAGAAGAATGGAGGAGAATAAGGAAGATTTGGAAGATAAGCTAATGAAGTTAAAGAAGTTAAGGAAGTTAAAGGACAATACTTTTGTGCCCACATTGCATATCTCTCACCTCTCACCCCTCACCCCTCACCACTGAAATTATTTACAAACAAAAAAACATAATTAAGAATGAAAAAAGCAATTTTGATGATGCTTCTGGCTTTGATAGCCATTGGCGCAAATGCACAGAGCAAGAAGAACAAACCTGTGTTCACCACTGTGAAAGAAATCCCCATCACCAGTATCAAGGACCAGAACCGCTCGGGTACCTGCTGGGCTTACTCCACACTGAGTTTTTTCGAGGCCGAGATTCTGAAAGCCACCGGTAAGACCTACGACCTCTGCGAGAGTTTTGTGGCCAACAAGACCTATATGGACCGTGCCGTTCAAGTGGTGCGCCTGCATGGCGACTGCCAGTTTTCACAGGGTGGTAGTGCCTACGACGTGTTCTACTGCCTGAAGAACTATGGTATCTGCCCCGAGGACGCCATGCCCTTCCCCGGCAGTCTTTACGGTGACTCCCTTAACAACTTCAACGAGTTTTTCAGCCTGCTGGAACCCTACGTGGAAGCAGTGTCGAAAAACAAGGCAAGCAAAATCTCCAACCAGTGGAAACCAGGTCTGCAGGGCATCCTTAACGCTTACCTGGGCGAGTGCCCCGAAACCTTCAAATACGAGGGCAAGACCTACGACCCGAAATCGTTTATGGCCAGCCTGGGCATCAACCTTAGCGACTATGTGACCGTGACCAGTTACACCCACCACCCCTTCTACACACAATTTGCCGTGGAAGTGCAGGACAACTGGCGCAACCCCCTGTCATGGAATCTTCCGATGGAAGACATGATGCGTATCATCGACAACGCTGTTGAAAAAGGTTACACCGTAGCCTGGGGTGGCGACGTTTCCGAGGACGGCTTTACCCGTCAGGGTCTGGCCTATGCCATCGACACCAAGAAGGCCGAGAGCCTGGCTGGCAGCGACATGGCACGTTGGCTGAAACTCACCCGTGTGGAGAAAACCAATCTGCTTGACTCCCTGGGATGCAATGTGCCCGAGTTCACACCCACACAGGAACAGCGCCAGGAGCGTTACGACAACTGGGAACTGACCGACGACCACGGTATGCTGATTTACGGCATTGCCAAGGATCAGAATGGCAAGGAATACTACATGGTGAAGAACTCATGGGGCGAGTCGGGTGCTTACAAAGGTATATGGTACATGACCAAGGCCTTCATCGCCGCCAACACCATGGACTTCATGGTCAACGTCAATGCCATCCCCAAGGATATCCGCAAGAAAATGGAGGATGCCCGCAAAAAGCAAGGCATAGGCGACTAATCGGCGACGATTTTTCCGACCATATCATTTACATCACCCCACTTCTACTATTCGGGCGAAATCTATCTAAAAAGCATAGATTTCGCCCTTTTAAATGAGACTTTTGTCATGATAAGCAAAAATGCGGCCGTCTTCATCCAGAAATCATGTAAAAAATAGTTAAATTCAATTTGGATTGCGAAATTATTTGTATCTTTACACGCATTTTGCCATATTATGTGGCATTATGAACAGCGCATCTGCCACCTTGCGCCCCGGAACGACATAAAATAAAAACAAATATAAATGCAATTTAAATGGAAATACGAACCACCTACACCAGACCAGAAGAGAGCAGCTGAGGAGCTCGGACAGAAGATAGGCATGAACCCTATCCTCGCCTCTCTGCTTATCAGGCGCGGCATCACGACGGAATCTGCGGCCAAGCGCTTCTTCCGCCCCCAGTTGGCCGACCTGATTAATCCTTTCCTGATGAAGGACATGGACGTGGCCGTTGACCGGCTCAACGACGCCATGGGGCGCAAGGAGCGCATCCTGGTCTATGGCGACTATGACGTGGACGGATGCACGGCGGTGGCATTGGTGTACAAGTTTCTGCAGCAGTTCTACTCCAACATCGACTACTATATCCCCGACCGCTACGAAGAGGGATATGGCATCAGCCGTAAGGGTTTGAACTATGCCAAGGAAACAGGTGTGAAATTGATCATTATCCTCGATTGCGGCATCAAGGCCATCGAGGAGATAGCCTATGCCAAGTCCCTGGGCATAGACTTTATTATTTGCGACCATCATGTGCCCGACGAGGAAATGCCTGAGGCGGTGGCAGTGCTCAACCCCAAGCGGGAAGACGACACCTACCCCTTCAAGCACCTCTGCGGCTGTGGTGTGGGATTTAAATTCATGCAGGCGTTCGCCAAGAACAACGGCATCCCCTTCTCGCGGCTGATTCCCCTACTCGACTTCTGTGCAGTAAGCATCGCCGCCGACATCGTTCCGGTGACCGAGGAAAACCGCATTCTGGCTTTCCATGGTCTGAAGCAACTCAACCAGAACCCGAGCGTCGGTCTGAAAGCCATCATCGACATCTGTGGCCTCAGCGGGCGCGACATCTCGATGAGCGACATCGTGTTTAAAATCGGTCCCCGCATCAACGCCTCCGGGCGCATGGAGAACGGCAAGGAAAGTGTCGACCTGCTCATCGAGCGCGACTTCAACACGGCCCTCAGCAAGGCCCGCCACATCAACCAGTACAACGAGGCCCGCAAGGACATCGACAAACAGATGACCGAGGAAGCCAACCAGATTGTGGCCAAACTCGAGAGCCAGAAGCACCAGTCGAGCATCGTCCTCTACGACCCCAACTGGAAGAAAGGCGTCATCGGCATCGTCGCCTCCCGCCTGACGGAAATCTATTTCCGCCCCACGGTGGTGCTCACGCGCGACGAGAACCTCGCCACTGGCTCCGCCCGCTCTGTGGCGGGATTCGACGTGTATTCCGCCATCAAGCACTGCCGCGACCTTCTGCTCAATTTCGGCGGGCACTCCTACGCTGCCGGCCTCACCCTGCGGTGGGATGACATCAAGGAATTCCGCCGCCGTTTCCAGGCCTACGTCGAGGAGCACATCCAGCCCGAGCAGACCGAGGCTATTCTCAACATCGACGCCCAAATCGACTTCAAGGACATTTCCGGCAAGCGTCTCTACAACGACCTGAAACGCTTCGCCCCCTTCGGTCCGGGCAATGAGAAACCGCTGTTCTGCACAGTGGGAGTCTATGACTTCGGAACGAGCAAGGTGGTGGGTCGCGACCAGGAACACATCAAATTGGAACTGGTGGATTCGAAGTCGAACAACGTGATGAACGGCATCGCCTTCGGCCAGAGTGCATCCGCCCGCTACATCAAGTCGCGGCGAAGTTTCGACATTGCCTACACCATCGAGGAAAACATCTACAAGCACGGCAGCGTGCAGTTGCAGATTGAGGACATCCGCCCGGCCGAGGAAGAATAAGGCGAAAGATGAATGTCACATCCTATCGTCCTCGTAATCCAGGGCACAATTATTACGGTCGTGGCACTTATCTTGTGACATTGGTGGTTAGTGGGCGAGAGGCTTTGTTTGGATACTTGTCTGACGATGCAACTCACCCAGAAGTGCAGTTGTCGCCTGTGGGCGAGATGGTACGCCAAATGTGGGAGCTGACACCAGAGAAACAGATGGCTCATGGCAACCGTGTTGTGGTACATGCCTGTGTCTGCATGCCCGACCATTTCCACGGCGTGATAGAGGTGCTGGAGCCAATGCTATGGAGCCTCGGCGATATCATACAAGCCTTCAAAGCCTCCTGCACCAGTCGCTGGCAGCAGCAGAGCCTCCCCGATTCTTCCAATCGACCGATCTCGGTCGATTGGAGCAAGCCGGGGGTGCCGGCATGGCTGCGCGAGAAGGCCTGCCACCACAGCAGTGAAGGGTCATTGATACGCAACCTTTCAAAAAAGCAGAGGCAGGAGTATTATGCGTTGGTGCAACGGCCATACAGACCGCTCTTTGACGACAACTACGACGACACCGTATGTCTTGACAACAGGCACCGCCAAGCCATAATTGCATACGTGCATGACAACCCGCGACGAGCCATCTTGCGCCGCCTTTTGCCAGATGTGATGCAGCGATGTCTGCATGTGAAGATTGGCGATCAATCCTTTGGCGCATTTGGCAATCTCTTTCTTTTGAGATGGGCAAACAAGGTGCAGGTGCAGTGCCACAGGCGACATCCACTCAGCGGACAGCCGTATGAAGAAACTACCGACTACGCACGACAGCACGAACAATGGGTTGCGGCTGTGATGCGGGGAGCCACGGTTATAGTGACACCTGGCGTCTCACGAGGTGAGTTGATGATGAAAAACGAATGTATGGAGAAAGGGTTCCCTCTCATCCATTTGCAGAAAGAGCCTATCGGCACATACTGGAAGCCTGAACGGCGCCGTTTTGAGGCTTGCGCTCAAGGGTGTTTGCTGATACTCGCCCCATGGGGACTCGACACTATGCAGGCTGTGAACGGGGTGCCAGCAGACAGCGACTACAGCCGATTTCATCATCTCAACACAATCGCTGCCAACATCTGTGCATTTAACGGAAACGCTAAAATAATCAGACAAAAATCATAGATAATCAAGATAAAGCCTTGATTAAGGGCGACATTTCCTTCATTGAGGAAGAATAATCAGATAGTCAGATAGGCACCATCCACATGCACACGCTCCTCGCCCACCAGATATTCGATTGCGGCGGTGAGTTGGTGTTTTGGCAGGTGCATGGCCAGGAGTTCCGACAGATGATGCCGCTTGTGGTCAGAAAGCAGTTGCAAGATGCGCTGGCAAGCATCATCATCCACCTTATTATATTCAGCAACAGCCATGCACACATCACACTGTCCGCAGTCGTGCGATGATGTCTCGCCAAAATAAGCGAGCAACTGCCTGCTGCGGCAGACATCATCGTTGGTGGCATACTCAATCATCGACTGAATGCGCTCCTCAAAACTCTTTTTTCGCAGTTCATACACCTCGGGGGGGATATACAGTCGCTCGCCAATCTCACGCCGCCGTGTATATCTCACCGTGGGCACATTCCGACGAGGGATGAAATGCAGGATGTTGCGGCGACTCAACCCCTTGAGCGTCTGATAGACGGTGTTGGTGTCAAGCCCGGCATGGTGGGCCACAAAACTCTCGTTGATGAAGCAATAATCAGTGAAAAGTCCGCCATACAGGCGAAGGAGTGACGTGATGACAGCCTCCTCTACGGCTGATGTGCGCTTGAGCATATAGAGTTGGTCGCGCTCCAGGAGAAACATCAGCCGCGCGCTGTTGTCGGGGTCGGTCTCATAATCCACATAGCCCGCACGCTGCAGAATTCTGAGTGCCGAATCCACGAGCACGGGAAAATGCTTGAATGCGTGGCAGAACTTGTCGATGTCGAACTCAAACAAAGCCCCTTCGCCACTGCCGGCCCCCACCTGGAAGAAGTCAGCCAGGTGGTCGTTGACCGTCCGTATATAATCTTTCTCCGGGAAGTTGTCGGCAATGCGCTTGTTGAGTTTGCGGCGGTCGCTGTCGTTGTAGAGCAAGACGGCCCACGATTTGTTGCCGTCGCGCCCGGCACGTCCTGCCTCCTGGAAATAAGCCTCGATGGAATCCGGGCAATCGATATGCACCACCAGCCGCACGTCGGGTTTGTCGATACCCATGCCGAAAGCATTGGTGGCCACCATCACCCTCACCTTGTCCTTCTGCCATTCCTGCTGCCGCTTGTCTTTCTCGGCCAGTTCCACTCCAGCGTGATAGAAAGTGGCTGAGATTCCGTTTGCACAGAGGTAGGCGGCAACTTCCTTCGACCTGCGCCGGCTTCTCACATACACGATGGCACACCCGGCGACAGACATGAGCAGATGGTACAACTCAGCCATTTTATCGGGTGCCCTCCGCACAAAATAGCAGAGGTTTTTCCGCTCAAAACTCATGCTGAACACCTTGCCCTCGCGGAATCCCAACTGCTTCTGGATATCCTCCACCACGAGCGGAGTGGCCGTGGCCGTCAGCGCCAGGATAGGCACATCGGGCTTGAGTTCCCTGATTTCATTGATTTTCAGATAGGCCGGACGGAAGTCATAGCCCCATTGACTGATGCAGTGCGCCTCGTCGACGGTGACGAAACTCACATTGATATTGCGCAGTTTCTTGATGAAAAACTCCGACCCCAACCTTTCCGGCGACACATAGAGTATTTTCACTCCTCCATAGATGGCATTGTCGAGGGTGGTGAGGATTTCCTGGTGCGACATGCCCGAATAGATGGCCGAGGCCAGAATGCCCTTTGCCCGCAGATGGGCCACCTGGTCTTTCATCAGCGCGATGAGCGGTGTGACCACCACGCAGACACCTTCCCTGACAAGGGCAGGCACCTGAAAGGTGATCGACTTGCCGCCACCCGTGGGCATCAGTCCCAAGGTGTCGTGGCCGCTGTCGATGCTTTCGATGATTTCCCGCTGAACGCCCCGGAAATCATCATATCCCCAGTATTGCCTGAGTATCTGCTGGTAGGTGGGCATAATTTTTAATAGGGATTATAGGATAAAGAGGACGAGAGAGGACTAAAGAGGACTTTATAGGACCCATAGGACTCATAGGACTTATAGGCCCCATAGGACTCATAGGACTTATAGGACCCATCACTCCCCTCTCTCCCATCACTCCTTGATTTTCATTGCAAAGAGGGCCACGATGGTGTAGCCGATGAGCGGTATCAGGAAGGGGAAAGTCATGCTTCCCGTGACGTCGGCCATGAGGCCCATCAGCATGAAGCCGCAGCCGCCGACAGGAGTCATCATCAGCAACGACGAGGCACTCTTGGTCAAACCGCCCAGTCCCCTGAGCGCAAGTGAGAAGATGGTGGGGAACATCATAGCCTCGAAAAGATAATTCAGCATCAGTGCCACCACCGAGACGCGCCCCAGATTGAGCATCACCACCAGCATACACGCCATGGTGCCCAGCGCGCACAAAAGCAGCATCCTCTCAGCCTTCACGAACCGCATAATCCAACTGCAGAGGAAACGCCCCACCATAAAGATGACCAGAGCGAGCGAGATGATTTTCGAGGCCATGTTCTTGTCCATCCAGCCTTCGCCCGTAACGAAATTGACGAAGAAACTGTTGATGGAAATCTCGGCCACCTCGTATGCCAGCAAGGCCAGCAATCCGAAGACAAACAACCGGTGTCCAAACAGAGCCTTCATGCGCCTGGCCAGCGGCACCTGGGCCATTTTGTCGTCGTTGTCGGTCTGTATCTCAGGCAGCTGAACAAACGAGAAAACCACCGCCACCGCCAGCACGATGATACCCATCACCATATAGGGCACAGTGACATCCCCGCTTGTGCCATCGGTGCGGAAAAGGTATTGCCCCACGATGAATGTCGCCATGAAACATCCCATTCCGTTGAACGTCTGCGACAGGTTGAGACGGCTCGACGCTGTTTCCTCCGGTCCCAGTTCGGTGGCGTAGGGGTTGGCCACCGTCTCGAGGAACACCAGTCCGCATCCTATCACAAAGAGCGAGACGAGGAACGCGTTGAATGTTCCCACCTGCATGCCTGGCACAAACGACAGGGCGCCTATGCCGAAGAGCGCAAGTCCGAAGACCACTCCCCGCCTGTACCCGAAGCGGTTGATGAACATTCCCGCCGGAATGGCCATGAGGAAATATCCCAGATAAGTGGTCACCTGTATGAGCGACGACTGAGTGATGGAAATGTGCAGTTCGTCCTGGAAATGCTTGTTGAGCACATCGAGGATGGCCCGTGCGAATCCCCAGAGGAAAAACAGGGTTGTAATCAGCACGAAAGGCAGCACATATTTTTTGTCGATAAGTCTTGGGCGCATCATTCTTATGGTATTGGTCATTGGACAACAGACGGTTGACAAGTTCACTGAATGATGAGTTTCATCAAGACAAGCGCCTGTCAACCGTCGGTCGGTTTCTACAAAAAGATATTAGTTGTTCTCGGGGCGGAGTTTACGCACGGTCTCACCAGCACGCCACATCTCCATGTTGCGCATGGCCTCCAATTCCTTGTTGAGTCCGTCGCGGTAGTCGGGCTTCGAGTTGGCATCGATGGAAATCTGTGCCTCCTTGCCTGTCTTCACCGAGAGATAGAGCCACTGCATCACAGGCTTGATGGCGTCGCGGAAGCGCGGTGCCCAGTCGAGCGCGCCACGCTGAGCGGTGGTCGAGCAATTGGCATACATCCAGTCCATGCCTTTCTCGCCGAAAAGCGGGCCAAGGCTCTGTGTGAGTTCCTCAACAGTCTCGTTGAAAGCCTCCGATGGTGAGTGTCCGTTCTCGCGGAGCACCTCATACTGAGCCTCGAGCAGTCCCTCGATGGCGCCCATGAGCGAGCCGCGCTCACCTGTAAGGTCGGAAGTGGCCTCACGCTCGAAAGTGGTCTTGAACAGATATCCGGCGCCGATACCGATACCGAAGGCGATGGTGCGTTCCTCGGCCTTTCCGGTGGCATCCTGATAGACAGCGTATGAGCAGTTCAGTCCGCGTCCCTCGAGGAACATGGTGCGCAGTGAGGTTCCCGAACCCTTGGGAGCCACCATGATGACGTCCACATCCTCTGGCGGCACCACACCCGTGCGGTCGCTCCAGTTGATGGCAAAGCCATGCGAGTAGTAGAGTGCCTTTCCTGCTGTCAGATGCGGTTTGATTTTCTCCCAGGCCTGGATTTGCCCGGCATCAGAGAGGAGCATACACACGATGGTGCCCTTCTCGGCAGCCTCCTCGATAGAGAAGAGGGTCTTGCCAGGTACCCATCCGTCGGCCACAGCCTTCTCGTAGGTCTTTCCCTCGCGCTGTCCCACGATTACGTTGAATCCGTTGTCACGCAGGTTGCAAGCCTGTCCGGGACCCTGAATGCCATAGCCGATCACAGCGATGGTCTCGTTTTTCAGCACCTCACGTGCCTTTTCCAATGAAAACTCCTTACTGGTGACCACGGTCTCCACCACGCCACCGAAATTCATTTCTGCCATAATTGATTGTTTTTATTGTTGAATTACTAAATATTCTCTGTTATTCCTGCACGAAAGTCGCCATGCTCCGGCACACTTCCACTTCCTCCTCACTCCCGGGGGCGGTCTTTGTCATTCGCATCACGAAGGTCAGTCCGTCGTCGGTATGCCTGTAGATGCGCAGGCGGTCGTCGCAGTGGGCCTCTGCCACATAGGCCACCTCGAAGCGGTGGATGCGGTGGCTGCCAAACCACTCCAGGGGGAACACGTCGAGCACGTGCTCGATGTATTTCACGCTGTTCACATGGCCGTTGACATCGATGTCGGAATACCGCGCCGTGAATTCCCTCACCAGTTGCGCATCCTCGGGCACCCGAACCCTCGACCCCTTTTCGATGGGGCAGACAGTGTCTTTCTCCACATAGTTGAGCAGTGCGCCGTCGTTGATTTCAAACAGGTTGGCCGGCTGCCGTGTCTCGGTGTCGATCATCGCCCAGATGGAGCGGCCGTAGCCATAGACCCGCCCCGTGGCAGGGTCGTGAACCTTGAAACTACGGTTGGTGAAGAATCTCAATGCGCTCTCCACCCATGTGTCCACCTTGAAGCGGTCGTATGCCCTGGGCATCTCCTCCATCTCGATGGCCAGGCGCGAGAGCACCCATGTGCGATGGATGGTGTTGAGGTAGGTCATGCCAAATCCACGGTCGTGGGAGTGGAAGTCGGCGGCGTTGAGCATGTGGTTGCCCAGGTGCCCCATGAAGAGGCGGCTGCGGAAATCGCAGTGGAAAGGCTCGGCAAAAAATTCGTACGACCCTATTTTAGACAGTTCCTTGCTTTCCATTCTGATAGTCCTTTTCTTGTTGTTCGAGGAAGGCGCTCACCTCCTCCTCAGTGCTTCGGGTGATGGCGATGCGCCCGCTGCGGGTATACTGCAGCACGCAGCCAAACTCATTGAGCGCGCGGTACATGGCCACGATGTCCTCGGTCTTGCCACTTTTCATCACCGCCACGTAGGTGGGATTCACCTCGGTGATTTGCGCGTCGTAGCGACGGATAATCTTCGACACTTCGGGATTCTCGAGCACCGTCTGTGTGGAGAGTTTATAGAGTCCTGTCTCACGGATAAAGAGTTGGTCGTCGGTGTAGAACTTGGCTTTCACCACATCGATTTTCTTCTCTATCTGCTTGGTGATTTTCTCAATCTGGTCGGGGTCGCTCCAGGCCGTGATGGTGTATTTGTGGACACCATCGATGCTGGAGGCCGACACATTGAGGCTCTCGATGTTAACCTGCCGGCGGGTGAACACAGCGGTAATCTGATTGAGAATACCGGCGATGTTCTCGGAATAGACCAGCAGGGTGTATAGGGTTTTCTTCATCTTAGGTGTGTTCTGTTTAATTGATTTCGAGCATCATCTCATCCACCGACTTTCCCGGCGGGGTCATCGGCAGCACATCATCGTCTTCCTTGATGGCGCATTCGAGCAGGAAGGGACCTTTGGTGGCCAGCATCTCGCTCACGGCGTCGGCCAGGGTCTCACGCCCTGTCACCACCCTGTAGGGGATGTGGTATCCGGCGGCTATCTGACTGTAGTCGGGATTCATCATGCGGGTGAACGACTTGCGGCGGTCGAAGAACATGTCCTGCCACTGCCGCACATTGCCCAGATAGTTGTTGTTGAGTATCACCATCTTGACGGGAAACTGCTGTTCCATGATGGTGCCCAGTTCCTGGATGCTCATCTGGAATCCTCCGTCGCCTGTAAACACACAGACGGTGCGATTCGGTGCGCCGCAAGTGGCTCCCATGGCGGCGGGAACACCGAAGCCCATGGTGCCCAGTCCGCCACTGGTGACGATGCTGCGCGCCTGATTGTACTTGAAATACCGGCAGGCGAACAACTGGTTTTGCCCGACGTCGGTGACGAGCACGGCGTCGCCGTGCGTGGCCTCGGCCACGGCGTTGACCACCTCGCCCATCAGCAGGGGTCCCTCGGTGGGCTGCCTGGCCCGCTCCTGCACCCTTTCGCGCTCTCTCTCCTGCAAGGGGAGGAAACTCTCGCGCCACTCGCGGTGCTCGGCCTTGCGCAGCAATCGGGTGATGGCCGGCAGCGACACCTTGCAGTCGCCTATCACGGCCACGTCGGCCTGGACATTCTTGTTGATTTCCGACTTGTCGATGTCGAGGTGTATGATTTTGGCCTGCCGGGCGTAGGTGTCGGTGCGCCCGGTGACACGGTCGCTGAATCTCATGCCGATGGCGATGAGCACGTCGCACTCCTGCTCCTTGATATTGGGTGCCAGATTGCCGTGCATGCCCAGCATGCCCACATTGAGCGGATGGTCGGAATCGAGTGCCGAGAGTCCGAGCATGGTGCGCCCAGCGGGGATGTCGGCTTTCTCAAGAAACTCCACCAACTCGTAGCGCGCTCCGGCCAGTTCCACGCCCTGCCCCACCAGTGCCAGCGGTCGCTTGGCGTTGTTGATGAGTTCGGCTGCCTGGCGCACGGCCTCATTGCTCAGTTTGGGGAAGGGCACATAACTGCGGACGAAGTCCACCTGCCGCGGTTCCCACTCGGCGGTGTGCACCTGCGCGTTCTTGGGGAAGTCGAGCACCACGGGACCGGGACGGCCGCTCCGCGCGATGAAGAAGGCACGGCTCACAGCCCATGCCACATCCTCGGCCCGGCGAATCTGGTAACTCCATTTCGAAATGGGCTGAGCCACGCCCACGAGGTCCACCTCCTGGAAAGCGTCGGTGCCCAGCGCTCCCACGCCCACCTGTCCGGCGATGACCACGATGGGTGTAGAGTCCATCATGGCGTCGGCCACACCTGTGAGGGTGTTGGTGGCTCCCGGGCCGCTGGTGACCAGGCACACGCCCACCTCACCGCTCACACGGGCAAAGCCCTGCGCGGCATGCACGGCGGCCTGCTCGTGGCGCACGAGGATATGGTCGAATGCCTTTCGTTCGCCCCGGGTGTAGTCGTAGAGTGCGTCGTAGACGGGCATGATGGCACCCCCGGGATACCCGAAGATGGTGCTCACACCCTCTTTCTGCAATGACCTCATCAGGGCCTCGGCTCCTGTTATCGTTTCTTTCATTTTGATTCTCTGTTAGTCGATGATACGCACGCCACCCTTGTCGGCCGAACTCACGCTCTGGGCGTAGGCCCTCAGGGCGCGGCTCACCTGGCGGTTGCGGGTGAGTGGGCGCTGACCACGGGCAGCCAGTTCGTCATCGGTGAGGCGCACGTTGATGCTGCGGTTGGGGATGTCGATTTCGATGATGTCGCCATCGACAATCTTGCCGATGTTGCCTCCCGACGCTGCCTCGGGAGAGATGTGGCCGATGCTCAGGCCGGATGTTCCTCCCGAGAAACGTCCGTCGGTGATGAGCGCGCATTCCTTGCCCAGGTGCATGCTCTTGATATACGAAGTGGGATAGAGCATCTCCTGCATTCCGGGGCCACCCTTGGGACCCTCGTGGGTGATGACCACGCAGTCGCCGCTCTTGATTTTTCCTCCGAGGATGCCGTCGCAGGCGTCTTCCTGGGAGTCGAACACACGTGCCGGACCCTGGAATTTCCACAGCGAGGGGTCCACGCCGGCGGTCTTCACCACACAACCATCCTTGGCGATATTGCCGAAGAGCACGGCCAGTCCGCCGTCCTTGGTGTAGGCATGGTCAATGTCGCGGATGCAGCCATTCTGGCGGTCGGTGTCGAGCGACGGCCACTGCTCGGCCTGCGAGCCCATCCGTGTGGAGAATCTTCCGCCGGGCGCGCTCTTATAGATACGCAAGGCCTCGTCGTCGACGGCCTCCGCGTCGGTGATGTCGTATTTGCTCATGGCCTCGCCGATGGTCATCCCATCCACCCGGAGCACATCCTGCCTGATGAGTCCGCCCTTGTCGAGTTCGCGCATGATGCCGAGGATACCGCCGGCGCGGTTGCACTCCTGCACGCTGTATTTCTGGGTGTTGGGCGAGAGCATGCACAGGCAGGGCACCTGGCGGCTGAGCATGTCGATGTCGCTCATGCGGAAGTCAACGCCGGCCTCCTGGGCAACTGCCAGCAGGTGAAGCACGGTGTTGGTGGAACCGCCCATGGCGATGTCGAGGGTCATGGCATTGAGGAAGGCGTCGCGGGTGGCTATCGAGCGTGGCAACACGCTTTCGTCGCCCTCCTCGTAATATTTCAGGGCATTTTCCACCACGAGACGTGCGGCGTCGCGGAACAGGCGCACGCGGTTTTCATGAGTGGCCACGATGGTGCCGTTGCCTGGCAGCGACAGACCGATGGCCTCGGTGAGGGAATTCATTGAGTTGGCCGTGAACATTCCCGAACAACTGCCGCATCCCGGACAGGCGCATTGCTCCAACTGCCGGATGTCCTCGTCGCTCTCGGTGGGGTCGGCGCCCTTGACCATGGCGGTGATCAAGTCGGCATTCTCGCCACGCCAGCGGCCAGCCTCCATCGGACCTCCGCTGCAGAACACAGCGGGGATGTTCAGCCGCATGGCGGCCATGAGCATACCGGGTGTCACCTTGTCGCAATTGGAGATGCAAATCATGGCGTCGGCCTTGTGGGCGTTGACCATGTACTCCACGGAGTCGGCGATGATGTCGCGTGAGGGCAGGGAATAGAGCATGCCGTCGTGTCCCATGGCGATACCGTCGTCGATGGCTATGGTGTTGAACTCTGCGGCATAGCAGCCCATCCGCTCGATTTCATCCTTGACGATTTGGCCTATCTCATGCAGATGGGTGTGTCCCGGCACAAACTGTGTAAAGGAGTTGACAACGGCAATAATAGGTTTGCCAAACTGCTCGTGTTTCATTCCCGCAGCCACCCACAAGGCTCTGGCTCCGGCCATTTTGCGGCCTTCTGTACATACGGCGCTTCTCAATTGATGCTTCATTTTGTCGAAAAAATTAAAGAAAGATGGATGTCCCCCATTCGCCCAAAGGGGCTCTCATAAAAACAGTTTGCAAAGTTACTCAGTTTTTATGGATTAGACAATTTTTTATCCTTAATTTTTCCGCTTTGCTTTCAAATCGAAAGGGAAACGGATAATTTGTTAACAATTCAGAATTCCGAATTGTGGAATATTGAAAGCCGAGGGGATGACAATACCTCAAATCAAAATAGTTCCCCTCAAAAGAATGGGGGGAACTATTATTGTGTAGTAGAATGTGCAGAATTTTTGCGAGTGGTTTTACTTCACATAGACGATGGCGAGGCGGTTTGAGGTGTTGCCTTGTACGCCCTTGCCGGTGGACTCGTCGATGATGACACCACGGCCACGGAGATAGTCGGCCACCACGTCGGCGCGAGCCTGTGAGAGTTTCTGGTTGATTTCGGCGCTGCCTTCGGGTGATGCCGTTCCCACGACTTGCACATGCGAACCAGCCTTCACATCGTTGAGCGCGGCCTTAGCCTCACGGGTGAGCTCAGACTTGCCCTGTGCGAAAGTGACAAACACAAGGTTCTCCACACGCACCTCCTTGCCAGGCACCTCCTTGATGACCTCTTTCACGACCTCCTTGACAACCTCCCTCTCACCAGGTTTCTTGGCAAGTTCGGCCCTGAGTTCGTTGATGATGCCATTGAGTCGTGAGATTTCACTGTCGTCGGGAGCATCAGCGAGTTTGAAGTTGTGCGTACCGTTTGAGTTGCGGAATTTGTAAGCAAAGCCACCATTGAGTTGGACGATGGCATTGTGGACATTGTAGCGAGGCTGACTGCTTGACCACGAGAGGTTATAGGCACTCTGGAAAGCCGGCTGCTCGAAACTGTTGAGGAAACCCCATGTCACCGAAGGCTCGATGAAGAACTGCCATTGCTTCTTGGAGCCGAAGTTGAATGTCAGGTCGACGCCAGCCTTCGAGGTCATTCTGTTGACCGGCTCATAGGTGTCGTGCTTGGATGTGAAGAGATGTCCCCATCCCAGTCCATAGAAGGCGGACACCTCGAAGCAGCGTGGCTCACCCTTGTAGCCACCAAACCAGTTGGTGAGATTGACTGTACCAAGGAGCGACACATTTGAGGCACGTACGAAAGTACCCGTAGAGATATAGGGCTTGTTCGACAAATATGCCGACCCGTCGACAGCAAGACCGAAAACAGGTGTGAACCAGCGCCCGACGCGGACACCGACATTAGGGTTCAGATTGTTCATCCATTTCACGCCTGTGGCCTTTGTTGCCACACCGCCATTGATACCGAAATAGATGTTGTCGGACCCACTACTTTCTTCCACGGTCTGAGCCGAAATGGTCAGCGTCATCATGACCGCAGTCAATAAAAACAGTATTCTTTTCATAGTCGTATGGTTTTTGCTTGCAAAATAATAAAAAAAAAATCACACTTCCAAATATGAAAGAGTGAATTTAACAGTTAATTTTTTTTTGCATCTTTTTTTCTTGCTTTTGCACGTTTTTTGAAGGAGGCAAGTGCCTGCTTTCCGCCCGGATATCCATGAGCGGCGGCTTCCTTGTAAAAATGCAAGGCTCGCTTGTCGTCGCCCAATTTCTCAAGGCTGACAGCCATATAGAAAAAGATTTGCTGGTTTTCGAATCCCGTGCGCAGGGCGCTGTCACCATAAATGACAGTTTTGAGCGCATCTTTTGCCTCGTAAGCCTCGAATGCGATGCCACAAAGGTGCACGAACTCGTTGCGCTTGCGCAGGGAGTCGGCCGGCGACTCATAGCGGGGCTTGTAGCGGGGGCTTTCCAGCAGTCTGTCCTTGGCCCACAGTCCGTAGTATCCACGGTCGCCCTCGGGCGAGCGATTCACCTGCTTGGCGTTCGATGTCATGTCCGTGATATAGGCATCCTGAGCCGAGAGGGACAGGGTGCAGATGGTGCACAGGACGGTCATCCAAAATCTATTTGCTCTCATCATAAGCAGTATTTAAAAATCTTTACTGAAGTTTTCCTCCTTTTTTATCACGAAGTTGAGAATTTAAGAATTATTGTTCCAAAAAAGAATTTTCAAGAATTGTATGTCGCAAGCGACTGAATTTCAACTTGTTATTTCAGAAATGACCTGCCATTTCCTCTACAATTCCTTTCAATTCTTATCCTAATGAAATAGTTCTAAAATTCTCAAATTCGAGTGAAAAATAAAACTTTTACGTTATTTGTGAGGGTGGGTAACTTCAGTTCTTTATGTAACGCACACGAATTAGACGAATTCACACGAATATTCGCACCTGCTACTTATTTCACGACATATTTCTTGCCTTTTTTCACCACGACGCCATGGGGACGGGAGGTGGGCACGCCATCCAAGCCGAAAGTGTGGGAATCGTCGGCAGCGGGCAAAGAATAGAGCGAAGACACCCCCACCGTAGAGTTGACATACGCATCGACGTCGCTGACGAAATTGATGTCGTAGATGTCACTCTGTCCGCGCGTGGAGGTGAGTCCGAAAATGGTCTGCCCCATACAGACGCTGGGGCGGTCGCCGGAGAAATTCTCATAGAGTCCGCTTTGGCTCATGTCCCAGGCAAACACCTTTTGCTCCACGTTGTCGACGGTCACGGTGGCAGTCTTGTTGGGAGCCACCTGCGTGCCGTGATTGGAACCATTGAGCCACCACAGGTAGGAGGCCCCTGCGCTCGTGCTCAGGTCGGTGCCCCGCACCACGAGATAGACCTGGTCGCTGGCGATGGTGTAGTCGAGGTTCTGGTACTTGAGCATCAGCGCGACATTGTTGGAGCCGGAAGCCGTCACGTGGATGATGTTCCGGTCGTTGTCGTAGGTGATATTGGCCGCCGACACACGGGCGGGGTCGCCAGTGGTCCACTCGCTGGCCACGAAGCGGTAAGCGTGGTCGTTATATTCCTTGAGCAGGCGGACATAGTAAATACCCGGGCACAAAGTGGTGGGCGATGCCGTGAGACGCACCACGAAATGGTCTTTCACTTTGCCCTCGGCATCGGTGACAAGACTTGCCGGGATGGGATATTCCACATTGTAAAAGCCATTGGCGTCGCTGCCCTTGGCCGAAGTGGGGATGGTGATGTCGGCCACCTGCACGCCGTCGATGGTCAGTGTGGCCTTGCGCCCACGGTCGGCCAGATTGAACCGGAACATCACGCTCAGCCGCTCGCTAACCAGTTGCTCGTTGTAGAGCGTATACTGGATGTATCCGTTGGCCCTCGCGTCGCGGTAGTGCTCGGTGTTGTAGTCGCCTGTACTGGAGTCGCTGGAATAACTATATTCATGCCCTGCCTCGCTCTGCTGCTCGCCAGGAGCCACGAAATCGAGCGTGCGCTCGGCGAGCGCCTCATTGGCAGCCTCGTTCTGCGCCATATCGCTTTTCAGGTAGTTCTCCTCGGTCTGCTGATACCAATAGCACATATAGCGTGCGTGATGAATCTGATAGAAAGGCCTGAGTTCCAGGTTTGTCCATGTATACGACTCCACGCCCTCGCGACTGGCATCGATGGTGAAGCGCAGGTTATCCTCCGGGTGCCGAACGATGCGGTTGAGCACGTCAGCCCTCTCGCCGATGAGCAACGGAGATGATATCAGGCTCCGTGAAGACGCCCTGTTGCCCGGCGCATGGTCCATACGTCCGGCCCCGGCATACTCATTCTGCAGTCGCTCGTAAGGGAGTCCTGTCTCTGCGGCCTCTTCCTGAGATGCCGCGGTGGTCTGTGCGGCCAGGAGAATCGGACCGTATTTGAAGGCGATATAGTCGGTGTAATTGGGGCATTCCTCATAGGTCAGTTCCATGGGCAGGTAAACAACGATTTTGTCGCCCACATTCCACGTGCGGTTGATGGTCACATAACTGGCCACACCCTTGGTCACCACGGCATTGACAGCGGCATTGTTGACCCTCACCTGATATTCTTCTCCCGCCCATGCCGGATGGCGTACGGCAATGGCATAGGTGCCGCCACGCGTGATGGTCAGTTCGGTAGTGGCGGTGTTGGCGGTAGGAATGGCTGAGTCATTAGGCTTGATGGCCGGGAAGAGCGTCTCCTGGCGTATGCCGAAGGTCTCGTCGTCGAGCACACTGGGTGTGAAGAGATTGACATAGAGGGTCTGCTTGCCATCGTGTGTATAGATAAAATGCCCGTACTTGGAATGGTTTTCCATGCCCGTGCCCACACAGCACCACATGCCCTGGTTGACCTGTGAATAGATGCGGTAACCCTGTGGGCGGAGTGTGGTGAAATAGACGTAGCCGCCGCTCTGTGGGTCCTGTGTGGAGAGGATGTGGTTCCACATCGTATTCTCGTAGAAGTCGGCGTACTTGGCATCGCCAGTGCGGTCGGACATCATCTCAGTCATCTTGAGCATGTTGTTGGAATTGCACGACTCCGGTCCGTCGAGGATGTCGATATAGCGGTTGGAGTTGGCCTTGGCCAGGAAATGCTCGCTGACACTGTTGCCACCGATACACACGGTGCGGTTGTTGGCCACGTCGGTCCAGAAATTCTCGGCTGCCTTCCGATAGGTGGTGGCATCGGCGTCCTGCTCGCAGATGCGCTCCATGCCGATGTATTTAGGCACTTGCGTGTTGGCATGCTTTCCATCCAGGAAAGTGGTGTTGAGGGTCTGCATGCCGTTGAGCATTGTCTTGTGGGTGTATTTCCTGGCGGCAGTGAGGTATTTGCTGTCGCCCGTCAGTTGGTAGGCGTCGAGCATGCTCTCGTTCATGCCACCATGCTCAATGTCGAGCAGGGTGTTCATGTTGGTGTCGCTCACCCGGGCCACCACATTGACGCTCCAGTCGGCGAGTTTCAGGAACAGGGTCCTGGCCTTGTCGCTATTGCCATAGAGGTAGGCATCGCGCAGGCCAGCGAGGATTTTATGCTGGCAGTAGAAGGGCACCCATCCTCCATGGTTCCTGATGGCTGAGATATCACCTTTGTAGAGTGTTTTCCAGTCGTTGTTGATGGGTTGTCCGCCGATGAATCCATACAGTCCCTCGGTGTTGTTGTCATACTGGTCCTGGCAGTCCTTCATGATGTCCACCATATAGTCCATGCGCTCCTTGACGCGTGCTTTGGTGTCGGCGTCGTGGCAGGCGGCATAGGCCAGTGCGAGGGCCGAGAGGTAGTGTCCGCCCACATGGCCGTCGAGATTGAAACTGTTGTCGCCCCAGTTGGAGAACGATGGATGGGCCGACTCCCATTTGTAGTATTTGCTGCCTGTGTCGGTGGTGGCGGCCAGTCCCGACTGCCGCACATAGGGAGTAAGCAACCTGTCGACATCATATTTCATCAATGTCTGGATGTTGAGGTCCATTGCCTGCTTCATGGGTCCGTCGAGCAATGTCACCTGTTCCAGGTCGAAGTGTCTGGGATAGAGTTCAGTCTGCGCACTGGCCGCAGTCACATTCATCATGGCAATGGCCATGGCAAGTATAAAAATTTTCTTCATTTGTTGTTGGTAGATTTGATGGGTAGATGAGATGCCATATTCAGTGCAAAGATAGTGAAAAATTTTGAATTGACATTTAAAATATAAAAAATGATTCATTAATAGGCAGAAATGACTTTCAGAACAACAGTCAATCACCCTGTAACCATTCACAATAAGTTGATTTTGCCTTAGATTTTATTGAGGTATGACTCTTTTCCCTGACAAATGGCATGGGCCATTTCATTGAGTACGAGGCATTGATTACGCTGAATGGCAATTCGCTCATTGTGATGTTGCCATGGTGCCAAAATCAGCAAACGACCTTCAGCACATGCCTCCATCCGCTTTCCACCAGGTTTTGCCAAATCCGTAAAACCGTTTTCTTGTAAAACGACAAGCGGGAATCCTCCCTCGAAGGCTGCTCGCATCACAGCCTTTTCGCCTGGTGAGATAGAGGGTGAAACAAGTACTGCACCTTGGGCTGCAAGTCTCAGGAATTCATCAATTTTTGTCTGTATATCCTTTTCTGTCAGACTGCGTGAGCACTGCACTTGTACCAATAGTGGTCTATTTAGCAAGAAACGGTTACCGATGGCAGAAAACGTATATTCTCCCACTTGCAGGTTCCGTTGGACACGAAACAAGTCAGGATGTTCGCGTTTCATTAACAAGCGGCGGGGATTGTCGCGCAAGTAGTCATACCAGCGAATTAATTGTCCTGGCTGTAAGAGGATTTTGTCGTTGTAGCCACGCTCAAAGAGGAGGCCATGGCGGCGGGGATTGCTAGAGTTTTGATTTTTTTGTTGCTGTAATACAGCAACATACGGGACTAGGTCGCGAAAGGATTTATTGCATCCTTGTTTGAAACCGAGCAGGGCTTTACCAAGGGGTATTTTCATTCGTTCCCTGACAAAAAGGATGCCATGGAAATGGTCAGGCATCATCTGCAATGCCAGCAATTCAATCTCTGGGTGAAATACAGCAATCTGTTGCCAATTATGCACTACCTGCCGTCCCAATTCTGTCAGTTCCACGCGAGGTTCATCGGGTGTACCCATCTGTCCATCGCTTCTCCCTACGATTTTTCCCAACAATGGACATCGTCCCTCCGTAGCCATCGTGATCATGTAAATCTGTCGCTCGCAATAGTCGTGCCCCACTTTCCTACGCTTCATGGATGGGGTTTTCCCGGATGCAAAAGTCTGCTGCTGTTTGAAAGTGTCTTGTTTCATACGGCAAAAATATCAAAATATCGGGTAATTCATCATATAAAAAACTGTTTTTGCCGCGGTTTCACCAAAAAAAGCCTATCTTTGTGGTGAAATTCAGATTTCACGACATCAATCAACGACAAAATACTTGACAAACATCCATCATGTCGACAATCATTCTAATCACAGGCGGGCAACGGTCGGGAAAAAGTTCATATGCCGAGCGAATGGCACTGGCGCTGAGCGACCGCCCTGTCTATATGGCCACGGCAAGGGTGTGGGACGAGGAATTCCGCCACCGCATCGAGAAACACCAAGAACGGCGGGGGAAATGCTGGACAAACATTGAAGAGGAAAAGTACCTGAGCCGGCACGACCTGAAAGGCCGTGTGGTGCTGGTGGATTGCCTCACCCTGTGGTGTACGAACTATTTCTTTGACAGCGGCACCGACCAAGTGCCCAACGTGGATGCCATCCTCGAGGAACTGAAACAAGAGTTTGACCGGCTCACCACCCAGGACGCCACTTTCATTTTCGTGACCAACGAAATAGGCAGCGGCGGCGTAAGCGACAATGCCCTTCAACGACGTTTCACCGACCTGCAGGGCTGGATGAACCAATATGTGGCCTCCCGTGCCGACACCGTCATCCTGATGGTAAGTGGAATTCCCGTGAAAATCAAGGGGGATGCAATTCATAATTAACAATTAACAATTCACAATTCAAGTAACGGAGCAACTCAAAAACTCACCAAATGCGAACATTCGATATCAGAGCAGTAGATACATGCTTGAGTGCGGACATCAAACGCAAGATAGACCATCTGAACAAGCCCAAAGGGTCGCTTGGCCGACTGGAAAGCCTCGCGCATCAGATTTGCCTTGTCCAGCAGACACTCTCCCCCACCCTATCACACCCCTGCCATCTGCTTATGGGCGGCGACCATGGCATAGAGCGTGAGGGCGTGAGCGTATCGCCGAGGGAGGTGACCTGGCAGCAGATGGTGAACTTCACCCATGGGGGTGGCGGTGTGAATATGTTCTGCCGGCAACATGGTTTCCACCTGCGCATCGTGGATATGGGCGTTGACCATGACCTGAGTGGAGTCGAGGGAATCATCGACCGCAAGATTGCCCCCGGCACGGCCAATTTCCTGTATGAACCAGCCATGACCGAAGAGCAATACTGGAAAGCCATCGACACTGGCGCCCAACTGACAGACGAATGCGCCGACGAAGGATGCAACATCCTCTGTATCGGCGAGATGGGGATTGCCAACACCTCACCCTCGAGCATCTGGATGAGTCTCTTTGGCGACATCCCCCTCGAAGAATGTATAGGCGCGGGCGCAGGTCTCAATGACGAAGGCATCAGCCATAAGAGACAGGTGCTAACGCAAGCGGTTGACCGCTTCAACAGCATACATCCCAACTACAAGGAGCAACCGCATACGGTCATCCGCTATTTCGGTGGTTTCGAGATGGTGGGCGCCATCGGTGCGATGCTGCGGGCAGCAGAACGACACATCCTCGTGCTTGTGGATGGCTTCATCATGAGTGCCTGTATGCTGGCCGCATCCCAACTCTATCCCGACATACTCGACTATGCCATTTTCGGCCATTGCGGCGACGAGAGCGGCCACCGGCGAATGCTCTCACTGATGAACGCCAGTGGGTTGCTGAATTTGGGCCTGCGGCTCGGCGAGGGCACCGGTGCTCTTTGCGCCTACCCGATTGTAGAGAGTGCAGTAAGAATGATTAACGAAATGAATGACTTCGACCATGCCAACATCACAAAATACTTCTGAGAACAGCACAAAATGGTACCAAAATGCCGGGGCAGCCCTCATTTTCTTCACCCGCCTTCCCCTGTGGCGATGGTATCAGCCCCCACGCGACGCCTATAAAGCCGTCGTGGAGTTCTGGCCCCTGGTGGGCTGGATTACCGGCGGACTCATGGCAGCAACCATCTATTTCGGTTCGAGAGTGATGCCCTACGGGCTTGCCATCCTGGCAGCCATCGCCCTGAGAATACTCATTACCGGTGCCCTGCATGAGGATGGGTTGGCTGACTTCTTCGACGGATTTGGTGGTGGCGCGGGCAACCGTGAACGCATCCTCAGCATCATGAAGGACTCTCACATCGGCACCTATGGTGTGCTGGCCATCATTATTTATCTGGCCACCCTCTTCACCTGCCTCTACCATCTCCCCCCCACCCTGGCGGCTCTCACCATTTTCACGGCCGACCCTTTCTCGAAAATGCTGGCGGGGCAAATCGTGCAGATGATGCCCTACGCACGCACGGAGAATGAGGCCAAGGCGAAAGTGGTGTATCGGAAACCCTCTGTGCGGGCGGGAGTGCTGCTGGCCATTCAGGGACTGCTGCCCATCCTGATTTGCTATCTGCTGCCCGTGAGCGACAAGCCGGCCTGGGGCTCGATATTCTTTATCCCGTGTATAGTGATGTATTTCATCTATCTGAAAATATGGCATTCTCTACGCGGATATACCGGCGACTGCTGCGGGGCTATCTTCCTGATGGTGGAATTGAGCCTGTATATAGCGGTATGTGTAATGAGAGGGGGGTAGAGGATTTTTAGAGGATTTTTGAGGATTTTAGAGGACTTTAGAGGACTATAGAGGATTTAGAGGATTTAGAGGATTTAGAGGATTTTAGAGGATTCGGAGTAATCGGAAAATTCGGAAAATTCGGAAAATTCTGATTACTCCGATTTTTTTGGGGGAAATGTTTTTGAGTGGAGTCGATTTTTTTGTTTTTTGTGATAGATTTTGGTTACTTAACACTCTTTAAGGACATAAACAATCAAATTGTAAAACAACTCAAAAACATACCGTCATGAAAAAGTTTAGCAACCCATTACTGACCCGCAACCTGTCGATACTTTTGCTATTGCTTTTTGCACCTGTCCTCAGCGCAGCAGGACAAACCGATGACATCTCCTCCGACTTTGATGTCACAGAAGAGGAACGAGTCGTGCCGTCATTCGTCCAGGAACTTGTGGAAGACGCAAGTTGGTGGACAGACATCGTTTGTGTGGTGGACGGGAAAGCATACTACTTTGCATTCGAAGACTATGGCCGTATGAGCGTTCTCTACAACGAGGACAGGATTCTGGCAGCCGACCCGACATTGCAAATATGCTCCTGTGAGTCGGACAGTGGCAATCAGTTTGTTGTCAGTGTCGTTGGGAAAAGTGTGTCGGTTGACTTCTCGGACAAGAAAAGCATCGACGGGTTATCGGCGCTTTCAGCAGAAGGCTTACCCTCCTACACCCGATTCAGTCATGACTACCACGCTGATTTCGGAAAGACCGTGCTGTATAGTTTCACCGCTGATTTCCCCAGTTCCTCCGTTGTGAATTCCAAATCAATCAGGAAGTGGCTCGTTGGCCTTGTGGAGGAATCACTGTATGCCAATGAAGTTTGTCCTGAGCAGAACACACACGCTATCGGCTATTCCAAAAAGGTGAATGGCAGATGGATTTTCGACGGGAATGCCAACAGCGATCATCAAATCCCGGAATTTGCCTCAAATCTGTATTTTGCCTCCATAAAAGAATACTTTGGCTCAATCGACGAGGAGTATCCCGTCGCCCTGTTCACTGACCTGAATCTTGAGGTAATAGAGAGCAACGACAGATACGTGACCTACCAGATGTACACCCATGGCTATTATGGTGGTGCTCACGGCATGTACACCGAAAGACTGGTTTCATTCGACCATGTGAATCAGCAAGCGATAGATAACGACTATCTGTTTCGGCCTGAATGTATGGACGAAGTGCTGGCCATCCTGATAGAGGAAGCTGAGAAAACCCAAGAATACAAGAACTGGAATCCAAACATCATGGAATGCGTCACCAACGTTGACGATGCGGGTAACCCCACCGGCGGTTTCACACTCCCAGACCCCGGGTTGACAGACGAGGGTATCGTGTTCTCCTTCCAGCCCTACGATATCAGTTGCTTTGCCGCCGGCGCATTCCACTTCACCATTCCCTACGAAAGAATAGGACACTGCCTGACAGACAAGGCAAAGTGCTGCATATACAATCTGGAGGCAGAGATGGCAATGAATTAGTTTGAGACCCATGTTCTACTCCAACACAAGGGGAGCCAAAACCGATGGTTTTGGCTCCCCTTGTGTAATATGAAAAGTTTTTACTTCTTCACCATGATGTTTCCACCTTCGGCCAAGGCCTGCATATTGAGTGGAATCATGGAGTGATGGCGCTCAGGCAGTGTCTTGTAAAGCGCTTTCTCCAATCCTGCGCTTGTGACGACTGGGCAGACATGCAGCAATCCTCCGAGCACAATCATATTGAAAATCTTGGCATTTTTCATCTCTGCCGCCTTGTCCATGGCGTTGATGCTATATACCTCGATATCGGTTCGCTTGGGTGGATTGATGATGCCATAACTGTCGTAGATAAGAACACCTCCCGGTTTCACCTTGGGTTCAAACTTGTCGAGTGACGGTTGGTTGAGCACGATAGCGATGTCGTACTTGCTGAGGATGGGCGACGAGATGCGGTCGTCGCTGATGATGACGGTGACATTGGCCGTACCGCCACGCTGCTCAGGTCCGTATGCCGGCATCCATGTGACCTCCTTGCCCTCCATCAGTCCGGAATAAGCCAGGATTTTCCCCATGGAAAGCACACCCTGCCCTCCAAAGCCTGATATGATGATTTCCTTTTTCATTTTTTGAGATTTTGAGTTTTGAGTTGGTTATTCTCCAGTAGTGTCCTTGAGGTCACCTTTGGGGTAGAACTTAAACATATTCTCCTTCATCCACTCGTTGGCCTGCTGAGGTGTGAGTTTCCAGCCACTGCTGCATGTGCTGACAAATTCGACGAGGCATGAGCCCTTGCCTGCCATGGAAGCCTCAAAGGCCTTGCGCAGAGCCTTCTTGGCCTTGCGTATGGAAGCCACGCTCTCCACGCTCTGGCGGGTGACATAGCACGTTCCCTCCAGTGTTGCGGCAATCTCGGTGATTTTCAGGGGATAACCATGCAGGTCGGGCTGACGTCCGAAGGGGCATGTCGAGGTCTTCTGTCCCAAGAGAGTTGTCGGAGCCATCTGTCCACCAGTCATACCGTAAATGGCATTGTTGATGAAGATGATGACGATATGCTCGCCACGGTTGAGCGCATGAATGGTCTCACATGCTCCGATACAGGCCAGGTCGCCATCGCCCTGATAAGTGAACACCATACGGTCGGGCCATGTGCGCTTGATACCCGTAGCCAGTGCGGGAGCACGCCCGTGAGCAGCCTCCTGCCAGTCGATATCAATATACTTATATGCAAACACGCCGCATCCCACCGGCGAGACACCGATGGTCTTCTCTTCCATGCCCATATCCTCGATTACCTCGGCAATCAGTTTGTGCACCACGCCATGAGAGCATCCCGGACAATAGTGCATGGGAGTGTCGTTCATGAGAGTCGGTTTTTTGTAAACCAGATTCTCAGGGCTGATAATATCATTTGCTTCCATCATTTCATCAATTTAGTTTTCAATGCCTCAACAATCTCCTCGGGCTCGGGGACGATACCGCCCAGACGTCCGAAATGCTCCACAGGTACCTCGCCGTTGATGGCCAGGCGCACGTCCTCAACCATCATGCCGGCGTTGATTTCCGCCACAAGCACGCCTTTCTTGCCGTGTGCCAGTTCCTTCACCTGCTTGGTGGGGAAAGGCCATACGGTGATAGGTCGCAGCAGACCCACCTTGATACCCTCGGCATGGGCCAGCTCAAGGGCTTTCTCTGCGATACGGGCAGCACTGCCAAACGACACGATGAGATATTCCGCATCCTCGCAATGCATGGTTTCGTAGCGCACCTCCTTGTCGCGGATTTCCTGATACTTCCGCTGCAGGTGCAGGTTGCGCTCCTCCATGATTTCCGGCTTCAGTTCAAGCGACGTGATGACATTCACTGGCCGCTTTCCCCTGCGCCCTGTCGATGCCCAAGGGCACTGCTCGATGACCTCCTCGTCGGTGCGACGGGGCTTGTAGGGTGGCAGCACGATTTTCTCCATCATCTGTCCGATGACACCATCGCTGAGAATCATGGCCGGGTTGCGGTATTTGAAAGCCAACTCAAAGGCCAGGTCGACAAAGTCGGCCATCTCCTGCACTGATGAAGGTGCGAGGGTGATGACATAATAGTCGCCATTTCCACCGCCACGTGTGGCCTGGAAATAGTCGCTCTGCGACGGCTGAATCGTGCCCAGTCCCGGACCTCCACGCTGCACATTGACAAAAACGCCTGGCAGTTCGGCTCCGGCCAGATATGCGATACCCTCCTGCATCAACGCCACACCAGGCGACGATGATGACGTGAGCGCTTTTTTGCCGGCTCCGGCGGCGCCATACACCATGTTGATAGAAGCCACCTCGCTCTCAGCCTGTACCACCACCATACCAGTGGTTTCCCAGGGCTTGAGTGCGCACAGTGTCTCGATTACCTCACTCTGCGGCGTGATGGGATATCCGAAATATCCGTCGGCGCCACATCTGATTGCGGCATGGGCTATCGCCTCATTGCCTTTCATAAGGGTTACTTCCTGTTCTGCCATGACTATCCCTCCATTTTTTTACGGTAGACAGTGATACACCCATCAGGGCATACGATGGCACATGAGGCACATCCGATACAATTGTCGGGATTGACAGCCTCAATGTAGGGATAGCCCGAGATGTTGACCTTTTTGCCGAGGGCGATGACGTCCTTCGCACAGGCCAAGATGCACAGGCCACATCCCTTGCATCTATTAGTGTTTACCAAAATTGAACCTTTGATTTTACTCATAACCTATTAGATTTAATGTTTAAGGGTTGTAATAATCCTTGTGATAGAAATTTAGGATGTCGTCGAGCATTTCCTTTGCCTGCACGGCAGGACTTTCAGGGTCGAGGGCAATGGCCTCAATATAATTATTGATAGCCATCTGCCAGTTACCCTTCTGGCGATACTCGTTTCCTAATCGATAATATTCTTCGGCGGTCATAATATTTAAGAGGTGAGGGGTGAGAGGTAAGGGGTGAGAGGTGAGGGGTGAGAGATATGCTTTGAGGGCAGCGTAATTTTCAATTAATCATTTGTCCCCTTGACTACTTTCTAACTCCCTTTTAACTACCCTTTATCTACTTTTCAAACAAATAACTTGTCAACTCGTACCTCGTCAACTTGTCAACTTACTTATATATCTCTTTCTTTGCTGCGAGCAAAGTATTGCGCATGAGTGAGCAGATGGTCATGGGCCCTACTCCACCCGGCACCGGCGTAATCATCGAGCACCGAGGTGCCACCTCGTCGAATTTCACGTCGCCATTGAGCCGGTATCCACTCTTGCGTGTGGCATCGGGGACCCGCGTGGTGCCCACATCGATTACCACAGCGCCCTCACGCACCATGTCGGCAGTGACGAAATTGGGCTGTCCGATGGCCGCAATGATGATGTCGGCAGCCTGGCATTCCTCACGCAAGGTTTTCGAGTGGCTGTGGCACACGGTTACGGTAGAGTCGCCATAGTGTTTCTGCATCATCAGTTGAGCCATGGGTTTTCCCACAATGTTGCTTCGTCCGAGGACGACACATTTCTTGCCACTTGTCTCGACACCATAGCGCTGCAACAGCGTGAGTATGCCCAGAGGTGTGGCAGAGATAAAACAGGGCAGTCCGATGGCCATGCGCCCCACGTTGATGGGATGGAACCCATCCACGTCCTTACGGTAGTCGATGGCCATGATGACACGTTGCTCGTCGATGTGACGGGGCAGAGGCAACTGCACGATAAATCCATCGACATCCTGGTCCTGGTTGAGTTCCTCCACTTTCGCGAGCAACTCTTCCTCGGTAACATCGTCCTCGTAACGAATAAGCGTGGATTTGAATCCACACGCCTCGCAAGCGATGACTTTGTTCTTGACATAAGTTTCCGAACCACCGTCGTGCCCCACAAGAATCGCAGCCAAATGCGGCTGTTTCCCGCCTTTGGCAATGATTTCTCTCACCTCTTCGGCGATTTCCTGCTTAATGGCAGCAGCGGTGGCTTTTCCGTCTATCAGAGTCATTTTTACTTTTTGAAATTATATGATTGAATTTGTATCCAGCGGAGTGTTAGGATTTTACTTAAGGCATTCCTGGCATTTTGGGCATTTTGCCCTTCATGGCGCCCATCATCATATTCATCTTCGAGGTGTTGGTCACCATCTTCATCATCTTGCGTGTCTGGTCAAACTGCTTGATGAGTTTGTTCACCTCCTGAATATTGGTTCCCGAGCCGCGGGCTATACGCATACGGCGGCTCTGACTCTGAGCAAGAAGTTCGGGATTGGTACGCTCCTTGGGGGTCATGCTCTGAATAATGGCCTCGATGCCCTTGAAAGCGTCGTCGTCGATGTCAATATCCTTGATAGCCTTTCCCACACCGGGAATCATGGAAGCCAAATCCTTGAGGTTGCCCATCTTCTTGATTTGCTGAATCTGCCCCATGAAGTCGTTGAAATCGAACTTGTTTTTCTGGATTTTCTTCTGCAGGCGTATGGCTTCGGCCTCATCATACTGTTCCTGAGCCCTCTCGACCAAACTCACCACGTCGCCCATGCCGAGGATACGGTCGGCCATACGTGCTGGATGGAAGGCGTCGATGGCCTCCATCTTCTCGCCAGTACCGATAAACTTGATAGGCTTTGTGACCACGGTGCGGATGGAGAGCGCGGCACCACCACGGGTGTCACCATCAAGTTTGGTGAGCACCACGCCATCGAAGTCGAGGCGGTCGTTGAAGGTCTTGGCCGTGTTGACGGCATCCTGACCTGTCATCGAGTCTACCACGAAAAGTGTCTCGTCGGGGGTGACGGCATTTTTGAGGTTTTCAATCTCCCGCATCATGTCTTCGTCGACGGCCAGACGACCGGCTGTATCGATGATGACCACGTCGTAGCCCTTTGCCTTTGCCTCGCGGATAGCATTATTGGCAATCTGCACCACATTCTTGTTGCCGTCCTCGGAATAGACAGGCACTTCCACCTGAGCGGCCACCACCTTCAACTGCTCGATAGCAGCCGGGCGATAGACGTCGCAAGCCACGAGGAGTGGTTTCTTATGTTGTTTGCGCTTCAGCATATTGGCAAGTTTGCCGCTGAAGGTGGTCTTTCCAGAGCCCTGGAGTCCCGACATAAGGACGATAGCAGGTTTTCCTTTCAAGTTGATTCCGACGGTCTCGCCTCCCATCAATTCGGCAAGTTCGTCGTGTACGAGTTTCACCATCAGTTGTCCGGGTTTCACGGCTGTGAGCACATTCATACCCATTGCCTTCTTCTTCACGGTATCGGTGAAACTCTTTGCCACGTTGTAGTTTACGTCGGCATCGAGCAAAGCGCGCCGCACATCTTTGAGCGTGGCGGCGACATTGATTTCAGTGATTTTTCCCTCACCCTTGAGGATTTTAAATGAACGTTCGAGTCTGTCGCTTAAATTTTCAAACATGTCTGATTTGTATAATTACTGTATTATTATTCGTACCGTTTCGTTCTTAGGATGCAAAAATAGATAAAAAAAATGATATAGCAATGATTTAGGGGAAAATTTTCAAGAAGAGTAGTTAAAGGGAAGTTAAAATGTAGTTTGCTCTATTGAAAATTGAAGATTGAAAATTGAAGATTGAAGATTGAAGATTGAAAATTGAAAATTGGAGATTGAAGAATTGATAATTGAGTCCACTTTAAAAAGTCCGGGCTCCAGGACCATTAGTTAATATTACGGTTCAAACTCACAATTGTTCTTTGACATTTTGCCATCTGGAGAAAATTTTGTACCTTTACACTTGAAACCAAGTCA